>ENA-OZAL01000021-OZAL01000021.1-human-gut-metagenome-genome-assembly--contig:-NODE-21-length-38660-cov-4.915115_pt1 | contig 38660 bp, 46 predicted proteins | sample MGYA00244206_ERZ653496 | MGnify/ENA primary metagenome ERZ653496 (study PRJEB26926, sample SAMN06165085) | human gut metagenome | biome: ENVO:00009003; feature: ENVO:2100002; material: ENVO:00002003...
TCGGGTCGGGGACAGTGACGAAATCGTCGTGGCCGTTCCAGCAGACCTCGATGACGTGGCCCTCGCCCTTGCCCTCGTGGGCGTTGGGGTAGAACTTCTTGAACTCTTCCATGAACTTCTCATGGTCGACGCCGAAGAGCACGCGGTGGATGGGCTCGAACTGGAGCGCGTCGTCGTGGTTGTTCACGACCTCGACAAGTGCGTAGCGGGAGGGCAGCGCGAGGTATTCCTCGGGAGTCTTGCCCTTCTTCTGCTCTTCATAGCAGGCCTTGGCGGTGGCGAGGGAGTGGTTGCCGTCGCCGACGGCGAACAGCAGGGGCGCGACGCCGGAGACGCCGTACTTGCTCTTCATCGCCTCGTCGGTCGTGAGGCCGGTCAGCGCGTCGGCGACTGCGTCGATCTGCTCGGCGGAGAGCTTGTAGCCCTTAATGTGGCCGCCGTTTTCCATCAGGTCGAAGTCATAAACGCTCTCCATCTTGTCGGCCGCGGCGGTCAGGGGCTCGATGACGGTCTTCTCGGGATCGTCAATGAGCAGCATGACGTGGGGCAGCTCGATGGGGGCGTTGCGGCGCACGCGGGCGCGCGGGGGGATACGGTCGAGCACGGTGCCCTCAGTCGCGCGGATCAGCGCGCCGGAGCCGGGGGTGAAGTCGTACTGGTCGAGGTCGACCATACCAATGAGGCCGTGACGGATCTTACCGTCGCTCTGGCCGCGCTCGATGTAGATGAGGGAGTCCTTGAGCGTCTCGAAGATGCCCTCTTCGAGGTACTTGCTCATCGAGGCGTTGATGTCGGCGATGAACTCGTCGACGTTGGGGGCCTTCAGGTTGGCCTCGGGCAGGATGAGGCGCAGGGTGGAAGGCGCGTCGCCGACGGTCTTCTCCACGCGCTCCCAGTACTCGGGCTCAGAGGTGAACTGGTCGCATGCGACGACCGCCCACTTGCTCATATCGACATCCTTCTTGGGCAGCAGAATGTCGGAAGGATAAAAGCCAAGCTTGGAAAACTTTTCGTTCATGGTGATTCCTCCGTTATTTGTTTGATAAGCGGAACGCGGGGCGCTCCGCTGGTGCGATTGTAAAACAAATTATACAATAGCCCGCGCGGAAAAAGCAATGGAGAAAGTGAAAAAATGTCCAAAAGCGCTTTATGGAAATGCCATGATAGAGCGCTTCGCGGCCCGCTTGCTTGACGAACGCCCCGCGGCATGATATTCTAACAAACTATGCGGAAAAATACGAAAGATTCAGGTGATGATTTTGGATAAGCGCGCAGATCTGGGACACGGGGACGTCAAAAAGCTGCTCTTTTCGCTCTCCGTGCCGACGATCACCTCGCAGATCGTCAACATGCTCTACAATCTGGTCGACCGCGTGTTCATCGGCCACATGCAGCCCGCCGAGACCGTCGGAAAACTCGCGCTCACAGGCGTTGGCGTATGCCTGCCGATCATCATGGTCATCTCGGCGTTCGCGTCGCTCATGGCCATCGGCGGCGCGCCGCGCGCCTCGATCGCCGAGGGCGCGGGCGAGAGCGAAAAATCCGAGCGCATCATGGGAAACTGTCTGACGATGCTTGTGATCACGGCGCTGGTGCTGACGGTGCTGTTCGAGTCCTTTGCCGAGCCGCTTTTACTGATGTTCGGCGCGAGCGAGAACACCATCGGTTACGCGCTTGACTATATGCGCATCTACGCCCTCGGCACGATCTTCGTGCAGCTGACACTTGGCATGAACGCCTACATCACGGCACAGGGCTTCGCCACCGTGAGCATGAAGACGGTGCTCATCGGCGCGCTCTTAAATACGGCTCTCGACCCGCTGTTCATCTTCGTGCTCGGTCTCGGCGTGCGCGGCGCGGCGCTGGCGACGGTGATCTCGCAGGCAGTGTCGGCTGTGTGGGTGATGACGTTCCTCACGGGAAAGAAGACGCGCTGGTACTTAAAGCGCGAGAACCTGCACGTGGACGCGAAGATCGTGTTGCCGTGTATCGCGCTGGGACTTTCCCCGTTTGTGATGCAGTCGACGGAGAGCCTCATCGCCATCTGCTTCAACTCATCTCTCCTGCGCTACGGCGGCGACATGGCCGTCGGCACGATGACAGTGCTGACGAGCATCATGCAGTTTTCGAACATGCCGCTTCAGGGCTTGACACAGGGCGCACAGCCCATCGTGAGCTACAACTTCGGCGCAAAGAACGCCCAGCGCGTGCGCGACGCCTATTTCTGCCTGCTGCGCGCGTGCTTTACTTATTCAATGGCCATCTGGCTTCTGGTCGAGCTCTTCCCGCGCGCGTTCATCCTGATTTTCAATAATGACCCCGCGCTGGTCGAATACGCGGCGTGGGCCGTGCGCATCTACATGGGGTGCAGCGGTATTTTCGGCATCCAGATCGCCTGCCAGCAGACGTTTGTGGCGCTCGGCAACGCGAAGACGTCGCTCTTCCTCGCCGTGTGGCGCAAGATCATCCTGCTCATCCCGCTCATCTATATTCTGCCGCACTTTTTCGCGGACAAGGCGTTCGCGGTGTTCCTGGCCGAGCCCGTGGCGGACTTCGGCGCGGTGGCGCTGACGAGCTTCACATTCTATCGCCAGTTCCGCCGCTCAATGCGCGAGCTGGAAGGTGCGGAAGCGACTGGGGAGCGGTAAAGATAATTTTTAACGCAAAAATAAAAGGAGAGGGAACTCCCTCTCCTTTTATTTTTTACGCCTGGCCGCCGCTTTCCATCGGCTCTTTCTCGCGGAACAGCATCGTGATACACCAGATGCCGGCAAGGCCTACGAGCGTGTAGATTACGCGGCTGAGCATACCGGTCTGTCCGCCGAAGAGAAAGGCGACGCAGTCAAAGCCGAAAAGGCCCACGCTGCCCCAGTTGAGCGCGCCGATGATAGCAAGCGTCAGCGCGATCTTGTCGATGACCATGAGGTTCCCTCCTTAAAAAGATGGTTTGGTCTTCGGTAGTCTTCCCGTGATGGGCGAAAATATGCGTACGGCGTTTTCTGCATTGCCCGAAAAAGAAAACTATGATAAAATTAGGATAAAATATTGATAACTTTAAGAGAGAAAAAGGGGGAAGGACGCTTGCTGCACATACTGATGGGACGCGCGCGCACGGGCAAATCCGAGCGCGTGCTGCAAAGGATCGCCGCACTGGGGGACTCGTCGCAGCAAATCCTGCTCGTGCCGGAGCACGCCTCGCATGTGGCGGAGATGGACCTGTGCCGTGTTTGCGGCGACACCGCGTCGCGCCATGCCGAGGCCTTGACGTTCAAGCTGCTCGCCTCGCGCGTGCTGGGCATCTGCGGCGGCAGCGCGGACGTGACGCTCGATTCGGGCGGAAAGCTCCTGACGCTCCAGCGCACGCTCACAGAGCTTGCGCCGGTGCTCAAGGTCTACAAGCGCCCGTCGCAGCGCGCGGCATTTTTGGAGAGCCTGCTCGCCGTGATGGAGGAATTGCAGGCCTACGCCGTATCGCCCGAGCAGCTATCCGAGAGCGTAGCGCAGATCGAGGGCGAGAGCGGCGACAAGCTGCGCGACCTTTCGCTCATCTACGGCATTTACCTCAGCAAGCTCCACGCGCCGGGACACGACGCGCGCGATGTGCTTGAAAAGCTGGAGGAAAACCTCGAAGCGTCGGGATATATTGACAATAAAGACATTTTCCTCGACGGTTTTTCGTATTTTACGGGGCGTGAGCTGCGCATTCTGCGTATCCTGCTGCGGCGCGCGAAGAGCGTGACCGTCACGCTCCTTGGCGACACGCAGGACCGCGAGCTCTTTTCCGAGAGCCTGCGCGTGCGCGAGCGGCTGTACGCGCTCGCGCGCGATGCCGGCGTCGCATGCGAGGAGGAAATTCTTCCGCAGGGCGAGGTGCGCGGCGCGCTCGACCATATCGAGCGCTGCTTTTTCGGCGCGGCGGACGAATTTACCCAGCCGACCGACACCGTCGCGCTCTATGAGGCGGGCAGCGCGTACAGCGAGTGCGAGTGGGTCGCGTCGCAGATTTTGAAATTAGTGCGTGAGCAGGGCTACCGCTACCGCGAGATCACCGTCACGGCGCGCGATCTCGACTCCTACGCGGGCGCAATCGAAAACGTGTTTGCCCGCTACGGTATTCCGCTTTATTATGCCCACCGCAGCGATATTTTGAAAAGTCCCGTGCTGACGCTGCTGCTCGGCGCGCTGGACGCCGCGAGCGGCGGCTTTGAGTACGAGGATGTGTTCCGCTGCCTCAAGACCGGCCTCGCCGGCCTCAGCATGGCGGAGTGCGACATTCTGGAAAATTACGCGCTCAAGTGGGAGATCCGCGGCGCGATGTGGACGCGTGAGACGCCCTGGTCGGCGCATCCCGACGGCTACGGCGAAGAATGGACGGACGAGGCAAGGGCGCGGCTCAAGACGGTCAACGCACTGCGCGAGCGCGTGCAGGGGCCGTTTGCGCGCCTAAAAAAAGGCGTGGGCGGCAGCGGCGAGGCCGAGCAGAAGGTGCGCGCGCTGTACGACTATTTGGAAGAGGTGAACCTGCCGGAGACCTTGCAGGCGCAGACTGAGCAGCTTTTTGCCGCGGGCGATGCCCAGCGCGCCGAGGAAACGGCGCAGCTGTGGAGCATTCTTTGCGGTGTGCTCGACCAGTTTGTGGAAATTTTGGGAGACACGACCCTCGACGCCGAGGAATTTGCAAGCCTGATGCGTTTGATTCTCACACAGTACAGCGTGGGCACGATCCCCGTGACGCTCGACGCGGTGAACCTGTGCGAAATGACGCGAAACGACCGCCACACGGTGCGCGCGCTGTTCCTGCTCGGCGCGAACGACGGCGTGCTGCCTGCGGCGGAGAACCGCGGCGGCGTGCTGCGCGACGAGGACCGCGAGGCGCTCGAGAGGCAGCAAATCTTCCTTGCGCCGCACGGGATGGAGCAGTTTCATCTGGAAATTCAGAATCTTTACGCCGCGCTGGCCCAGCCGACGGAAAAGCTGACGGTGTCCTATCCCGTTTCGGACGGAAAGGGCGCGGAGAAGCGGCCATCGTTCGTCATCGGGCGCATCGCGCGTCTGCTGCCGTCGATCAGCGTCGAAACAGAGAGCGCTGACAAGGAATATCGCCTGTCAGCAAAGTCGACGGCGCTCGAGTATGCGGGCGAGCATATCGGCGGCGCGCTGTGGCAGTATTTTGAAGGACAGGGCGACGCGGAGCGTGCGCTTGCCGCGATGAAGGACGCTTCGCGCTATACGCGCGGGCATCTGTCGCGCGACGCGGTGCACGCGCTCTACGGCGGCGCGGTGACGCTGTCCGCCTCGCGCATGGACATGGCGCGCTCATGTCACTTTGCCTATTTCATGCGCTACGGCCTGAAAGCCAGGGAGCGCACGGGCGCGGGCTTTGACGCGCCGCAGATCGGCACGTTCGTGCACGATGTGATGGAGCATACGCTGCGGCAGGCGAAGGAGTGCGGCGGACTGCATACGCTATCGAAGGACAAGCTGCACGCGCTCGTGCGCGCGTCGATCGAGGAATACATCGACCGCGTGCTGCCGGACTTGTGCGAAAAAAGCGCGCGCTTCCGTTATCTGTTCAACCGCCTGTGCGCGACGGTCGAGCACATCATGGACGAGGTGAGCGAGGAGCTGCAAAGCTCCGACTTTGAGCCGCTGGCATTTGAGCTGGAATTTGGTGCGGACGGGCAGCTGCCCGCCATCACGATCCGCGAGGAAAACGGCACGGCGCGCGTTGTCGGCAAGGTCGACCGTGTGGACGGCTGGCTGCACGACGGCAAGCTATATTTGCGCGTCGTAGACTACAAGACGGGCAAGAAGAGCTTCGACCTCGCCGAGCTGCGCTACGGGCTGGGGCTCCAAATGCTGCTCTACCTCTTTACGCTTAAAGAAGAGGGACAGATGCTTTTCGGCGGACACGAGATCGTTCCCGCGGGAGTTCTCTATACGCCCGCGCGCGAGCCGATGCTGCGCTGCGCGCGCGACACGGAGCCTGAAACGATCGAAAAAGCACTCAAAAAGGAGCTGCGCCGCAGCGGCATGGTGCTCGAGGACCCGGCGGTTCTGCAGGCGATGGAGCACAGCGCGCTCGAATCGCCGTGCTACCTGCCCATCGCGGTGAAAAGGGACGGCGCGGTGACGGGAAGCCTTGCTTCTGCCGAGCAGCTCGGAAAGCTCTCGAAATACGTCGACCATATTTTACATGAAATCACGCAGGAGGTCTTCGCGGGCAACATCGACGCCGACCCCTACGCGCGCACGCCGCAGCAGTCGGCCTGCACATACTGCGAGTTCGCGAGCGCGTGCCACTTTGAAAACGGCTGCGGCAGTGACCGTATGGAATACATCAAAGCGACGAAAAACGACGAATTCTGGCAGTACATCGACGAGGTTAACGGAGAGGGGGCGCACGAAAATGGCTGAAAAGCTGACAAACGAACAGCAAGCGGCGGTGGACAGCCGCGAGCGCAGTCTGCTCGTCTCCGCGGCGGCGGGCTCGGGCAAGACAAAGGTGCTCGTCGAGAGGCTCTTTTCCTACGTAGAGCGCGAAGGGGCGAATCTCGACGATTTCCTCATCATTACCTACACGCGCGCCGCGGCGAGCGAGCTGCGCGGCAAGATCGCGAAGGCGCTCACCGAGCGCATGGAGCGCGACCCCGGCAACTACCATCTGCGGCAGCAGATGCTGCGCGTCTACCGTGCGGACATCAAGACGGTGGACGCGTTCTGCACCGCGCTTCTGCGCGAAAACTGCCATCTGCTCGGCGAGGACGCGCGCGGGCACGCGCTGCGGCCCGATTTCCGCGTGCTGGACGAGAACGAGGCGCAGGTGCTGCGCGAGCGCGTGCTCGCGCGCACGCTGGACGATTTTTACGACTGTCTGACGCCCGGAGGCACACTGCTCGCCGACACGCTTGGCGCGGGGCGCGACGACAGCGCGCTTGAGGACTTAGTGCTCGAGCTGCACGCAAAGCTGCAGGCGCAGCCGTATGAGGACAAATGGCTCGAGGCGCAGCGCGCGTTTTGGCGCGCCGTGCCGGATAAGATCGAGGACACGCCCTATGGAAAAATCCTGCTCAATGAGGTGCGGCGCAAGGCGCGCCACTGCAAAAACCTTTTGCAGCGCGCGGCGCAGGAGATGTGCGCGAATGACGCGCTGAACCAGAAGTATGCGCCCGCGTTCCTCGACGCGTCCTACCAGCTTGAAGCGCTGGAGGGGAAGACCGCAGAGGGCTGGGACGCCGCGCGCGGCGTGACCATCGCGTTTCCGCGCCTCGCCGCAGTGAAGGACAGCGACGGCGGCGAGATGAAAGCGCGCATGAAAAGCCTGTGGGACAACTGCAAGGAGACCGTCAAGGGCTTTGCCGAGATTTTTTCCGCCTCGTCCGACGAGGCGGTGGAGGACCTGCGCACGATGGCGCCCGCAATGCTCGCGCTCATCGACCTGACGGCGGACTTTTCCTGCCGGTACAACGAGGAAAAGCGCCGGCGGAATTCTGCCGACTTCTCCGATCAGGAGCACGAGGCCATCCGCCTTCTCATCGGAGAGGACGGCGCGCCGACAGAGCTTGCGCGCATCGTCAGCGCGCGCTACCGCGAGATCATGGTGGACGAGTATCAGGACACCAACGAGGTGCAGAACCGCATTTTTGACGCAATTTCTTGTAAAGGAAAAAACCTTTTCACTGTTGGCGATGTCAAGCAGAGCATCTATCGCTTCCGCCTAGCCGACCCGCGTATTTTTTTGCAGCATTATAACACCTGGCCGCCGCTTGAGGACGCAGAGGAGCACGACAGCGCGAAGCTGCTGCTCTCGCGCAACTTCCGTTCGCGCAAAGAAGTGCTGGACGCGACGAATTTTATCTTCTGCAATATTCTTTCCGAGGAAATGGGTGAGCTCGACTACGGCGCGGATGAAATGCTGCGCCTCGGCGCGAATTATGTCGAATCGAGCGCGTGCGGCGCGGAGTTCCATCTGCTCGATCTGCCGACGCAGACGGGCGAGCAGCGCGTGCGCGCGAGCGAGGCTGAGGCCGCGTTCGTCGCGGACTATATCAGCAATATGCTGACAAGTAAATTTCCTATACAGGATGACAAAACAAAAGAGCTGCGGCCCGTGTGCGAGGAGGACATCGTCATATTGATGCGCTCGCCGAGCACGCGCCTTTTGGACTATCGCCGCGCGCTGGAGGCGCGCGGCCTCCACTGCGCCGCTGACGCGGGCGAGGACTTTTTTGCCTCGATGGAGATAGCAGTGCTGTTCGCGCTCTTGCAGGTCATCGACAATCCGCGGCAGGACGTGCCGCTCATTGCCGTGCTGCGCTCTCCGCTCTTCGGCTTTACACCCGATGAGCTCGCGGCGATCCGCGCGCGGCAGCGCACGGGTGACTTCTACGATGCGCTGCTTTTGAGTGAGGACATCCACAGCGTAGAATTCCTCAGTACGTTGGACGCTTTGCGCAACAGCGCGGCGCACCTGAGCGTGCGCGAGCTGCTGAGTGAAATCTACCGCCGGTGCAACGTGCTCGGTATCTTCGGCGCGATGCGCCGTGGGGCGGAGCGCAAGGAAAATCTGCTCGCGTTTTTGGAGCTCAGCGAGGACTACGCGCGCTCGGGGCGGCAGGGCCTTTTCGACTTTGTGCGCACATTGCGCGAGCAGCTTGCCGAGGGCGAAGCGGGTTCGATGCAGACCGCGCACGCCTCTACGGGCGTTCGCATCATGTCGATCCACAAGTCAAAGGGCCTCGAATTTCCGGTCGTGATTCTCTCGGACCTCGCGCGTCGCTTCAGCAATATGGACTTTTTGAGTTCGGTGCTCGTGCATCCGCAGCTCGGGCTGGGGCCGGTGTGCGTGGACACGCAAAGGCACATCCGGTACCCGACAGTCGCACGGCAGGCGCTCGAGCGCACGCTGCGGCGCGAGGCGAAGGCCGAGGAGTTGCGTGTGCTGTACGTTGCGATGACGCGCGCGAAGGAAAAGCTCGTCATGGTGCACACGCAGGCAAACGCGAAAAGCCGCGTCGCCGACCTTCTGGCGCTGAGCGATTGTCCTGTGCTGCCCGAGGCTGTGGACAGCGGCAAGTGCATGGGCGACTGGATCATGCTGCCGCTTTTGCAGCGCAGCGAAGCGGCGTCCCTGCGCGAGCTTGCGGGGCAGAATGGCGAGGGGAGATTCTATGCTGACGAAACGCCGTGGACGGTGCGCGTGCACGACGGTTTGAGCTTTGTGACGCCGCAGCAGCGACCCGATGACGCGCCAGTGGATGCCGCGCCGCCGAAGGATGAGCTGCCGGTGGATTTTGCTGCGCTGTCGTACCGCTACCCCTACGCGGAGCAGACGGCCTTTCCCGCCAAGCTGACGGCCACGCAGCTCAAGGGCCGCGCGCTGGACGAGGAGATATCCGAAAATACAACGCTCCCACCGCGGTTGCGCAGCCTATATAAACCAAAATTCCTTGCGGGCGAAACGACGCTCACGGGTGCGGAGCGGGGCACGGCGCTGCACCTTGTGATGCAGGACCTTGACTTTTTCTGCGAGCCTAACGAGCAGAGCGTGCGTGAGCAGGTCGAAAAGCTCAGAGCGCAGCGCAAGCTGACCGACGAGCAGGCAAGCGCCGTCGATGTGCGCGCGATCGTCCGATTTTTGCGAAGTGATCTTGCCGCGCGCATTCGCAAGAATGCGCAGACGGTGCGGCGCGAGTACCGCTTCTCGCTGCTGCGGCCGGTGCGGGACTTTGCCACGCTGGACGCCGACGACGCGGTGCTGCTGCAGGGCGTGGTAGACTGCTTTTTTGAAGAGGACGGCGAGCTTGTGGTCGTGGACTTCAAGACTGACCGCATCGGAAGAACACAGATCGAAGAACGAGCTGAGCACTACCGCCCTCAGCTTGAGGCATACTCCATGGCCCTTATGCGCGTGATGGGCAAAAAGGTCAGGGAAAAGGTGCTGTATTTCTTCTCGGTCGGCGAAGAAAAGGTGCTGTGAATACATAAAAACACCCTCCGCGGGAAATCCGCGGAGGGTGTTTTACAAGATTTGCTCACACGATAAAATGCTCTAAGATCAGCACTGTCGCGCAGCAGACGAGCGAGACGGGGAGAAGTCCCAGTCCGCACCAGGCGGCGACGATGCCGATGACCATGGCCGCCGCGCCCGCGATGGGCGACTGCGTGGCGTTCATGATGGCGGGGAAGGTCATCACCGAAAGCGTGACATAGGGAACATAGAAGAGGAACGAGCGCAGAAACACGCTGCGGATGGGTTTGCGGATCAGTGTGAGCGGCAGGACGCGAATGAGATAAGTCGTGGCCGCCATGACCAGAATATAGAGATAGGTCTTCATACGCCGCGCACCTCCTCTTCTACGGCTTCGCCTTCGATGGTTTCTTCCTCCTGCGGGAAGAGCACAGCGGCTGCCGCTGAGATCACGATGGTCAAAATCAGAATGCGCGTACCCTCGGAAAGCTCGCGCAGAACGGGCAGGACGCTTGCGAGCCAGCCGAGAAGAAAGCTCACGATGATGCAGCCGAGCACAACGCGGTCGCGCTTGCCCATGGGGACGATGATGGCGATGAACATGCCGAAGAGCATGACAGAAAATCCGCTGACCGCCCATACCGGCATGAGATTTCCGAGCAGCACGCCGATGACGGTGCCGGCGCTCCAGCAGGGCATGGCCGCACACATCGCGCCGATATAGTACCAGACATTCAGGTACCCCGGCTGCGAGATGGCGATGCCGAAAAGCTCGTCCGTCAGGTCATAGCCGATGATGAGGCGGAAGATGAGCGGTGTGTCGGGAGAGAGATGCTGGCTGAGCGCACAGCTCATCAGCATGTAGCGCGCGTTGACGACGAGCATCATCGCTGCCATGATGAGAAAACCGGAGTCGCTCGCAATGATGGTGATGCCGCCGTACTCGCCGGCGGAGGCATTGTTGAGAAAGCTGAGCAGAAAGCCCTGAAATGCGGTCAGATTTGCTGCGCGGCAGGAGATGCCGAGGCCGAAGCTCACGGCAAAATAACCGAGCCCGATGGGGAAGCCGTCGCGCAATCCCCGCAGGAAATGTCTTTTTGGCATAATCAAATAAGTCCTTTACTTGATGGATCGTCTGTGGCGCAGCGCGCCAAGCGCCATTATATGACCGGAAGGGACAGAAGTAAAGAGAAATTGCCGGACAGATCTTGAAAAAACAAGGAGGAAATTTGGGAAAAACGGTCACGAAGCATAAATGAGAAAAGATTTGAAAATTTCTCTTGCAATTTGACACAAAGCGTGGTAATATCCTATATGGCTTTTTTAGAAAAGTACATTTGGATCAGAAAGAGGTGAACACGAGCAATGAAGGAAGGAATCCATCCCAATTATCAGCAGACTACTATTACTTGCGCCTGCGGTAATGTGATTGAGACAGGTTCCACCAAGCAGAATATCAAGGTGGAAGTGTGCTCTAAGTGTCACCCCTTCTTCACTGGTAAGCAGAAGCTGGTCGATACCGGCGGCCGCGTTGCCAAGTTCAACAAGAAGTTCGGCCTGAACTAATTCAATCACAAAAGCAGCTCTGCTACGGCAGAGCTGCTTTTTTCTGCTTTTTTGGAACGCTCAGTTTTGCCCGTCGGGATATTCGACGATGAAGGGGAGCGGCTCACTGAGACTTTGGTCGAGGTAGTTTATCTCCTCGTAGCTGTCGCCGCCTGCAATGGCGCGCACCTGGAAGAGGCGGACGCGCAGTACTGTGTCGTCCGCAAGGTTGACGACAAGCTCGCAGACGAGCGGCGTTGCCCCGAGCGGGAGCGTGAAAGCCTCCGATTCGCTGCTGGAGGCATAGGCGAGGTCATAGTACGACACGCCCTCTATGACGGATGCGCCCACGGCTTCGGCGCTGTCATCGCCGACATAGGTGACGGCGCTGCCATCGCTGTACGATGCTTCGAGCGGCACGCGCCTGAGCAGCTGATTGGCGCGCGTGTATTCAAGACACGCGCTGCGGATGGACACATCGGACAGCGCGCCGAGCGAGATGGTGCCGAGCGGGATGCCGGCATTGCCCGGCGTGAACTGGTACTGCCATTTGCTGCCGGCCTGACGCTCGTAGGAGATAGGGGCTAGAAAGCTTTTGAGCTGCGGCTGATACTGGGATTTGAGATTGCTGATCGTATCGAGCTCCTGCGACTGCGTTTCGCCGTTTGTCATGAAGTTGACATTGACGCCGAGTTCGTCGCTCAATGCGAGCGCTATGTCACCGCGCAGATACCCGAAGCCATCCTGCGTGAGCGGAACACTGTAGACAGACGGACCGGCGCTGCTCAGTGGAGAGGAGCTGCTGCGGTCGATCACGCCGATGTTGACGATCGTGTTCTCACTGATCGTCTTCGGCAGAAGAGAAAAGGCAAGCGTGCACTCCTGCTTTTTGAGGTTGACGCTTTTGACCTCGTAGCTGTACTGCGAGATCAGGCTCGACTCGCGCTCCAAGATGTCCGAGACGTTATTGCTGATGCCCGCGATCTGGTTTGAGAGGTTGTTCTGCACGTTGTAGAGCTGGCTGCGAAGGTCATTTACTTGCGTGCTGAGCGTGTTGATGCGGTTGTTGTAATGCACGCCGACGGCGATGAGCGCGGCGAGCGCCACGGCCGCACCGCCGATGATCTTCTTGTGCTGTATGCAGAAATCGCGGAAGCTCAGCTTTTCCGCGGGAGCTTTTTCGGCGTTGCTTTGAACCGGCGATTCGGCGGCATCCTGCTCGGGTTTGGCATGCTCCAGACTGAGCAGCTCGTCGACGGAAACGGAGTAGAGCTTAGAGAGTTCGATGAGCTTGCTAAGCTCCGGCTGCGTGGCGCCCCATTCACATACTTAAAGATATTGGTCTCTTAGTCGATCTTTCCTACAAACTTATAGAAAATCTCGACCTCTTGCTCTCGACTTCCATCTTCGTGTTTGATTGCTTCGTGGACTGTAATTTTTTCCACAAGAGCATTGAGTAAAATTGAATCTAATTCCGTTGGAGATGCGTACTGCTTAATCAGTTTCACCCAAGTTTCAATATTGCTATATCGCTCAGAATTTTCACTGATTTGCCCATTAAGTAGGTCTATCTTGCCATCCAAAGCGTTTTGCTCTTCCTGATATTTTGCAGACAGCATAATGAAGTTTCGCTCTGTAATTCTTTCAGCAATTCGATCTTCATATAGCTTGGCGAAAAGGTTATCCAATTCCTTTTGCCGTTTTTCAGCCCTCTTCAAATCGTCAGCGATCTTTTTTCGCTCGGCATTCTGTTTTGCATTGCCTGTTTGAAGAAGCCTTTCTAAAAGAGCGTCTTCGTCTTGTACGGCTTGCGCCGCCCAATACTGAATTCTTGATAGCACATAGGCATACAGCACATCGTATCGGATGTAGTGTGCAGAACAATGGATTCCTACTTGCCCATACTTGCTACATGTATAGTGACTGTATGGGTTTTTGTTTTGCCTATTCGTACCGAAACGCATTGACCATCCGCAATCAGCACATTTGACAAGCCCAGAGAAAATCTGTGTTGTATGATCTTTCTGCATCCGACGTCTGGTAGCAATCTGCTCTTGGACAGAAGCAAACATTTCCTTTGGGATCAATCCCTCGTGAGTGTTTTCAATTCTCCACCATTCATCTTCTGGCTTGCGGATGCGTTTCTTGTTCTTGAAAGATATGTTCGTCTGTTTATAGTGAACTGTATTCCCAATATAGGTTTCATCTTTCAAAATGTACTTAACTTGTGCAACCGTCCATGCGTACCGTTTTTCTTCTGAGGCATTTTGATATACATGAGCGAATGTCCCGAATCTCTGGTAGTTGATCCAAGACGGCGTAGGAACTTTTTCTGCAATTAGAGTCCTTGTAATTTTAGCAGCTCCAGCACCGTGATAAGCCAAATCAAAGATTTTCTCAGGTATCCACCTTGTTTCTTCATCTGGCACAATGCGGTTTTTGATTTCTGGATGCCGCTTATATCCGATTTTAACATATGCGCAAATACGATCCCCAGCAGCAAACTTTGCTTTGAAAGCAGCTTTGACTTTACGGCTCGTATCTTTTGCGAACCATTCATTGAACAGGTTCTTGAACGGAACGAAGTCTGACAAACCCTTTTCCGTATCTTCATTTTCTGTGACGGCAATATAGCGGATTCGCTTTTCTGGAAAGTAAAATTCCAGATAGTAGTCCATCATGATATGCTCACGACCAAGGCGGGAGAGATCCTTGGTAATAATGCAATTCACCTTTCCAGACTCGACATCTTCCATCATGCGTTGGAATGCCGGACGATCAAAGTTCGTGCCAGTCCAACCGTCATCAATGTATTCGTCAACTATAATGAAGTGCTGCTCATTAGCAAATTGTGTGATGATTTTGCGCTGGGTTTCAATACTAACGCTTTCTCCGTAATCCTCATCGTCTCGGCTCAATCGCATATAGAGCGCGACGCGATAAATCAGTTGTTTCACCGTTGTTTAGCAACCTCCTTTAGTAGTGAAACAACTCGCACTTATGATAAGCTTACCGCGTAATTATATCACAAGTACGAGCTGTTGTCACCGGTATTAAGCCGCATTTGCGGCGTATTGTACGGCATTTTCTACGAGATCTTTGATATGTTTACCCTTGCTATTAAAATGCTCTGTTACACGGATTTTCGTATTGCCAACTACGAAAAACTGCGTACCGCTTTCATCCGTAATATACTTAGGCTTTTCTTCTTTAGGCTGCTTGTTCATCTGGGTAATCTCCATCAAAGATTTGAATATCAATCGGTGTTTGAAGCATGGGGTAAACGATGTAGTCTCGAACCTCGTTCCAATCTTCAGCCCATGTGAGTTCTTCCTGCACAGCGATAATATGCGCCCGATGTCCACGTTGCTGATCTGAGATTTTGGCACATCGGATACCTTTCACGCATATTTTTTCACCACTGAATGTGAAGCCGTTGCGAGTTTCTTCAAAAATCATCAATGGCATATTCCTAAACATTTCGAGGTAGTTTTTGACCGCAGAAATGCTCTTATAGAAAATAAGAATTTTGAACATCAATTCACGCTCCAAATGCTGTTTAACTAATTCCTTGCAAGTTTTCATCGTCCTCTTCGGACTTGTCTGCATAGAATAGTTTGCTGTTCCCATCTTCGTTGATTGCTAAGGCGCATAGTTTTCCGCCATAAACACATGCTGAGTCGATGCAAATATCGCCAGTTGCTACGGTGTAGGCAGCACCAGTTCTACTTGGTGTATGCCCGAAAATTACTTGCTTTTCCCGTGGCCTGTGGTCGTTATGTCGAATCCAGTCGCGTCCCCAAATCAAATCATGTGCTGTATTATCTTTGAGTAATGGTTTTGACAAACCGGCATGACAGAATATAATTTCTGGTGTGTCATACACAAGTGGAAGAGTCTTAAACCAACCAATATCCGATTCGATATCTACGCCATTTCTGTCGTAGCTACACACGGTCGAGTATCCGCCGTTGTAAAACCAAAGCGAATTATCTCCGCTTGTAAATGCGTCAATTGCCATTTGTTCATGATTGCCGCGAAGACAAATACAATTATCTTTTCCTACCTGTTGCTGAAGCTTGCGAAGAAACGCCACCGTCTCACAGCTATTTGCTCCGCGATCTATGTAGTCACCGACAAACACTAATGTATCTGTCTGACTGCTATAATCCACACTTTTCAGAAGCTCTTTTAGTGTGTTGAGACATCCGTGAATGTCTCCGATGGCAATTAGCCTATCCATTTCGGATTCCTTTCAGCAATACGGACGGCTTTGTGTTAAAAATCTCTTTTGTGACGATATGGTGTTCATTTAGCAATTTGCAATACAGGCTTGCTGCGCCGCTACCAGATATGATAGTAAGCTCATTTACAAGCGGAGTGATCAGCCCGATCCCATTACTAATAGGGATTTCGGATACAAACACCTTATCTACAATGTCATTTGGCAAGCCCTGGATCGTACAGTACCCATTGTCCGTAATGATCGTACATCCTTGCCAGTCTGGAATAAGCAATACTTTCATTTATTTGTCTCCTTGAAATGCTGCGAACGGAAGAGCTTTTTCAAAATAGAAAAATTCCGTGTGGCTTCCTACATCAAATTTTGTCATTTGCTTTCCTTTGCATTCCTCGTGCCATATCCTCGTGTAATAAATTTTGAAATTTCGTTCGCTACAAAATTCATTGATTTTTGCAACTATCTGTTTGGCAATCTCTTTGTCTGGCTTTCTGCCGTCAATATTGGCGATAGGACGGAACTTAGCTCTGCTATTGCGAAAGTATAGTTTCATACCTCATCGCTCCTTGCTGAAAGCCTGTAAATAGTAACGTTCATATCACCAAAGTATGTGTTGAGCATATTTTCAACAATATTCCAGTCACCATTTGCTAATCCGCAGCCAAACCCATATGGGAATGCGAGTGATTTGTTGTGATACTCATTGCGGATCTCATCAAATGCTTTTGTGAGAGCAACATAGTCTGTGTACTTGCGGTATTTGTCTCTACCATAATCGAGTTGCCCAAAGATATTCAGAACAGTCTTATTTGGCTCAACCTCTACGAAAAGAACATGACCAAGAAGCTCATTTTGATTTTCAAATCTTCTGCAATATCGGATGTATGTCTTCTTGATGATAGGCCAACGAGTACAAAGTGTTTTAGCTACACCAGCTCCCATTACGCCTCGACAATTCACCTGATGACAAATGATTTCTTCCGTTGCGTCAAGAATATCTCCAACTACCGTTTTAATCATTGACACGCTCCTTTTGGTGTTCTGGAGGAAGCATAACAACTACCTTGTCGTTCCACGAGTAATAGCTTTTAGCGTACTTTGCGTTCCACTGTTTAACAAACTCTCTTAGTTCTTTAGCGCCAGCATCATCAAAATAAAAATCATCGACATCTGAATCCTCTTCTGCCTGCTGTAGCATTTGATTTGCGTCGATCTCCATGCTTTCCATTGTTGTACCGTATACATATTTCGGAATATCCTCATAGTCACAATCAATGCTGTCTAATAGAGATTCAATATCGTCATAGAATTCTTCTCCGTAATAGAGCATGTTGCCTGGGAATTCTTCATAATACTCTGCGAGAGTCATTTTTCTTGCTTTTTCAAAGCGTTCACGCTCTGCGCAAGAATCGCAAATCAACATATACTGAGGTGTTTCTTTTCCACACACTCTACAATGATATTGCTTACAACAGATATTCGCAGCATACTCAGATGTATAAAGCTTTTTGCATTTTTCGCATCTGTATAAGTCCATATTTTCTTTGATAGCCATTATGTTCCATCCTTTTTAGATTTGAATATAACCACCATGCTTGGGAATGGGGCGGAGTTCTTTCCGTCTCCGAATTTCAATCGTCCGCGAATAAACCGGATTTCGACATTTGGTTTTTGATAAATATAATCGTGGAAATAACTCGTATCGGTTCGCGCTGGAATCAGCATTACAACCGTTGTATTGGGTTTTAACGATTCTTCCGAGCATTTCTTTACCCAATCCTTAATCGCTCTTCCGTATGGTGGGTTACAGAAGACCGTTTGCCCCCCCCCAGCACTGTGCAAGACCATTTTCGCGCTCTGTGTAATATGTAGCGCATTTATGGTTTTCACTGTCTGCGCACGGATCAAGGGTAAAGTGAAACTCGGAGTTGAGTTTATCAAAGAAATCTTGTGGCGTTGCCCAATTCATAGACTTCGATGAGAACATTACTCCTGTGTTCATATTTCACCTCATCACTTCTTTTTGTTATGTTCAAGTTCTTCTAATACTTTGTAAAACTCGCTGCCGAGAATAGGCTCGCAATCCTGCGGATCTTCAAAATCTTGATTATAGTTTAAGGACATGTATAGCTTTCCATCGTGTTCAAATAAACGAGAACTCCCTTTGCCCCAAATTCCAAAATAGAATCCTGGCTGCGGACGAGACTTTACTTTCAGGTTATTCTTTTTCAATAAAGCGATCCATTCCTTATAAACCCTACTGTTCTGTTTGAAGAACATCAGACCTGTCGCGCCATCAGCATATTTTTTGAACTGATTTGCAAATTTCTCTTTGTCCTTTGCTGTCGGTACGATTGACACTGTATCGTTGCTGGCATAATAGAGATTGGATTCGATCTCCATGTCATGAGAGAACTGATTGAACAGCTTGTTTACGATCTGCGCGTTTTCTAAATAATCGAATACCTGCTTGTAAAATCCACATTCAGGCTTTATTACATAGAATTTCTCCATATTGTTTAGCTCGCTCCTTTTAGAATTTCATCAAGAGTCCGTGGAGTATAGTCCATATACGGCATCATTGCACCTACATTGAACATTTGGCACTGCTTTCCGTATAGCTCCTGCATCAGATATTTGTCATGCTCCATCATCTGATACTCAAACGAATTATGTACATGCCCATACAGATGATACCAGCCGTAATAATGATTTTTGAAACACGGAATGGGATAATGGCAAAGTACGATGTTTCTAAAATTATCATTTACTTCAAGGTACTCTGTAATTTTCGCAAACTCTTTTACGAACTTACCATCATTAGATCTATCATGATTTCCTTTGATAAGAAATTTCTGCCCGTTCAAGGCTTGCAGAATTGGTACGGCCTGAGAGGAAATACACCAAAACATATCACCAAGCACATAAACCGTATCGCCAGGATTGACTGCAGCGTTCCAACGCTTAACAAGCTCTTCATTCATTTCTTCTACTGTCTTAAACGGGCGATTATCAAACGCAAGAATGTTTGCATGTGCATAATGCCAGTCTGCGATATACAGCTTTCTGGTTTCAGACATGTGTTGTGGCTCTCCTTTCGCCAAATTCGCAAGAATCATCTGGACGCACAATTCCTAAATGGCATTTTGTACATTCTCCGTAGCAATCGGAAAACATAAGGTGCTGGCAATCCTTGCAATGAACAGGTTCGTTTGTGCTGTTAGTTTGTGTGCGCTTTTTGTTATCCATTGTACAAACCTCTCTTATGCGAATGGATCGTATTCATGTGGATCTGCTGCATTTGCCCACTCAACCCACTCTGTAACTTTTTTGCGTAGCTCGTCATCAAGTAGAAATGGCTCTCGTACTAAAATCACCTTGCTATTTTTCTTCATGATGTTTGCATTGTCTACGATTTCTTCATAGTCAACCGGATATGCAAGCATTTTGGAATACACACGATCTCCGCGACTTGAAATTCTGCGAGTAAATGACGCTTCTTTGAATCGGAATCGCTCTTTGTACTGAGGATTAAGCTGAAGGTCAATCTCTTGAATATATCCAATTTTCATTGCCATATTAGTTACCACTTTCTTTTTCGCCATAAGCACAGAAGAACTCTGCATCATTCGGGCATTTCGTTTTTAACAGCCAACAATAAATGTAATTTTCACCCTCGTCATGGTGTTTACAATGCTGACATCTTACAACCGGCTCTGCGTCTATGACTGGCTGTTCGGCTACAATTTTTCTCGCAGCATCCATACCACTCATAATCCCCATGCCGTACAAATCATCTGTGACTATGCTTGTTGTCTGAAGCTTTTCTAAGAGGGAATCACGCGCTATATAATTATTAGCCATCCTCGCACACCTCTAACACATTGCCAAATAAAGTTTGCCTAATCACATCAACACCATTCTGAAAACAATCGCACTGGTGGCAAAGTGTTCCATCGTATTTCTGTACACAATCACTGCAAAAACCATATTTTACAACGATGTTGAATGCTTCTTGTAATTTCTTTCGAGACTCTTTTGATGGCAAAATAATGATGCGATTTTCTTCGTCTGCTTCTGCAAGATGCCGTAGCCGATCAATCCCATTTTCATTTACCCACATTGCAAACTTGGCAACCTTTTCAACGAGTTCTGGTGGCATCTTTGTATCTTCGTATGCAGCGAGGCGAAGAAAGCGCTCTTCCGGAATATTACGCGGATAGCCGTTCTTGATGCGGTTTTCGTAATCCCTACGCTGAGCATCTGCCTCGCGTTTATTAGTCAGCCGCTCCATTAGTTATCCTCCTGTGTGGTACTGGCCGGCGGTTTCCTGTAGCATTTCAGGTCGCGGTCTTTAAGATTCCAGTTAAAGCAATGTCCCTGTGCAAATGGAATACCTTCATAATATCCGCATTCATCAACAGAAACGATAGCCCATTCATGGATATCTTCAATCCACACCGGTTGTCCATTCATGTGCTGAAGGTCTTCAATACTAAGTACATTGTTTGGCTTCTGTGTCTCCGCAATAATCCTCTCATACTCTTCTAATCTGCTTGCAGCGTCACGCAAAGCAGCAGAATAAACCGTTGAGAATGTCGGTGGATTTGGGTTGTCTCTATCCCATTTGCTTGCAGCTTCACGGAGATTCTTAATTAAAACATTAGTTTCCATTACTTCCTCCACTTTTTTAATACGTCTTGCTTTAACAATTTCGCGTCTGGATGAGCGCCACATCATTAACAGCATTTCTGAGACTGATTTTGTACGGTCGTGTTTCTTTGCGTTTTTTACAACGGTAAGTTGATATACAGAGCTGTCGTTAAATACCTGACGCGGACATAGGACACCAACAAAATAAGGAATTTCATTTTTCACACTTTCAAACACACTCTCTGGCATGACATAGTAGTTTTTATCGCCAATTAAGTTGTGTCCATTTTTCGAGTGAAAATCATCGACAGAGGACTTAATCTCATAACAAGAAAAATCTCCCTTTTCAATACCAGAAACGGAGTTGTTTACTGGCTTAAAAAGCATGTAGTCAACTCTCACGGTATTGCTTGTGGCATAATCAAATGTCACTTCTTTTGCCCAATACACACGCGGATCGTTATGCGGATCAATGTGTTTTTCTAACAGCTCTGATAATTGCTTTGTGATTTCTGGTCGTTTCAATTTCCTTGCTGCTCCTTTTTATCTTCATGACAACTCATATGATATAAAAAGCACGAATTACACGGAGGAACATCGCATTCGCCAGAGCGGACGAATGGGCAGATACCATTATTTACTCTTTCGTCCATGTTCGTTTTTCTTGCTTCCATCTACACCCATCACACATACCGACATGCTCAAACTGATATTTCCCGCATAACACACATAGTTCATTTACCGCATCATGCAACTTGTTTTTCAGTTCTTCATACTTTTTAAGTTCATTCATGTGGAATTCCTCTTTACCATTAGGTACTTTTTTACGCGCACATCAAGTCCCATCTTTTGCGCGGTTTCTATCATATGTTTCGTACCAGACGATACTCCGTCCCAGAAAGCAACAAGCGCATCTGCATACTCAGCCATTTGCACATTTCGTTTGAAGCCAGCAGATTTTCCATACAAATCCCAATCAGCAGGCATATAAATTACTTTATAGCCATGCTCTTTTGCATAGCGTTCTCCAAGTCGATCTGCGCCGCGAGCCATGCCACAAACAATTTCAATATTGTCGTTAATGTTTTTCAGAAGACGATCAAGACATTTTGACATACCGTCATAATTGTTGAAATCACGCCCGCCAGCAATTATAAGCTTAAACATGACTTACACATTTGCCAGATCCCTTACAGTCTGGGCATGTATAGTAGTCTCCTTCGTCTTCTGCGCATGAACGCATAAACACTTTTCCTGTTCCATAGCATGATTCGCAAGCCGTGTTAATCTCCTTGAGCTTCGCCAAGCTTTCTTTGTACGGTGTAATCTTTTTCACATATTCATTTTTCAGTTCACTGATTTGCCCTTCAATCGCACGGATTGCTGGAACTAAGTTCAAATCCTCATTAGGCATAGCGATCCTCTCTTTCGCACATTGAACATCCGTCGCAAAGCTCCGTTGGCTCAAAACATTCATCGCCCTGCATACAGCGGCAGTAACCACAAGTTGCTACGCACTCTCCATTACGACCATGCTCTACAAGAATTTCAGAACCGCATCTTCCAACACAATAGTACATATCGCACCTCACGCAACTTCCGCCAAGCGCTGTGTTGCAACATCAGCCCAAGGCATTCCAAAATACTTACTCTTTTTATTATCGCAAACGCCATTATCCATACCTATATAGTGACGTCCTTCCAGTTTTGCAGCAATCAGGATTGAGCCACAGCCACAGCAATTATCAAGAACGACTGCACCAGGATTTGTAAAGGTACGAATTGCATACCTACATAGCTCAACAGGCTTTTCGGTTGAACTGATTGCAACAGATGGATGAGGCTTTGGAAATTCCCAAATCGAAGACGGATGTTTCATGTCTCCGGTCGTTTCTACAACCTTATACGCACCGTACACACGATTATTCAGAATATCTTCCGCATTTTCGCCCTTTGCTTTGCCCTTACTATGATTCTTTTGACCTTTCACCATTTGCGGATTATAGACTGGCTGTGATTTATAAAAGACCATGATATCTTCATGTTCTCGTAGCGGCATTCTATTTGCATTCAGAAATCCGCTTTTCAAAACCTTACGCCAAATGATGTTGTAACGATGTAATTTCTCATTTGACAACATCATCTTAGCCGTGAACTTATCTTGACCGAACAAAAGAATTGCACCATTGGGTTTAATGATTCTTTTGTACTGCTCCCAGAGCAATTCTGGCGGAATAACAGAATCCCACTTGTTTTTAGTTACTCCATAAGGGAGATCGCAAAAGATCATATCAATAGATTCATCTGCAATCTCCCTCATGCCGATCAGACAGTCCACATTGTAAACTCTGTCCAACTCCACGCTATTTAGCCGACCTTTTCTGCCTGTCCAAACTCAATTACATGGGGAGTATTCGTAGATCCAAAACCACCATTTCTGATTCCGCTTGCTGCATCATCATATGTAATGCCATAAGGGAGAAAAATGGCCTGCGCGAATTTATCACCCGCATTTACTACAAGCGACTTTCCATCACGGCTGTCATTTGTAATTTTCACGAAAATGTGTCCCTCGTTATCTGAGTGGTAATAATCGCTATCGACTACACCAACAGTATTATCAAGCTGCATTCGATACTTAAAACCAAGACTGCTACGAGGAACAATAGCAAGCCACCAGCCCTCTCGGATATTAACACGGATGCCAGTTGGGACTTTGATTGACTCGCCAGCGGCAAGTTCAAATGAAATCGGACTGACAAAATCATATCCTGCTGATCCAGAGGTTGCACGAACGGGGAGTGACACATCATCAATGTTTGCTGTAAAAATATTTCCAAAGGTATTAAGCATAGCTTCTGCGAACTGCTGCTTGCTTACCTTTTCAAACTTTGCAATTCTGTTCAACTGCGACTACCTCGCTTTTCCATAGAATAATCTCTCCAGACGAGAGCGATTTGGGAATGTCAATGATTCGTTGGTTTGAGCTTCCTTTATAGCAAAGCGTCATATCTCTCTGCTCAAGAATGAACTCTCCATCAACAAGCACATCACACAATGATAAAAGACTTAGCATTTCACTGTCTTCCAGTATTTTTTCGTAACTAAATCCTGAGTAAATCCACACGGAGATATCTTTTATATCTTCTTTCAAAGCTGTCACAAACGGCACAAGCTCACTTGCAGAATACATAGGATCTCCGCCGCTTAATGTTAATCCGGAAATAAAAGGCGTTTTCTTGATGTACTCTATAACCTCACGCTGTAGCTCTTCTGTGAAAGGTCTACCAGCCGTGAAAGAGTGGGACGTTGGATTGTGGCATCCCTTGCAGTTGTGCAAACAACCGCTGACATACACCACAACCCGAACACCATCACCATCCGCTATGGATTCAAAGTTAATGCCAGACACATTCACTCAGCATCATCCTTCATTTGATTGAAGTCTGTATAGTTGCTGTGCTTAACTCGATCAAGGCATTCTTTGATCTTTCCAGCATTGAAATTACGGTAATCCGTTGTAAGATATCCGGTAACTCGACGAAGACGCTGAATTTCCGTATTGCCACACTTAGGACAGTTATATCCGATCTCGCCCTGATACCCACACTTTAGGCATGAGTCAATCGGGAAATTGAATGCAAGATACGGAATGTCAAGCGACATAGCGTAGTCAATGATATCCTCAACAGCCTTCTCGTTCTTCATAATCGAACTTTCCAGTTCGATATAGGTAATGCAGCCGCCAGTTGGATACTTGCAGAACGGAGCTTCCAATTCAAGCTTTCTGTAAATAGATACCTTTTGCCAAACAGGAACATGGTGAGAATTGGTGATATACTCACGATCTGTCACTTTCGGAATTACACCAAACTCTTTTTTCAAAGCAGTTGCATAAGTACGGCACAGATTTTCTGCCGGCGTAGCATAACACGAGAAATTTAACCCATGCTTATCGCTTGCCTCTACGCAAAAATCATAAATGTGCTTCACAACACTCAATGCAAACTTCCAGACCTCATCATCTTCGGAATGGTCTTTTCCAAAAAGCGCCTGACACATCTCTGCAATACCGATATAGCCAACGGCGAGAGTTCCATGCTTCATTGCTTCATAAATGCCTTTATAAGAAGCCTTATCATAATCTGCAATCGTTCCATTGCCGTACATAAACTTCGCAGAGGCAACAGACTGTTTGCACACATGATAGAATCGGTCTACAAGAGACATTTCTGTAAGATGCAGCACCTCATCAAGCTCTTCCCAGAATCCGTCTAAATCAGCGGCATCACGCTCACCAAGACAAATACCGTGTTTGATACCAAGCTTCGGAAGATTGATTGTAGTCGGACAAACATTTCCGCGCCCAAGCTTAGAATATCCAAGTCCATTTCTGTCGTATCCCATCATCGTTCTGCAGCCCATCGTTGCCATCTCCGTATCTGGATTGCCAGGCTCTTCGATGTTCCCAGAGAAATTGCAGTTGACAATATTGGGATAAATTCTTCTGCTCAGTGACTTAATAGCAAGCTTTTTGATATCATAGTTCGGATCGCCATTGTGAGCATTTACGCCGTTCTTATATTTGAAGATGCTGATTGGGAAGATTGGCGTGAGATGATATTTTCCAATACCATCAAGACTTGCAGCCATAAGCCACTTTGAAACAAGCTTGCCCTCCGTCGATGTGTCCGTGCCAAAATTGATGGATGTAAACGGAATCTGAGATCCAGCGCGGCTTTCCAGCGTGTTCAGATTGTGATACAGACTTTGCGCAGACTGCTTGCCCTCACACATCAAGTCAAAATACGCTTGATTATACATAATAGGATCAAGGTGCGCTTTGTTGTCGATGTAAATATCGCTTTCAGACAAACCGACACGCTCTAAAATTACAGGCTTAATCTTCTTAATAAAATCGTCAAGCTCTTCATCTGTCATAATAGAGAAGTCAGTTTCTACAAATTCTTCGCTTGTTTTTACAAGAGCCATGACATACTTTTTGACAAAACTCTTTTTTACAAACGGGGCAAGGTCATAGTCGATATGGCAAGATGCAACTCCGCCAAACTGAACCTGACTCTGAATCTGAAAAATAACGGCGATAAGCTGGCAAGCCGTAGAAAAGCTGTTCGCTGGACGAACATCGCCGTTTCTTGTTGCAAACCCGTTATGAAGCAGCCGCCCAAGATCTGCAAATAGGCAGTTATGGTCTCCGATATCATACTCTGACAGATCGTGCAGATAGATTCTTGACTCTCTATGAGCCTGTGCAACCTCAGGTCGTACAAACACATTCATTGCAATATTCTTGTGGAGTACATTTGCGCTCTCAAACTTTCTGCCACCGAACGAATGCTCATCAACATTTGCATTCTGGTTTTGGACATTGTTGCATAAGAGAATATCTTCAATCTGCTTATTCAGTTCGTTGTTCTTCTGTCGCTCCTGATTGCGCTTCTCACGATACTTGATGTAAGCTTTCGCGGTTTTCTTGCAGCGACTTCCCATCAAGCCGTCTTCAACCATGTCCTGAATCTGCTCAACATCCACAACACCAGAGAGGTTAGAATTTGAGATTTTGCTTGTAACACGCAAAGCTACATCGCCATCAACTTCATCAACAGATACCATCGCTTTTGTAATTGCATTGGCAATTTTACTTGCATCAAACGGTTCAACACGACCGTCTCTTTTCCGAATTTCTGTAATCATTCTTCGCCTCCTGCGATCTCACAAATAGCACGGTAAATCTCGTTCCAATCGTGGACACGAATCATGCCATTTTCTTCTGCGTTATAGCTTCTGTTGTGCGGCTGGTCAAAAAGAAGCTTTTTGTATTTTGCGTTTTCAAGATTGTGTACGCCGTCATCAATCAAGACATCGCCGTTAATAAGTTTCTTATCATGCGCAATAATGACATCTTTCCAACATAGGTATGGATAATGCTTAAATAGCCATGTCATCTTTGGCGGGACAGTATTGTAGTAAGACGAAGTTACAACCCGAACCAAATGTCCATCGTCAATCAACCGGCAAACAACATCCTGCGCAAATGGCATAGGAGAAAGATTTCCCCAGAATGCAGGATCGTTCAAAGGCGCAAACAGCTCTTCCTTTGTAAGAGATGGGAAAAATTCACCAATCAGCCAGTTTGTAATATCTTCTGGCTGAACAGTTGTTCCGTGCTTTCGGTTCAGCTCAGCAACCCAACATTCAACAAGGTTTTCTAACACATCGTCCATATCAATAAGAATTGTCAAACGCTTAATGTTGTTCACCTCCAAGCCAATTTGATAATTTGTGTTTTAGATCTGAAATTGTCCCGTCATTGCAAATCACATAATCTGCATGGTAACTATCAAGTGCCGTTTCTGACGGATGCTGCTGTTGCTCTGCCGTAAGCGGACTATCAAAATTTGGTCGCACAATTCGTAGGTGTGTTACATCAAAGCCGGCGCTTTTCATAGCTTCAATTTCGTTTGGAAAACGACAATCTGGAATTAAGATATAGTCCCATTCGTCTGGGAACAAATCGAGTACATTGACAAGGAAGCTCACCCAGAAATCCGGACGCTTCTGACGAACCACATCTGTCCCCACATACTGTAAAAGCTTGCGACCAGCATCATCTTTCTTTCCGTCCCAATCAAAGAAGTTACGGCAGATATACTTCAGCAAATCGGCATAGTGCGTTACAAGTACGCTTTGGCATTGATTAACTAATTCCTCACGAAGTAAATTTGCAGATGTATCTTTCCCGTGCTGCGCTTTACCAGAAATACAAATCACTTTCATTCGCGTACCCCCACATACTTGTGATAGTGAGGAAGCTCCGCATCAAACCGATCAAGCAGCATGGATGCTACCTCACGCATTTGCGGATGCGCTGCCGGCGAGAGTCGCAAGGTGAAGAAGTGTTTCCATTCGGCAAGGTTCATCGTAATGCAAATTTCTGTTTTCGTAGAGTTATTTAGCACGGAACGAGCGATTTGCGGTGTTGCTCCAAGTTCAAGCATTCTGAAATAGTGACGCTCTGCATCCTCACAGGCCAACACCCACTCATCATAAATTGCGGACTTTTCATTCGCAGACATACTTTTGGTCTTGCTATCGAGTTCCATGCCACCCAGAAGATCAATATAGGAAATCGCACTATCAAATTTGTCCTTAGAGTAATTGCAGTATCGTGTACTTTCCTGTGCAAAACTTGCTGGACGATGGCGGACTTCCTCATGAGACACGCCACGGTCGTTTGTAAGACGAGCTGTGATATCAACATGCGTCAGCAATTCAACATCGCCATGCAAGTTTGCTACACTCAATGGTGTAAACACATAATCCTCATCTACCTCTGTTGAGAACAATGCGTTTTGATATTCTGGAAAAAACAAAGGATAAGCATACACAAATGACTTCATATATCCTGGAATGCGGTATCCTAACTCTGTTGCCCATTTCAAAAGCTCTCTCCACGCTCTCACATTTCCAGAAACAATTGGGCGTTTATCATATGTAATACGAAGAAAACTGTTGAACCCCTCATCGGACAAGTTTTTAATTAAAAACTCAAGACTATCTAAACTTATATCGTTCAGCTCATAGATGAAAGAATAGTGTTCAATAACAGCTTCATGTCCGCGCTTAATAATTCCGGAAACGAAATTGATACATGAATCATCGGTAATATTGTTTTCGCTCTTATAGCATGTTCTTCCGACCGACTCTAAATGCTTTAGCGCAAAAAGATCATCGTTATACGGGACAAGCATAAGTTCAGCATTTGGTTTTACAATCTTCAAGTCTCATTCCTCCGATTGTTTAACTATTTCCTAAGTAGCAAAAATAAGTGGTTGTGCCAAGAATCTCATCATAGTATTCGTAGTAAACGCCATCGCCTTGCTTAAAATTTGCTTGGAACACAACATTTTCTGGCAAAACGCTACCATTTGTCAGAAGCTTCTTGGCATTTTCAATCGTGCGTTCATCTGGCGTGTTGTTAATAGCACCAGTCCAAGTTGGTGAGTATTGACCTTCTTGGTAAATCACATCATATAATGTCTCACCTGGGAAAGCATCGCTCTTCATTCTGTTGAGTGGTACGCTGCCGACATATAGCTGAACCTCATCCGGAACCCATTCGCTTCCCATCTCTGCCGTTATCAATCTCGCAAGTAAATCAAGATCTTCCTCTGAATATGGCGGCTCTGGTTCGGCTACTGGTTCTGGCTCACTTACAACCGGATTTACAAATTCAACATCGACATAATCAATGCTCTCGGTCTCAACATCAAGCTCCGTCGTATTGCTTGCAACGATTTCTTTCGACGGAATTACGCATGATGTAGTTACTGGATAACTGTACGGATCATAAAGCTCACATGCTTTTGCATCCTGAGAATAACTTATTACTTCTGTTACAATAGCAGCCACAATAATGCAGACTACAAGCGCAACAACCAGCGATGCGCGATTTTTTTTGCGTTTTGCTAAGTGTTTACCACACATGTTCGTTACGTCCTTTCTTGTTTAGGCAATTAGTTCGTAATCGAGCAAATACCAATACCCACTCTTGTTTTTTTCTAACTCTTTTGCCTGAATAATATCGAATCTCTTAATAGGATTCTTTTTATATCGGTAGCTACGAATAGTAAGTCGTGCAGCTTTACCACTACCGATTGATCTTGTTTGAACTGCGTATCCCCAGATGTTATTATCCTTTTTACTTACAAGAGGAAATACATCCGTAATTAGAAGCTTGCGGCGATCCTCTGGTTTCTTTGTTGTCAGATCAATATACCCCATAAGCTCAAGCTGTGTCTGAATTTTATTCTTCAAATCAACATCGGGAAGATTAAGTGATTTCACAGCTTTCTCACAGGCCACAAGTAAACCACCGATATCTGTAATTACAAACGACTTACCAGATGTTCCGTCTTTGTTTTTATCTGTACCATACTGAGAAACCAGTTCAATCATCTCATCACTCAGCTTATCTTTCTGGACTCGTTTTGCCGTACCATTTTTGAAGAACGAAAAGAAACTTACGATTCTACTCAGCTCTGGGATATTACCAAAGTCTCTAAAGTAGTCAATCTTGATAAGGATATCTCTTTGCCTTGTATCCAACGAGCTTTCCACCGCCATTAGACACAACAACTCCATGAAAGTATTTGGCTTATGCTTTTGAGAAATTTCGTACAGCTCATTCGCCACAGCACTGTTCATGTATTTAATAGACTCAATGCCCTTAGCAATTACCTGAGACTTCTTATCAAACAGATACTTGTCTTTTGACAAACCAAATCTCGGAGGAACAATCTGAATTCCGTACAGTTCAGCAAGCGCACTTCCGTTTTTAATATCATCCTCGTTATTTGCATTGTTCAAATATGCGGTGATGAATTCAAACGGATAATAATAACGGAGATAAGCACACAAATAGCCAATCATACAATATCCAATCGAATGATTATATCCAAACATATAGCTGGATGCGTCTTCGATGATCTGCAAGAATTCTTTTGCTTCCTGCTCTGCGATGTTACGCGGCTGCGTTGACTTTTCACAATATCCCTCAAGAATTTGAGGAAGTGCTTTTTTCAAACGCTCTTCATCCTTACGACCAATGGCGCGGCGCGTGTTATCTGCATCAGAACCAGAAAAGCCGCAAATCTGTTGCAAGAACTTAATAACGTCCTCCTGATAAATCAGATATCCGTTATTGTCTTTCAGAAGATCGTCGATAATTGCTGACGGGTTCTTGTGGGGCTTATGCTGCATCAAATCATCACGATAGGAAGCACCAGACGGTCTTAATGCTGCAGTAATCAGTGACATATCAAAGATACTATGAGGGACATACTGTCTCAGCATGGAATGTGCAAAATCCCCTTCAAACTGGAATACCCCAACAGGTGAGCGAAGCATATCTTTCCACACAGCTTCATCAGACCAGTTAATTTCATGTGACTTTGGATATGGGATTCCGATTAAGTCATACGCATCCTTGATAATCTCAATATTTTTCAAACCAAGAATATCGTATTTAACAAGGCTCACTTCATGTACACATTCCATATCAATCTGAAGTAATACATGACCATCTGCATCTTCAAATGTGCCGTAATGATCTGCCAGAGTGATAGGACTTGCTACGATACCCGCTGGGTGCATTGACTGAGAAATTGCAGTATCGAGAAGACCATCGTAGTAATAAAACACATCAGAATACTTTTTTCTCGCTGCTTCTGGATCGGCTTCAAACTCTTGTTTAATAACGCTATTGATTTTTCCAGTCCACGGATTCTTTTCAAAAATCCGTTCGTTTTCTGCCTTTAGCCGGTCGTACTCCTTGGTGTAATACTTGATCAGCTCCGATCTCGGCGTATTACTCAATCTGTTCTGGAAAATAAGTTGATTCCCATTTTCCTTATCAAAGTAATATGTCGCATTGCCATCTCTTGCATCACCAAATACAATTTCGACATTTAGATCTTTCAGCGATTTAAGTACCGCTTTCAGGTCTTTCAAATCGTGCTGATGCTCTTTGTTCCACCTGACACCAAGCGCACGGCAAATCTCATCAATGCAGCCCTTGGACTTAATCGTGCCAACAGCAAGAATAAATGCAGTTTTATCCTGTCCAAAGCGATTGATAATGTACTCATACACTCGGTCTCGGTCAGACGGAGAAACATCGATATCAATATCACCGATTTCCTTGCGATCTTCATTACAGAAACGAGAGAATACCGTATGCCATGTCTCCGGATTTAAGTCGGTAATATCTGTAACGTAGGCCACACGAGATCCGCCACATGAGCCACGGTTGAACCCAACAGGAATGCCGTTTGACTTGCACCAGGTAACAAGCTCCGACATGAACAGCATAAATCCAGACATGTCAATTTTGTCAAATACTCGGCATTCTTCAGCAATAGCCGATTTGAAGTTTGGAAGCTGCTCTTTTGAAATAGCGCCAGATAAAAGCTTAGCTTCAAGACCGCTCTTAATTCGCTCTACAAACACTTCTTTGTCTCTGCTGCCATAAAGCTTTGGATACTTAAAAGATAAATCCAGATCAAAGCTTTCGACAGAATCAGCCATACGATTTGTGTTTTCGATTGCCTCAAGATATAGACTTTCTGGAAGAGCATTTTGTTTTCTAAACATCTCAACCAGCTCATCATAACTCTTATAAGTCAGGTCAAAACTGTCTTCGTCGCTATACTCGATATGCTTTGCAGCAAGAAGAATGCTTCTGCACTCAGCCTTGTATTTATCAATGCTGTGCGTATCTGTGCCGGCAATCAGCGGCTTGCCGAGTTCTCTTGATAGTTGAGCAAGATGTAAATTGAAATCCTTTTGTTCTTGGAAATCATGCGGCTGGATCTCAAAATAATCATAATGCCGTGCAAGCTCCATATACCGTTTATGAGAGAACGGAAGCTTATTCAGCGGAGAAGCAAGACAAGCGCTGATTTTGATAATGTTTTTTGAAGTCCCAAGGAATTCATCAAATGAAATTCGCGGCTTATAGTAGGTATGAGAATCTGTCGTTGAAATGCTCACAAGCTTATTCAGCTCAAGAACACCCGCATAGTTTTTTGCAATCAGAATTGTATGGTAGTTGTCACGAACCTTTGATCCCGTTTCAGGATTTGGCTCGTGCGTCTCCGTAAGATAGCATTCAATGCCATGCAGATACTTGATCCCTTTGGCATCGCAATACATCTTTTTCTCTACCCACTGATAGATGTTGCCATGCTCTGTGAAAGCAAGAGCTTTCTGTACAAGCTCAACAGCCTTATCGACATATAGCTTGTAATTAGTGCAGCTATCCAACAGCGATAATTCAGTATGCACATGATATGCGGTATAATTTTTATCTGAAATCGCTCACACCTCCTAACTAACTGAACCAAACACCTCTTCTTCCTCATCAATCATTTGAGGCGGAGGATATGGCAAAGATCCTGTGTGCGTCTTTGTGTCCCATGAATACTTTCTATCAAGATCTTCTTCATTTAAGAAAAATCGTCTGGATGGAGTATCATAAAACACTCCAACGCTACGACCTTCGTAACCAAGCATTCGATCTTTAAGAATATCAATAAGGACATCATCTTTAATCGGCGGTACTTTCCAACCGCTACCATTTAGTTTTGGCTCACCCTTTTTATCTTTTTCCTGTACGCGGTACAGACTAATGATTCGATGAGCAAGATCAATGATTGCGGAAATACCCTGAACATCCATCTTTGTAAGACGGCGCATGGTGTCAATCTTATGAGGATGAACAACCAGCACAATAGCAACATTGAACTTCTTCGCAAATGCAATAAGCTCCATAACAAATTCACTTTGCTTGTTATATTTGTTATCGTCACTGCATTCCAGGTTGATTGCGGTCAGGTTATCCAGAATTACAAGCTTTACACCATACTTGCGAACTGCATCTTCAATCGTTGTCATCAATGCAGTTTTTGTATTTGGCTGACCATCTTCGTAGATATGCAGCCGACCACGATAAAAATTATCAATAGAGCGTTTTGCTTCTGGACGAACCTTATAATAAACGGCTTCTCCTGAATGCTTTTCGTCGATATATCGTTGACCTGCAATCACGGAATTAAGCCAATTCTTAGTTTGAAAATTAGGAAGCTCACCAGAGAACAAAAAGACATTTTTCTCTTCTTCTAACGATTGAATAATGAGCTGATTGATGAACGAGCTTTTACCAGCACCGTTAATACCAGTGATGATATTTAATGTACCGAGGAAAATCTTCATCAAATACCGATCAAGCGTCTTAATCCCTGTGCGAATACCGTCAATCTGGTCGATATCAATATCCTGAATATCAGAGAAATCAATTACGCCAGGAACAGGACTATCCTTGGCATTTAAGATTAAATCAAGCACTCGCTCCTTACCAAAATAATAAAGAGCTTCGTTCAAATCGTTTACGGGAAATTTTCGACCATCATCGGTTTCAAAAATCTGAGGTACTTCAACAACCCGCGTCCTCCAGCTTCCAAGCCGATACACAACCTCTTTCTGCATCTTATAGCCGGCCTCGTCATTGTCGGAGCAGATAATGATGTTATCAAACTGCTCCAGCCAATCCCAATTTTCTTCAATCCAGTGAAAGTTTGTGCTTCCAAGCGGAACAGAAACGGCATTACTAAATCCAGCTTCAATAGCAGACAAGCAATCAGGTTCTCCTTCGCAGATCAGCAGCGGAGAATTGACATTTACACGGTTCATATTGAACAGCAGATTGCATGTATCAGCACCCTTTTGACACCAACATTTATTTTCGCCTTTACGCACCTTGCGAGAGGGGCGATACTTAACCATCGTCAGAACATCGTTGGTGTCGTAATAGTTCCAAACGATATTTCCTTCTTCATCCTGTCGCACATCTGCATAGTCCAATGTACTCGGACTAATACAGCGCTTTTTGAAGTATCCATAGATTTTCGACTTATCTTCAATCGGTACTTCTTTCGGATACTTATATTGATGCTTAGTGTGGACTCCAAGCTCGCCAAAGCTGTATCTGATGCCAGCCAGTTCAAACAGCTTTTGGCAAGCTTGAAGGTAAGTCATACCCTTGTAAATAAACACATCAAGGATATCGTAATTTCTTGCACACGCACCAAAGCAATGGAATGAAAAGGTTTTTCGGTTATATATGAACGATGCGTGATCCTCTTGGTGAAATGGGCAGCAGCACCGTAAATTCTGCTCATCGAAATCTTGAATATCCAATTCCTGAGCGATAATCCTGGCATTTTCATCGCCAAGTTTTTCTTTCGCTTCAAGAATTACATCACGATCAATTTGCAGCGCGAATCACCCCTATCAAATCAATCCTTTATATTCGCAATGGTCACAAACATCACATAGATAATTACACCTCCAATAATCTGGTTTTGCGTTCCACTTATCGTTGGTGGCAATAGAATCTATTGTTTTACTCGCCCAATCTTCAACTGTATAAAGCCTTTTTAACTCGAACGGCTCTTGAATCATGGTTTGAGAGCGGAAACAATTAAACTCTAAGGTATCTGGATAGCGACCATATTTTTCTTTGATTGCTGCGGAATAAACATATAGCTGGCGTAGATATTCGTCTAATTCCACATCGTGCTTTGTTGGCTTTGAACGCTTTGAGCGAGGCTTCAAAGTTCTTGACTTATGGTCTGTCACAATCAGCTTTCCGCTTTCGCTAATGAGATCAACGAATCCGGTAAATGTTCTGCCAGCAAACATAAAATCAACTTTTTCTTCAACACCAACAATGGTTCTCGACGGAAATGAAAAGTCATCAAGATAATGAAAGCCTTGCTGAAAGTAGTTCATATAGATCTTGGAGTTTGGGGCTTTTGAAAAAACATTTTCCTTGAAGTGGGCTACATAGTAAGTAGACAATCGCTCTTTTTCCAGCAGCCCACTCAAGTACATCTGCAAAATCATGTGCATGTAGCTTCCGAATTCTGCAAAAAAGCCGCTTTTCTTTTTCAGGGAACGACCATTTTCATCCCGATACAAATAGGAAAGAAACCATTTATACGGGCAATCATCAAATGATGCTACTCTTGAATAACTCCAAGTCATATCTTCGATGATTAAATCGTATCGAATAGCGCATCACCGCATTTATCGAAACGACTTAAAACGGGAGATCCCCGTCTTCATCAGACTCTTCTTCGGTCAGAGCAGACGGTTTTGCTTTCTGCTTTTTGCCGCCCTTTGGAGTCTTCTTTTCCTTAGGGGCTTCTGCAGCATCAGATCCGCTGCCGTCAGGCATCTCAAAATCGAACAGCGTATAGTTTACAAACTCACGGCCTGCGTCCTTATCATAACGATTAGAGACATCGCAAGCGCCAAGTCTGATTCTGCACCGACCATCTTCATCCAAAGAACGCTCAATGAGACCTAACTTTTTGTTTGCCTCACCAATCAGACTGACGAATCCGTTAAAGTCTGTTACATATTCATCAGTCTTCTTATCTTTACGGCTTGTAGACACCCTTACCTTAGAGAAGCTATCTCCCTGATTTGTGATTTCCCAAACCGTAGCAAATGCACCTTCACGAAATCCCATTACGCATTACCTTCTTTCTTTGCTACTGACTTTTTCTTTGCCTCAATTGGAAATTGCTTTTGAAGCTCTTCAAGAAGCTCTCCTGCAACAGTAGGATCTGTGAGGTAGTTCATATAGTCGGCAGTTGGCTTATTGCCATCTTTGACATACTTTTTAACGACCTCAATAAGCGCCTTTCTCGCACTGGCTTCATTTTCGTTTGCATTCAGATATGCTTTGACATGATCATCAATCTTTGTGATAATTGGACGAACAATAGCCATTTCAGCTTCCTGTTCTGCCTCTTCTTTCTTGCTTCGCCAATTATCTGGATCATCGTCCGGTGTTGCGATTTGGAAGAATTTCAACATAAAATAACGATTTGCATATGTCAGACCGCTGCCAAAAGCTTGGCTTGCATCACCCTGCTGTCCAACCAACGCCCACGGAACAATGAGAGTATCATTCACATCATCGCAATTCACCCAGGTAAAGGTAAGCTCCGCATGAACAAGAGTTTCGTTGATTTCCTCTTTGAGCTGATCGCCAGACTTTGTATTCTTCGTCTTTGTATAACTGACAGGCGTTACAGAAAGTGTGCCAGGAACAATGCTCGGCTGCAACGACACACCATATTTCTTCATACCAGCAGCAACACGCGCCAGAATCTCATCTTCCGTAACATACTTGTAGTTAAATCCGGATTTATTCTTGCGAAGAACCTCCACCATTTCTCGGATCTTTGCAAGTTTCTGCACCAGATTCAAATTTGCTTCATCAGGCATTATGATCCTCCATAAGATAACTTGCGGTCATATCTGCAAGATGGAGTAACACCGCAAGCGGGCAAAGCTCATAAGCTTTGCTGATACTTCCATCTCCGCCTTTAACGGCGGAATCAAATCCGCCCATGTGGAAGCGAATCGCATAAATTTCATCGTCCGTAAGAGCCATATGTCGAAGCAAAATAATCACAGACTTTTCGCCATGACCGACAGGGAACTGGTCATCATGCTTATAAATTGCTTCCTTGTGCCATTGACCTGTCTGCTCATCCTTAACATTCTTGCTTCCTACGACATATAGGTTTGCTTTACAAATGTCGTGAAATAGTGTGGAAATTGCAAGTGTTTCATCGGATACTTCAATATCGCCGTGTTGCTTAACAAGTTCCTTTAAGGCTTTGTAAACATTCAAAGAATGCTCTAACAGACCATATTTGTAATTGCCGTGGAATCTTGTGCTTGCTGGGGCATAAAAGAAGTCACTTTCTTCTACCCAGCCTAATAGTTCTTCAATTCCGTCTCGACAAATATCTTTCTTACAAATCGAAAGAAATTCATCTTTCAATGATTGTCCCAGTTTATCGCTAATCAAATTAAAACCTCCATTTATGCAGCTAAGTCATCCTCAATGTTCCGAATAGAATAACACTCTTCGCAATAGCGTTTTCCATCTTGAACCACGATATAATCAGCAGTGATAAATTCACCACAACAGTCACAGCGATGTGCCTCTACAAACGCTCCACCACAATGAGGACAGACTGTAAAATGCTCATATGGTGGAGTGTCGAGTCCATGCGTTTCGATATAATGCTTTGGCTCTTGAAACACACAACCGCACTCCACACATACGAAATATGGATTACTCCTTGGGCTTAAATCCAATAGCGACACCAACGCTGTCATCTCCAGCAAAATCACGCAGCATCTTATCCAAAGAGATGGGAGCATCGGGATTCTTGATTTCACAGCTATCGGTATGCTTCTCCTTTTTCTTCTTCAGATAAGGACGGTATGCGTTCTTGAACTGTGCCTTAAACGCATTTCGAGTACCGAAGATCTTGCGCATACAGGCCATTGCAAAACCGAATTCCTCAGAGAACTCGTCGTTATCACAACGCACAACCGTCTTAGTACCGTCTCTCCAATACACAATCGTAGCAGGAGGATTAAAGATGATCTGTGCCGGCTGGTGAACCGCCGTCATAGCAGTAGGACGATTCGCGGGAACACTCGCAGCGCTGACAGAACGCAACACATCATCCAAAATGCTACCAACGATGTTCTGATTCGGATACGGATAAGAAACCATTCGCTTTTCCATAAACTGAACTCCTTTAATAAATTATTTTGCTAATTCCTTTGAAAGAACCAAACGGATGGCTACATGCCATTCCGATATTGTTTAGCTATTTCCTCTATATAATAACACGCTTGACTCTATCTGTCAAGTGGATTTGTGGGAATAACCTGCTTTTTCTATAAGGCAGATACCAGTATTCTGCGCTGTAATTGTCGGGCAAATCGTTCCGCCTTCTTGTACACGACCACGCCTCGTTTTTGAGTTTGGATAGGAGAGATCAACAGCCCCCCCCCACAACGCACTCAATAAAACCTTGCTTTGTGGCTTGCTTAATTCTGACTTTCTCAATCATATATGTCCTCACAGAGCATCACACTTTGTACCATCCGGTCTTTGCTCCGCCCCCCCCCGCCTCGGCTTTCAAGGCGCGGGCAATAGCAGCGCCATCATATACACGATTTGCGTCTCCATTATAATCATTGATATATCCAACCTGTGTAAGCTCGGCGGAAGAACCATGCTGAATATTCTCACTCTTCTTTTCATCGAGTCTTGTTAGAGCTTTTTCAAATGCGCCAATACCACTAAAGAATGATCCAACAGACATATCGTCAAACAAATATGGCATAGCGTCATATAGGTTTTCCATGATATGCTGAAGAACATCTACGACGATACTATTGCCGGCCTGCTTGTAAAGCTGCGAACTGGAACGATCATTACCATTATAGATGTTATCGTTCATAGCATCGCGTGCTTTCTCAAAATCCTCATCATCAAAACCCATTAAACGCCAGCACTCTTTTGGTGTAAGTTTCCTTACCCGAAAACCTGTGCGCATTGCGATAGGTGTTTGTCCGCCGCCCATACCAGCAGCACTATTTACACATGGGCAAATACCATCGTCTCTCGGAGTCTGGTGCTTTTGCAAGCCGCCAAGCATTGTAATTTTATCCTCTGGTGTAGGACTTACCTCAATCAACTTAGTCCCATTGCCAGGAGCGTCATTCTTGAAATTTGGCATAACTGTTCCTATGCAAGTCTGATCTGACTTGATCCTCCTATTG
>ENA-OZAL01000031-OZAL01000031.1-human-gut-metagenome-genome-assembly--contig:-NODE-31-length-31313-cov-8.192879_pt1 | contig 31313 bp, 38 predicted proteins | sample MGYA00244206_ERZ653496 | MGnify/ENA primary metagenome ERZ653496 (study PRJEB26926, sample SAMN06165085) | human gut metagenome | biome: ENVO:00009003; feature: ENVO:2100002; material: ENVO:00002003...
CGCGTAAGATCGTCGGCAGCGTCAGATGTGTATAAGAGACAGCACCAGTATAACGCTCCCGGAGGGTATAACCTCTATTGGTGAGGATGCATTCAGCCACTGTGTTAAAATCTCTATCTAAGCTAAGCGAGTATCTTAACGCAATCGAACGTCTGAAAACGTATTACCCGAATCAAATTATAGTCCACAATCCCACATCTTTATCATACCTATATCGTGGTTTGGAGAACAAAGAATATGAACTTCTTCCAGGTCTCTTTCGCAAACAGCAAGATATTTTTGACGATGAAGGACATAGCGTTGAAAACTACCAGTATCTCGCATTTGGTAAAGAAAAGGACATTTTACAGTCATTTATTCATGAAGCGAGCAACTATATACAATTATCAACAACAGATTATAGCCGCTGGGCGGAGTACGCACAGCACTATGGTGTTCCAACAAGGTTTTTGGATTGGAGCAGAAATCCGTTAGTAGCGCTCTATTTTGTGTGCAGGGATCAAAAAGAAAAAGACGGTAAAGTATGGCTTTTACATGCAAGAAACTACGACAGAGCATATCCTGAAAAAACTGCGGCCATAATGGATATACCAAGAAGAGAAATACTGGATAAACTAATCCAAGGAGAACAATGCTGCGATTATCCAATGCTTTATACTCCTTTCTATGTTGATCCACGCATGAGCGCACAAAGCAGCTATTTCATGGTATGGGGTGCAAAGGAAAGCAGATTTGAAGAAATGTTCTCAGATGAAAAGTATCACATGTGCTTGCCCAAAAAAGACAGTAATGTAAGATCATATGGACAACATGAACAAGAAGGCCGCCGCGGCCCACAGGAAACAGACGATTGAGAGGATCAAGGCGTTCCTGAAGCAGTCCGAGGAATACTTTGACGTGCAGGACCGGCTGGAGCAGGCATACAGCGAGGCGGGCCTTGCCAATGCGATGCGATGGACGGTTCAGCGGCTTCAGGGGTATTACGACTACAACGATGGCCGGGAGGCCGAAGTGGTCGAAGCGCAGGTGGAAGCCTTTGAAGCGGGCAATGAGGAAATCACCGATCCCCGCTGCGTCATGAGCTATTACGTGCGGCTGGCCTATCAGCGGATTCAGGAGCAGATCGACACCAGCCCCATCTACCAGGAAAAGGGCATGGTGACGCGAGGCATTTTCCTGAACAAGCAGAAGCGTCTGGGCGGCTATCAGGACAAGCAGGAGACCCGCCAGGACATCAGCGTGAACGTGACCTTTGGGGACGGCGTGGATGCAAGCGACTTCAAGTGAGGAGGCGGCGAGGTGAACGGCCTGATTTTGGTTTTATTCCTGATCTGCGGTGCGGCCAGCATAGGCGCTGCCGTATGCGCAGTGCTGATCCTGCGGCTGCTGCGGGAGATCAAAGCCCCCTCCCCCACGGAACCGGAAAAGTCGGAGGCGGAAGAGCCTACGGACCGGCAGAAAAGCGTGGAGCAGGGCATTGATAACCTGATGACCTACGACCTGAACACCATGAAAGCCAGCCTGAAAGGGCGGGAGGTGTGATATGGCGGTTACGGTACAGCAGATTTTTGACATCGCCATCCACCTGATGGATTCCCAGAACGAATCCACCGGCTCCACGGATACGGCGGACACCAAGGAGTACAAGCTGCGGACCGTTTCCCTGCTGAACAGCGTTTTAGACCGGGCGTTTCCGTACAGCGACAACTACCGGGAGGCACTGGAAGCGGCGGGCGGCAAGCGGCCTATCTGCCCAAAGGTGACGGAGATGGCGGACGAGGTGGCGCTGGATGAGCGGATCTGCACCGGGGCGTTGCCCTACGGATTGGCAGGTCTGCTGCTGCTGGAGGAGGACCCCAGCAGAGCCAACTTCCTGTGGCAGACGTTTCTGGAACAGCTGGAGCTGTGCCGCCAGAGCCTGCCCAGCGTGATCGGCGATGTGGAAAACCTCTACGGCGGCATTGAACACGGGGAGTTTGGAGCATGGTGGTAGATGGGAAGTGGGTCTACCGCTGCCCTATCTGCGGGAAAGCGCTTCAGCACATCGAACCTGGCAGCGTGATCTACAACACGCCAATTTACTGCCGAAGATGCAAGGTGAGCCACTACCCTACCATTTTTGAGGGGCGGGAGCTGGATACAGACGTCCCCTTCCCCATCACACATGTACAGACGGAGGAATGACAATGAAAATGAAAACCTACATCGGCACGAAAATCATTGAGGCAGCCCCTGCTATTCGCATGGGTGGGAAGGTCTATGACGCAAACGAGCTCATCCCCAGAAGCATGGAGCTTGTGGAAGAGGGTTACAAGGTTCGCTACCAGGACGGCTACGAGAGTTGGAGCCCAAAGGCTGTGTTCGAGGAAGCGTACCGCCCCATCGACGGCATGAACTTCGGTTTGGCTATCGAGGCTATGAAGAAGGGCAAGAAATGCAGGCGGGCAGGCTGGAACGGGAAAAACCAGCACATCGAATTGGCATCAGCCATCAGCTATACGAGCCCGGAGGGCGTGATTGTCAACGCAGAACACGATGCTATTGGCAACAAAGCCATTGCTTTCTGCGGCACTTCCGGCATCCAAATGGGATGGTTGGCAAGTCAGGCGGATATGCTGGCTGATGACTGGGAGATTGTGGAATAATTTTCCAGTAAACTGAATAAACGAGAGCCCAACGAGGCCATGAGAACGGCGAAAGCCGTTTCTTGTGGTCTCGTTTTTGTTTTGTCAGCAAAGCCAGACCAGGCTTTGAAAATACAAAGATCCGGCCAGACCAGGCCGGGGAAAGAGGCCAATATGGACGAAAACATGAACCAGATCCCCGAACAGGAGCCCGAAACTACGGACGCCTTTTTGGACGATTGGGACGGCGGCGCGGAGATGACGGCAGACCAGCCGGAAGAGACCGCAGAGCCGGTGGAGACTGGCGAGGAAACGCCTGTCGAGGACCCAAGTGAGAGCGCAGAGACGCCGGAAGAGGGCACTGAGCCTCCCGCAGATGCGGAACAGGCAGCCCAGACGCAGCAGACCGAGGCGGAGACCGTGGACGCACGGCCCCAGACATGGGAACTGCGGCACATGGGCGAGGTGCGGCAGGCCAACGAAGCGGAAATGGTGGCACTGGCCCAGAAGGGCATGGACTATGACCGCATCCGCAGCCAGTATGACGAGTTTAAGCCTGTGATGGAGATGGTCAACCGCTTTGCAAACCAGCAGGGGTTGAACACCAAGGACTACATTTCCATGCTCCGGGCGCAGGCAAAGCAGGCCGAGGGCCTGAGTGAAGCGGACGCGCGGCGCTCCGTGGAGCTTGAGGACCGGGAGGCCGTTGTGGCCGCCGCAGAAGCAGAGCGGCAGGCCCAGCAGGACGCTATGGCGCAGGCCCAGCGGGCCGAGGCCGAGGCGGCAAGCCGCCGACAGGCGGACATTCAGGAATTTCAACAGACATTCCCCGAGGCAGCAAAGGACCCCAACAGCATCCCGCCCCAAGTCTGGGCAGATGTGCGGAACGGCTCTTCTCTGGTCGCCGCCTACGCCCGGTACGCCGTGCAGCAGGCGCGGCAGGACGCGGCAGCCGCCCAGCGTGAGGCGGCTTCCGTACAGCAGAACCAGCGGAACGCGGAGCGCTCCACCGGCAGCATGAGAAGCGCCGGGGACAGCTCCAAGACGCGGGACGATTTCGGAGACGCCTTTGACAGTGCCATGTAACGGCACTTTTGCCTATGGGGAAACCGGACGAAAGAGAGGTTTTTACCTATGGCTATCAACTACGCAACTAAGTACGCAACCAAGATCGCGGAGCGCTTCAAGAAAGCCTCCATCACCGCCGATGACTGCGGCAACAGCTATTCCTGGCTGAATCCCTACAGCCGCACCATCCGCATCGGCAGCGTGAACACCGTGCCTGAGACCCAGTACACTCGCAGCGGCTCCAACCGCTTTGGCGAGGTCCATGATGTGGGCGACACCCTTCAGGAGATGACCTGCGAACAGCAGCCCGCCTTCTCCTTCACCATCGACGCGCTGGACCAGACCGATCAGGCCATCCAGAAGTCCGCAGGCAGCGCTCTGCGGCGTCAGCTGGACGAGGTGACCATCCCCGGCATGGACAAGCACCGCATCAAGAAGTGGATCATGGGCGCGAACATCGCCGTCAAGGAGGCTACCGCCCCCACCAAGGCCACCATCGGCGGTCTTATCATCGACCTGAACGCGAAGATGACCGACGCACTGGTGCCTCTGGAGGGCCGCACCCTCTACATCGCCACCGAGTACTACAAGCTGCTCAAGCAGATGCCCGATTATATCGGCGTGGACGCTCTGGGCAAGGAGGCTCTGGCAAAGGGCGTTGTGGGCGAGTTCGACGGCTGCCGCGTGAAGCCCATCCCCACCAGCTACATGCCCGCCGGTGTGTACTTCTTCATCAAGCACAAGGGCTGCACCGTGGACCCTGTGAAGCTCCAGAAGTACAACATCCTGACCGAGGTGCAGGGCTATTCCGGCCCCGTGGTGCAGGGCGTGACCTACTATGACAGCTTCGTGCTGGGCGCCAAGGGCGACGGCGTGGCTGTCTGCGGCAATGCTGCGGTTCTGGCGGCACCCGGCCTGTCTATCAGCGGCCATGCCGTGACCATCGCCACCGCTGCCGGTGTGGTGTTCAAGTACACCACCGACGGCACCAACCCCCGCTACTCCACTACCGCCCAGACCTACACTGCTCCTGTGACCCTGACCGCCGGTCAGACCCTGCGGGCTGTGGGCACCAAGGACGGCTGTGTGGGCATCGAGGGCACCAAGGATTACGAGTGATCTCATGGGAGGGGGCTTCGGCCCCTTCCCGCCTATATGGACGGAGCGGGTGCATGAACCCGGCCCGTCCGCCAGATATAAGGAGCGGTTATGCCTCGATATAAACAGACAGCAGGCGGAACGGTACAGGTGGATTTGGGGACGCTGAACCCCAAACAGAAGCAGTTCTGCCAGTCCCGGAGCCGGTACACGGCTTACGGCGGTGCCAGAGGCGGCGGCAAGACACACGTTCTGCTGCGGAAGGCAGCAGGCGGCGCGCTCACTTACCCCGGCATCAAGATCCTGATCGTGCGCCGGGAGTACCCGGAATTGGAGCAGAACATCATCCTGCCCATGCAAAAGCTGATCCCGTCGGAGGTGGGCAGCTACAACGGCAGTATGCGGATGATGTTCTTCTGCAACGGCAGCATTATCAAGTTCGGCCACTACGGCGCGGGAGACGATCAGGAATACCAGGGCCTTGAGTTTGACTGGATCTTCATGGAGGAGGCCACTCAGTTCTCGGAATCCCAGTTCCGCACACTGGGCGCGTGCTTGCGAGGTGCGACCAAGTTCCCTCGGCGGATGTACCTGACCTGCAACCCCGGCGGCATCGGCCACCTGTGGGTAAAGCGGCTGTTCGTGGACCGGGAATACCGGGAGGGGGAAAAGGCCAAGGATTACACCTTTATCCCCGCTACGGTGGACGATAACCCCCAGCTTTTGGAGGCGTCCCCGGAGTACAAGCAAATGCTGGACCTGCTGCCGGAGGATGTGCGGCGGGCGTGGCGTTACGGTGACTGGAACGCCATGGCAGGCACGTTCTTCCCGGAGTTCCGCAAAGAAACCCATGTGATCGCACCTTTTGTACGGGTGCCCCGGGAGTGGAAGAAATACCGGGCGTTCGACTACGGCCTTGATATGTTCGCCTGCCTTTGGGTGGCGGTGGACTTTGAGGGGCGGGCCTATGTGTACCGGGAGGTACAGCAAAGCGGCTTGATCGTCAGCGAAGCGGCAAAGCTGGCAAATGCCCTAACCCCGCCGGAAGAACACATTGAGTTTACCATTGCCCCGCCGGATATGTGGAACCGGCAGAAGGACAGCGGGCGGAGCATGGCGGAGATCTTCGCACAGTACGGGTTAGGACTGCTGAAAGCCAGCAACAACCGCGTTCAAGGATGGATGGCCGTCAAGGAGCTGCTGAAGCCCATGAAGAGCGACACGGACCGGCCCGGACTGCTGGTGACGGAAAATTGCGTGGGCCTGATCCGCAATCTGCCCTCCATCCAGCATGACGAGAAAAACCCCTCGGACTGCGCCACGGAGCCCCACGAGATCACCCATATCTGCGACGCTGCCCGGTATTTCTGTGTCACCCGCGTTCTGGGCGCGCAGAAAACCGTGGAAAAGATCGTGGACGATTTCGATGAGGGCGAGGACTACGATGACGTAATGACGGGCGGGGAAATGACCGCCGGTTATCTATCCTACGGATAAAGGAGGCCCAGACGATGGCTCAAATCACATCCAGCAACGATATTCAGGTGTTGAAGATCCGCCAGTTTTTGGGCCTGAACGAGAACCCGGACGGGGATACCAAGATCAAGAACGGCGAAATGAGCAAGATGCGGAACTTCCGTGTAACGCGGGAGAAGCACTTGCAGCTGCGCCCCGGCACTAAGACGGTCCTGAACCTGAAAACGGCATGGGACGCATGGTGTGCGGAGAGCGGCCACACGGCCCCCACAGCAAACCCGGTTTTCTCCGGCGCGTGGGAGGGCGTGGTAGACAGCAAGCAGCGGACCCTTGCCGCCTTCGGCGGGCTGATCTTCTCCCTGGACCCGGCAGCGGCAACAACCAAGGTTGTGGGCCAGTGTACGCAGGACCAGACCTCGTTCTTCGGGTTTTCCAACAAGGTTTACCTGCTGAACGGCCATGAATACATGAGCTGGGACGGCAAGGAAAACAGCAGCTTTGCGGCGGTGGAGGGCTATATCCCCACGGTGATGAACGCAACTACGCCTGCGGGCGGTGGGTTCCTGCTGGAAAACGTGAACCGGCTGACGGGCAAGCGGAAGGTGCTGTATTCCCCCGACGGCAAGGAGACGGTTTTCCACATCCCGGAAAAGACGGTGGACGAGATCATCTCCGTGAAGATCGGAGACAAGGCGCAGACCTTTACCCCCGACCTGAAGGCACGGACTTTCACCATCACCCCTGCTCCAGCCGCCGGTGTCAACACGCTGGAGCTGATTTACCGCAGCGGCAACGGAGAGCGGGCGCAGGTAACGGGGATGCGCTTCTCCGAGCTTTACAACGGCCAGACGGACAGCCGCGTGTTTCTATACGGAGACGGCACCAACAAGACCATTTACTCCGGCATTGATTCCGCCACTGGCAAGCCTTCGGCGGAATACTTCCCGGATCTGTACGAGGCGGAGGTGGGCGAGGCCAACACGCCTATCACCGGCATGGTGCGCCATTACGCACGGCTGGTGGTATTCAAGCAGGACGCTACCTACTCCATGAGCTATTCCACGCTGGTAACGGCTACGGACGTCACCACGGCGGCGTTTTACGTGACCCCTGTCAACCGGCAGTTCGGCAACAAGGCTCCGGGTCAGGTGGACATTCTGGAGAACAACCCCCTTACTCTGGACGATCAGGCGGTGTACCGGTGGCGGAGCGTATCCACCAGCGGCAATATCACCTTTGACGAGCGGAACGCGGAACGGATCTCCGACCGGGTAGAAGTGACGCTGCAAGGCTTTGATATGGCAGAGACCCGGACCTTCAACCGGAAATCGGCACAGGAATACTGGTGGATGTACGGAGACAAGGCGCTGATCCTGAACTACGGCGCGGACGCATGGTATCTCTACACCGGATTGAGCTTCCGGGCCATGGTGGAGGTGGGGCTGGAGACCTACGGCTTCCGGCCTGACGGCGGCGTGGTGCATCTTTCCCGGCAGTACCGGAACGATGACGGCAAGGACATTGACGCCTACGCCGCTACCGGCTCCATGGATTTTGACCGGGACTGGGTGCTGAAATACAGCCCGCTTATTTTCGTGGCAATCCAGCCGGAGAGCAACGCGCGGGTGCATGTGACGGTGGAGACCAACCGCCGCAGCGACTACCCGGAGAAAATCGTGTCCTCCGGCCTTGCCACCTTTGCCCATGCGGACTTCGCCCACTGGTCTTTCGGCACCAACCGAAAGCCGCAGGTACGGCGGGTGAAGATGAAGGTGAAGAAGGCCACCTTCTACAAGCTGGTATTCAAGAGCAAATCGGCATCGTCTACCGCAACGGTTCTGGAGACGGACGTGCAGCTCCGCTATACCGGAAATGTGAAATAAAGGGGTGAACCCATGAGCAAACAGACGATGACCCCTGAGCGGGTCGGCAAGGAATACAACGCGGGCATCAGCTTCAACAGCGGCATTGACCTCTATGACTGCGTGGAAACCAACGAAAATTTCTTCATTGGTAAGCAGTGGGAGGGTGTGCAGAGCAACGGCCTCCCCACCCCCGTATTTAACTTTCTGAAACGAGTGGTGCTGTTCTCCGTGGCGAATATCTCCACGGACAACCTGAAACTATGGGCGCGGGCCATGTCCTCCAGCGGAGAGCGGAATACACAGACTTTGGAGCTGGTGGCCGACATTCTCAACGATCAGTTTGCGTCCATCTTCGAGCACAACAGCATCGGCGGGCGCATCCGGGAGTATACCCGCAATGCCGCTGTGGACGGTGACGGCTGTATGTATACCTACTGGGACGATACGGCGGAGACCGGGCAGGCCAGCAAGGGCGCCATCCGCACAGAGGTTCTGATGAACACGCAGGTTTTGTTCGGCAATCCCAACAACCGGGACGTGCAGAGCCAGCCCTACATCATTCTGGAACGGCGGATGCTGCTGAGTGAAGCCCGGAAGCGAGCCAAGCGGTACGGCAAGGACCCGGACGAGATCCAGCCGGACAACAAGGACTGCGGAAACAACTACATGGATTCCATGAGCGGCAGCGGGAACAAGGTGACGGTGCTGCTCCGGCTGTGGAAGGATGACGAGACCGGCACCGTCCACGCCTACGAGTGCACCCGGCAAGCGGAGATCCGGGGCGATCTGGACCTCGGCATCAAGCTGTATCCCCTGACGTGGATGAACTGGGACTATGTGCAGGACTGCTATCACGGACAGGCGATGATTACCGGTCTGCTGCCCAACCAGATCTTTGTGAATAAGCTGTTTGCCATGTCCATGATCTCCCTCATGACACTGGCCTATCCGAAGGTGGTATATGATTCCACCAAGGTAGCCAAATGGACCAACAAGATCGGCGGGGCTATCCCGGTAAACGGAAGCGTGGAGGGCGTGGCGAAGATCATTGACCCGGCCAGCATCTCCCCCCAGATCAGCCAGTTTATCGACATTGCCATCAGCTACACGCAGAAGTTCCTCGGCGCATCGGACGTGGCGCTGGGCGATACCCGGCCGGACAACACCTCCGCCATTATCGCCTTGCAGCGGGCGGCGGCAACGCCTATGGAGCTGACGAAGCAGAACCTTTTGCAGAGTATTGAGGATCTTGGCCGCATCTACATGGAGTTCATGGGCGAATACTACGGAGAGCGGTATGTGGAGATCTCCAACCCCTATGACAGCAGCAAATTGGTGGTTCCCTTTGACTTCTCCATCCTGAAGGAGATTCCCTTCACCATCGGACTGGATGCGGGCGCGGCTTCCTACTGGAGCGAAATCGCCGCCATGCAGACCCTTGATAACCTGCTGATGCAGGGCAAGATCTCCACGGTGGAGTATCTGAAGCGTCTGCCTGCTGGACAGATCACCGACAAGGAGGCGCTGATCCAAGCCCTCCAGCAGCAGGAACGTGCCATGATGGGTGGTCAGCCGGGAGCAGAGGGCGAACAGCCTGTTACCGAAGAGGAAGCCATCCCCATTCGGGGCGGGGCCGGATATGGCCAGTTGCAACGGAAAATCAACGAGACCGGCGAAGTGCCGAAAACGGAGGTGTAACCTGTGGCGATTGAGAAATTCAACAAAAACATGGCGATCATTGCGGCATTGGACGATGAGCCTAATGACGTGGGCGGGATGACCTCTGCCGAGCTGAAAAACAAGTTCGACGAAGGCGGCAAGGCCCTTCAGACCTACATGAACGAGACCCTGATCCCGGCGCTGGAAAATCTGGGCGTGGAAACGGCGGTGCTGCTGCCGCAGAACAAGGCCGGATTCAAGTACATCCGGCTGAACAGCGATAAGGTGCTGGAGGTCAGCACGGACGGCGATACCTGGCAGGCAACCGGTTCTTCTGGCCACCTGATTATCGGCCCGGACGGACAGGCCCTCCCCCAGCGGAGCCGGATGCAGTTCACCAACGGCACGGTGACAGACCAGAACGGCGTGACCGTTGTGGCCGGCATCAAGGGCGATACCGGCGCAACCGGCGCAACTGGCGCACAAGGGCCGCAGGGTATCCAGGGCGTGAAAGGCGACCGGGGCCAGGTGCTTGTTCCCAGCATCAACGATGACGGCGTAATCTCGTGGAGCATTCAGGAGCCTACTACCACGGTTCCGGCCAGCCGGAACATCCGAGGCCCGCAGGGTATTCAGGGGATTCAGGGTCCCCAAGGTCTGCAAGGGCCTGCCGGAGCTACCGGTGCACAGGGTATTCAGGGGCCTATCGGTGCCCAAGGCCCCAAAGGTAACGATGGCGCCGATGGCCGCAGCTTCACGATCAAAGCTATGTATGCTTCTTTGGCGGAGCTGAACGCCGCGCATCCGACCGGTGCAGAGGGGGACGCATACGCTGTTGGTACAGCAGAGAGCAATACCATCTACAACTGGGATGTAGACCGAAAATTATGGAGCAATATCGGCCCAATCAGAGGTCCGCAGGGTGAACAGGGAATTCAGGGCGAACAGGGAATTCAGGGTATTCAGGGCACGCAAGGTCCGCAGGGCGTCCAGGGCACGCAAGGTCCGCAAGGCGAGCAGGGAATTCAAGGGCCGGAAGGCCCACAAGGGCCAAGAGGATACCCCGCCAACATCAATGGTAAGACGCCGGATGACGCTGGCAACATCACTCTGAACGCCGGGGACATTTCCGGTTCCGTCCGCTACGACGCGGCGCAGACGCTCAGTGACGAGCAGAAGGCGCAGGCCCGTACGAATATCAACGCCGCTCCTGGCGGTTTTGGGTGGGGCGACACCTTAAAAGGTGTACTCGCATCCGATAGTGAAGATACCTATGAAACATACTGTGGCAAGCTTGATGCGTTACTTGCCGATATGCCAGACGGAACATCACAACTTATTTATACACGTGGCCCAGCTTCAACGGGCCAATATTCTGGGGCCGGGAATATCGTTGCCGTTCTATCAAAACTATTAGGTACAAGCGCATCACTGATTGGCATTTCGCCCGAACCGAGAGGCACTACCAATGGATTGTGGCGAATGTTAAAGGATAATGGGGTGTGGCGGCCAGTCGAATGGAGTAATCCTCCCATGGAACTGGGCGTAGAGTACCGCACAACTGAGCGGTATCTGGGCAAGCCGGTTTATGTCAAGACGGTGGATTGTGGCACCCCTCAAACAAATACGACATGGGCAACGCCCCACGGAATATCTGGGGTTAAGAATTTTATTTCAGCGACAGCGCAGTCAGGCGTTTATATCGCCAATGGCATTTTCAAGGGTTCAGAGGGTTTAGGTGGGGATAGCATAACTATAGCGACAGACCCAACAAATATTCATATCTCAACATATGGGTACTGGACAACCTCGGAGCATGCTATCGCCTTGCTCAAATACACCAAGACCACTGACTGACCATGGACTATTGCGTGATATGCGGAGCCATTGTGCCGGAGGGACGGTGGGTTTGCCCAATCTGCGAGAGACAATGGCCTGAATTTTAACCCGCACGAAACCAAGTCGGACTTTTGACTTGCACGAAAGCAAGTCGGATTTAATTTGAAACGGTTGCACAGACAACCGCAAAATTGAAAGGAGAAACACTATGGAGAAGAAGTTTGCCGAGATCATCAACGAGGGCTGCAAGAGTGGCAAAACCATCGAGGCCATCAATGCCGAGCTGAAAGCGGCGGGTGCCAACTTCCACCTGAATCCCGACGGCTCCGTGGCCGGTTGGACCGAGGCGGAAATGGCCGAGGGCTTCATCCCTGCGGAGACCGAACCCGCCGACGTGCGCCATCTGCATGACTATATGCGGTACGATGTCACGAAGGCCGGTCAGACCGTGCGGGTGGAAACCCCGGAGGGCACCTACGATATTACGTGGGACGAGGGCGGTCATCCTGAGAAGGCCGTGCGCGTGTGACCACCAAAAGGAGGTACACTATGAACGCTTTACACATCAAAAATACGGTGTTGGCGGTGCTGGCTGCGACCGGCTCTGCCATCGCGCAGGCTCTGGGGGGCTGGGATATGGCGCTGAAAGTGCTGATCTGTTTCATGGTGCTGGACTACGCCACCGGCTGGATGGTAGCGGCCATCTGGCATAAGTCCAGCAAGAGCGGCACCGGGGCGCTGAGTTCCGACGCCGGGTTCAAGGGGTTGGCGAAGAAGTGCGTCATGCTGGCGCTGGTATGGATGGGGGCATTATTGGATCAGGCCACATCCAGCGACTTTGCCCGTGACGCAGTGTGTATGTTTTTCATCGCAAACGAGGGCCTGTCGATTTTGGAGAATACCGCCATTATGGGGGTCCCCTACCCCGCCTTCATCAAGAATATGCTGGACGCCATTCGTCAGGCAAGCGATCAGGGGAAACAGAATACGGAGGCTCACACATGAGCACGAGAGCGGGCACTGTCCCGCTCTCCGATCTCCAATTTTTGAAGATCTATTTCAATAAGCGGCGTCTCCGCTCCACCACGGCCAACCTGAAGAAGATGCTGGCGGAGGCGGGCGGGGACGCTATCTGCAATGGTTCCATTTTTCTGCGGAATCAGCAGCCCGCCTGCCACCTGAAAGCAGACGGCAAGGTCTACAAGGCCCCCAATTACCGGGCGTGGGCCATCAGCTGGAACACCCCAGTAGATTTCGGCGTGAAAACCGCGCCCAATGGGGACCGGAATTACATGGAGTGCGTCCACCTTATCATCGGAGGAAAGAAGATCAACCCCATCCACTGCGGAGCGGATATGAAGTACCGCGCTCCCCGAACGGCCATCGGCACCAAGAACGGGCGGTTCGCCTACTATGTGAGCAAGAACCGGCGGACGCCGGAACAGCTTCGTGACCTGCTGGCCGCGTCCGGCTGGGACAACGCCATCATGATGGACGGAGGCGGGTCTACCTGCTTCATGGATTCGACAGGCAAGGGCTTTACCGGGGACGGGCGGGTGATCCCGTTCTTCCTCGTCTGGAAACTGAAAAGCGGGGATGCGTGTGAGCCGGAAGGAGAGAAACCCATGGTTGAGATCAACGCCTATTCCAAGGCGAAGGACGGCGATAAGAAGCTGTCCACAAACTTTAAAGTGAAAGAATTTGCCAGCAAGGACGGCTCCGATGCCGTGCTGGTAGCGCCTCGGTTGGTAATGGTCTTGCAGAGCCTCCGCAGTCACTTTTGCGCGGCTGTGACCATCAACAGCGGCTACCGCACACCCCAGTACAACGCCAAGGTAGGCGGTGTGGCTCACAGCCAGCACTGCTACGGCACGGCGGCTGACATTGTGGTACGGGGCAAGACCCCGGCGCAGGTGGCGGCTTATGCGCGCCAGCTGATGCCGGATTGGGGCGGCGTGGGGGTCTATGACAGCTTTTGCCATATCGACGTGAGAGAGGCCAAGGCAGACTGGAAAGGATAAGGAGGGCCAAGTATGGCAGTTTCTGAATACGATAAGAAAAACCTATCTCAGAAGGACCAAGACCGCATTGCGGATGTAACGTCCAAAGCACAGCGGGGCGAAATGTCGTGGGCTGACGCTCACAAGGCGGCAGAAAGCATCCGTGGCAATGCCGGATATTCCGGCGGACGGTATGGAAACGAATATAACAGCGACCGGGGCAACAACTCCTCCGGCGGTGGTTCGAAGGGCAGCTACAAGGGCGTGGAATACACCCGCACGGACAACGGTGGCGGCGTTTACGGGATGCCCACCAGCAATTCCGAGGTGAAGAACTATAAGCAGGGCGGTGTGACCTATCAGGTAGGGCCTGATATGAGCCGCCGCCAAGATTTGGCTGGGCGCACACTTATTTCCAACGGCTACACTGTGTCCTATGACGATGACGGCTATGCCTACAAGGCGTCCAAAGGCGTGGCAGACTATACCCCCCATCAGGATATCAACGCCGGGAATGGCAGCTACAACAAGAGCGGCGCGTGGACGGATAATGAGATGATGTCCGCACTGGACCGCTCCAAGATTCAGGACATCCGCAATCGCTTGCAGCGGGGCGAGATCACCGGAGATCAGGCCAACGCCGCAGCCAACGCCATCCGTGCCGGATATGGCTACACCATCGACAAGAGCGGCTATGTGACAGACAACGGCGCCTTATCCCGCGTGAATGACCGCCGGAAGCAGCTGGGCCTTTCCACCAGCCCGGAGAGCGCAGAACTGGACTATTACCGGTATCTCATGGGGACGGACACCTCCCCCTCCGCACAGGTAAATGGCAAGGTGCAGTCCTTCGGGGACTATCTGGCGGCGAACGGCGGCACGCAGGCCGGTACTCCGGCATACGGTCAGCAGCGGGTCACGGACATCAACGCGGGCAGCACCCCGGCGAGTAATTTCACGGCGCAGGCCGGAACGAGCTTTGACATTGGGGACGGCAACGACTATCTAAAAGAGCTGTACGCCAAGAAGGTGGCGGCGGAGCTGGCGGCGCTGAAATCCGCCTACGAGCAGAACACCGCCACACTGGACGCCAGCCGTGCGCAGATCGCACCGGTGTATGACATTGCCCGGAACAGCGCGGCCAACCAGAACGCCCTGAGCCGGGGCGCGTTTCAGGAGATGGCGGTGGCAAACGGCCTGAACACCGGCACCACCGGGCAGGCGGCGCTGGCACAGGATGTTGTGCTCCAGCAGAACCTTTCCCAGATCGACCGGGAGCAGGCGGAAAAGACGGCGGAGATCGACCTCCAGCGGAGCCAGCTGGACACGGAGTACCGGAACGCCATTGCCAAGGCAGAGGCAACGGGAGACGCGGAACTGGCAAACGCCCTGTATGAGGAATACGTCCGGCAGCAGAATCTCTACGCCAAGTACGGCGGGCAGACCGGCGGCTCCGGCTCCGGTTCTTCCGGCGGCAGCACAGTGGTAAAGCCGACGCTGACTGCCAGTCAGGTGCAGTCCGCACTGAAAAACGGCATCGTGACGGATGACGTGATCTCCGCCTTCGATTACTACTACGGGCAGGGGGCCTATGATTCCCTGTACGGCACCGGAAAGCTGACGTCCGGCGGTTCCTCCGGCGGCGGCAGCACCGGCAAAAAGAGGGGCAGCTACTCCAACGGCTCCCTGACCAATCAGCAAGTGAAGCAGCTCCAGAAATACTACGGCGTGTCTCAGGATGGCAAGTGGGGGGCCAACTCCAAGAAGGCCGCAGGCGGACTGACGGCTGACCAGGCATGGGCGAAGTATCAGGGCGGCGGCAGCAACGGCAGCGGCGGCAGCAGCAACTACGGAAACATCCGCAGAACAATCACGGGCTATATGTCTCAGGGCAACTACGCAAAGGCGCAGAACTACCTGAAATCCAACTGGAACAGTCTGACAGAGGCACAGCAGCAAGAGCTTTCCGATCTATTCGGGTAAGGAGGCTATACGATGGCGGTAAAGATGCCGGATCTGGTCGCCTACGGCGAGCGGGTCAACAAAACACAGAATAACAGCGGCGGCGTTCAGATGCCGAACCTTGTAGCCTACGGCAAGCGGACAGAGACGCGGAAGGCCAAGGAGACGAAGGCCGTTACGCCTTCTGTCTCCCCCCGGCCTATGGAGAACGCCAGCACCGGGAACAGCCGCCCCAACAGCCGCCTGCTGGCAGACGTGCGGACCGGCGGCACCACGCCCCCCTCTTTGGATAACGGGCGCGTGGGGAAGGTGATCTCCGGCGCGGCGAAGTCCGCCGGTTCCGCCTTTACGAATCTGGGCGGTGTGCTGGCAGAGGGGGCAGGGAAGCTGAATACACGGATCGCCAACCAGAACGCCGGGGATTCCCTGCAAAGCGACCATGACGCGGTGAAGCGGTATGAAAAGATGCTCCGGGACGTGAAGTGGGCCAACGGCAAGGCCATGACAGCGGCGGACGTGAAGCAGGTGCAGGGCTACCTTGCCAGCGCCAAGCGGCGGATCGCGGCCCATGAGGGCTACACCAAAGCGGTAGAGCGGTCCGACAAGGCAGTGGCGGACAAGGCGTATCAGAAGGCGGACCTCCTGTCCCAAAGCTCCGCTGCGGATGTGGCGCAGGCCAAGAAAGGGCTTGGTCCGGTGGGCCAGTTCGCCGTGGATCTGGGCGTTCAGGGTGTACAGATGGCGGGGGACGTGGCGGCCAGCGCTGTGATCCCCGGTGCCGGTCTTGCCCTGATGACGGCCCGTTCCGCCGGAAGCAGCGCCCAGCGGGCCAGACAGGCCGGGGCCACCTATGGCCAGCAGCTTGCCTACGGACTGGGGAGCGGCGCTCTGAGCCTTGGAACAGAGAAAATTTCCAACGCTTCTAAGCTGTTTCAGAAGGCGTTTGGGCGCGGCCTCGCGGAGAAGGCAGCCAGCAAGTTAATCGCCAAATTTGGCGAAAACACAGCCGTTCAGGTCATGAGCGACCTTGCCAAGCGTCCCGCCGGGAGGCTGGCCCTCTCCATGATCTCCGAGGGTGGCGAAGAATTTCTGGAAGATTATGCCCAGCCCTTTTTGCAGCGGGCCACCTATGACCCCTCTGCCCGGTTTGATCTCAGTGAGGCGCTGTATGACGCGGCGGTGGGCGCTGCCATGGGCGGCATCGGCGCAGGCGTTGACGTTATCCGACAGCGTGGAAGCAGTCAGGCGGACGCACAGCCTACGCAGGAGGTACGCCCGGAGGTGCGGGAGGGTACTTATACCCCCACCCCCGCAAACGCCGCAGAGGGCACGCAAACGGCTTCTGAGCCAGTGGACGTGCTCTCCGAGGTTCTGTTCGGGAGAAAGCGGGCTGACCTAAATACCATGACGGAGGCCCAGCAGGACGCCATTTTCCGGGCCAACGAGGAAGGCACCGTAGGCATGGACGCCACCGGCAAGGTGTTCCAGATCGACCCGGAGCAGCACATCGACCGGCGGCGGATGGAGACGGTGGGCGGCAGAGACGTGAACGCTTTCCAGTTCGACCACCCGGAGCTGCACCGCTATTATCAGGAAGCGGCCAACGCCCTGATCGCGGATGCAGACCTCTCCCTCCAGCAGCCCATGAGCCGCCGTTATGAGCGGACCATGGAGGGCAACGCCGTCCAGCAGGCGGCGCAGACCTCGCCCCACCTGCGACAAGCCATGGACGAAACCGGCCTCTCCCGTGACAGCATCATTGATGCAGCGGAACGCATTGTAACGAACCACGGGCAGGAGAACGTGGCGGCGGCCAAGCGGGTGGAGCTGATTCTGGACGATATGCTTTCCCACGGCTACACCACCATGACCGGCGAACAAGTGGGACCTAACAGCGGGTATCTCACCGCCAAGCAGAGCATTTTGGGCGCGGGCGAGCAGGCGCAGGGCCGCGGCTTAGAGGATGTGGATGCTTTCGACACGCCGGGGGATGCCGTGGCGGGTGCGGTGAACACGCCCTTTGACACCATGCAGGCCAAGAGTGATGAGTTTTACCCGGTCAACCCCAACAGCGCACAGCGCATCCAGGCAAACCAGCGGCGGGCACCCTCTGAGGTCCCCGTTGTGAACCCTGACACCGGGCGGAACGTGGAGAAAACGGTCTCCACCATTCTCAATAGCCCCATGACCTCCCCGGAAATGGCAACCGTGTATGAAAACGCCATTGCAGGCGGCGCGTTCGACTATGACGTGGTGACGGACCGGAGCGCCGTGCAGCAGGCGCAGGCCAAGATTGTGCGGGACGGCTGGCGCGAGGTGGCGAGCAGCTTCATCGCCAAGGCGGAGCTGGGACAGCGGATCACCAAGGCGGACACCGCCGAGGCCATCAGCGCCTACAACCTTGCCATTTCCGAAGGAGACCACAAGGCCGCCTTTGAGCTGGCAACGGCCATTGCGGACGCGGCCCATGACAGCGCACAGATGGTGCAGGCCATGAATTTGATGAACCGGTTGACGCCGGAGGGCCGTCTGCTGACGCTGCGGCGGCTGGTAGACAAAATGAATGACCGGGCGGCACGGCAGAACCGGGCACCCCGGCAGAACACCCCAGACAGCGGAGACGTGGAAGGCGCACGGGTGGACTACATCGACAAGGTGACGGGCTTCACCCTCTCTGACGAGCTGGCAACCAACTACCTGATGGCAGAGACGGACGCGGAGCGGGCGGCGGCGTGGGACGCCATCACCACCTCCATTGCAGACCAGATCCCCAGTACGTTCCGGGAGAAGGCCAATTTCTGGCGGTACACCTCCATGCTGACCAATCCCACCACCCACATCCGCAACATCATGGGCAATGCCATTCAGTTCGGCGCACGAAAGATCAAGGACGGCATCGGGACCGCAATCGAGCGGGCGGTCATCAAGGACCCCTCTCAGCGGACAAAGGCCGTGAATGTTGACAAGGATCTGAAAGCCTTTGCCAAGGGCCAGTATGAGACAGACCAGAGCGCGGCTATGGGCAGCGGGAAGTATTCCGATGCCACGGCAGTGGGCATTGAGCGGGAGATCCAGAGCAAGCGGAAAATGTTCAGGGGGGAGGACGTTCTCTCCCGTGCCGTGCAGGGCATCGGAGGCCTGAATAGCCGCGCCCTTGACTATGAGGACGTGATCTTCAACCGGAGCGCCTATGTGGACAGCTTCGCCCAAGCACTGCAAGCCAAGGGCGTGACGGCGGCAGAGGCCCACGCGGGCACCAGAGCCGCAGACGTGGAGGCGGCACGGGCCTACGCCATTGAGGAAGCGCAGAAGGCTACCTACCGCAACACCACGGCGCTTTCCGAGGCGCTGTCTCAGTTTGGCCGCTATGAGGGGGATAACCCGGTAAAACGGGCAGGTTCCTTCGTGGCGGACGCCCTGTTCCCCTTCCGCAAGACCCCGGCCAATATCCTGACCACGGGCCTTGATTACAGCCCTGTGGGGCTTGCCAAGGGCGTGAAGGAAGCCATGTTGGACGTGAAGTCCGGGAAATGCACGGCGGCGGACGCCGTGGATTCCATTGCATCCGGTCTTACCGGCACCGGTATTCTGGCGCTGGGCGCTTATCTGGCAGCGGAGGGACTGCTCCATGTCCGGGCCGGTGACGATGACAAGGAGGAAGCCTTTGAGAAGTCCATGGGCGGGCAGGATTATGCTATTCAGATCGGGGACAGATCCTACACGCTGGACTGGGCGGTTCCTGCGGCAATGCCCCTGTTTGCTGGTGCTGCCATCATGGAATCCGTTCAGAAGGGCGGCGGCACCTTCGACGCGCTGGTAGATTCTCTGCTGGGGATGCAGGACGTTGTGCTGGAGACCTCCATGCTGTCCTCCCTGAATGATTTGGTTTCCAACATCAGCTATGCCAAGAGCAAGCCTATGTACCTCATTGACCGGGCGGCCAGCAGCTACGCCGGACAGTATATCCCCACCATCGGCAGCAAGGTTGCCTCCGTATTTGATGATACGGTGCGCAAAAGCTATGTGGAGAAGGGTTCCGGGCAGGTAGCCTCTGACGTGAACTATTTCTTGCAGGGGGCGGCGAAGAAGGTCCCCGGCGCACGGAATCAGCTTCAGCCCATGGTGGATATGTGGGGCAACGAGGTCTCCAACGGCTCCGCACCGGAGCGGGTGTTCCAGTCTTTCCTCTCCCCCGGCTTCCTGAAAGCGCAGGACAACAGCCCCGCCACGCAGGAGATCCGGCGGCTGGCGAAGGCCACCGGAGACAGCACCGTTTATCCGGCGGCGGCGGAGAAGTCCTATACGGTGAAGGGCGAGACCCGGACCCTGACCGGTGAGGAATACACCCGATACGCCAAGGCCATGGGCCAGACGCGGAAGGAGCTGGTGGAAGCGGCGGTGAAGCTGCCCGCCTACAAGTCCATGAGCAATGCGGAAAAGGTGGATTACATCCAGAACGTCTACAAGTACGCCAGAGAAACGGCCCGTCAGCAGGTGGACCCCAAGTATGAGCCCAGCGCCAAGTGGATTGAGAACGCCAAAACGTCCAAGCGGGACATTGGCGTATCCACCGGAGAATTTCTGGCCCTGTACCAGAAGTACGGCAGCGAGAAAATGAGCGGGAAAGCCTACGAGAAGGTAAAGCAGGCGCATGATGCCGGACTTTCCCCCAAGGAGTATTTCTCCATGAAAGACAAGGCCGATACAAACGGCAATGGAACAATCAGCAAGGCGGAGGCCAGCACTGCCCTTGCCGGTCAAGAAAACCGGGCGGATCTGTGGGACATTATCTGCACCACCAACGCCAAGAACCCCTATAAGTAAGAAAACACCCCCGCCTTCCGGCGGGGGTGTTTCTTTAGCTTTTACATCATGGACAGGAGCGTTTTCACGTGGGCGGTGCGGTCCAGCATCCGCTCATGCTCCCAGTCCCAGACGGCCTGCATGGCCTCCGTGGGATGGAGACCGGCGTCCTTCGCCTTTTCGATATGGCGAACGGCCATTTCGTGGAGCCGATTGGCATGGCCCAGCTCCTGACGGCTGAGGTCGGCGTAGGTGCTGGCGTCCTCCGGGTCCTCCCCGGCGTGCTTGACGGCCTCACGGGCGTACTTCTCGGCATCGTCCAGTTCTTCCCGGATCCCTTCGGCCAAGTGTTTGATCTCGTGCATAAGAGCCTCCTAACTCTGCTTGATCAGGGTGTAGAGCTTGTCCACATCCGTTTCATTCAGCGTGACGTTCCCAATCAGGGGGATATTGGTGGTGACGGGGCCTTTGGCGGCTTCGGTTTTCAGGCAGGTGTAGATCTTGTCAATATCTACGTTCCCCGCCTCGTCAAAGACGCCGAGGGGCTTCATGGCGGGATGCTCCCGGAGGGCGGAAAAGCTGGCATCCAGATTGCCAAGGGCCATAGCGGCCCCGGCACCAACGGCCCATTTCTGCCAGCCGGTGAGCTTGCCGGTGAATTCCTCATCCACATAGCGGGCAGTGCCCTGCTTGATCTGTTCCAATGTTACCATAGATTCCTCCAATGACGGGAGAGAGGGGCGCTATGCCCCTCTCTTCTTCCCTCTTCGCCTCTTAGCGACCGCAGTTGCAGTCGCAGGTGGAGACGGGGAGGGGGTTATAGGTGGACTGGGGCGTGGTGCCGGTGCCGGTGGTGATGTCCGCGACCATTTTGGGATAAAAGGTGGCGTTCGTGTAAGTTACGATGGTGTTGTCAGCGCACTTCCGCTCGTCACGCTCCCGGGAAATGGCCCCGCACAGCTCGTTCTTGCAGCAGTCCACACGCTCCTGCAGCAGCTGGAAGCTGTCCTTGGTGGCCTGATTGTTGACCGCCTGAGAAGCCAGCACACCATGCACCTCGCCCAGCTTGCCGTCGATGTACTTGTACATCTCCAACATCTTCTGGTCCTGGTAGGTGTTGGCATCCCGCAGGGCAATGTCGCTGCGGAGTTTGGCGTTCTCCTGCACCATGGACAGCTCGTAGCGGTTCACCGTGTGGTTCTCGCTGCATCCGGCCTCCGCCGCCATACCAGCGGCAAAGGGGATGACGCGATTGCCCAGCAGCATCCCGCCGAGACCGCCCAGAGAGTTCAGGACGCCCAGAAACAGACCGGCAATGCCGGTGCCGAGAGCAGTGCCTGCGACGCCCTTGCTTGCAAATTCAGCCATAGAGAGATTCCTCCTTCTCTAAAAATACACCCCCTGTTTCCGCGCGCAAAACAAGCGGTGCTCTATGGTTACCGTACCACAGGACACCGCTTGTCATGGCTTATGGATGTTTTTTGTTTGGGCGGGATATGCCTGCTTTATCCCGGATGGAGTGTAGACAGGCGTTTACGGAGGAACGGGACAGGTACAGTTCTGCCGCCGCATCTTCGATCGCCCAGCCACGGCGGCAAACAAGATTGAACACGCGCCGCTCCCGGTCGGTGAGATAGCGGCACTGCTCCATCTTTTGGAGCTGCTGGACGGTGTATCGGTATTTCATATTGGGCCTCCTTTATGAAGTGCCCCTCCCCTTTGACCTACCGATGCAGGGGGTCAGGACCCCTGCGCGTCTATCATGGCTAACAGCTTTTCCAGATCGTAGAAATTCCGTGGGTTCAGTCCGGTTTCCCGCTGAATGAGCCGAAAGCGGTAGCGGATGGAGTTATAGTGCAGGTAAACCGCATTGCCGGTCTCCCTCACGTTCATGTTGTTCTCCGCATAGGTTTTCAGAAGTTTTTTGTCCCGATCCTCCATAGCTTACCTCCCCCCCAACAAGTACAGTTTCAGCCACAGGGGGATGTCGGCGGTCAAAATGCTTTTGAAATAAAACACGATAAACGCAATGGCAGCGGCTATAACCAGCGTCCAAAAGACTATCATCAGCCAGTCTTTCAGTTTCATTCAGTCCCTCCGTCCTTCCTCTCGCCGTAGCTGCAAAAGAATGTCCTTGTGTCCTTATCAAATGGCAAAAACACGATGTTTGTTTTTGGGCAAAATGCGTATATATCTTTTCGGTTCCACACGCGCAAATGCTTGCAGCCCTCGCACCGCGTCACCGGCACGGCATCCACGGTGGGGGCGTCTGCCACCTTCTTTTTTAGCAAGGCATAAGCTATCTCCAAAGCTTTCCCGCTTCCCAAAACAAGCGCTTTATCGGAATTTTCGTCTGCTTTCAGGATTGTGTCCGCATCAATCAGCCTCATGGTCAGCACCTCCGTCCATCTTCGCGCCGCAATCCTCGCAGTATTTTTTGGTAGGCTTATCCCAACTGCCCTCAGTGGTGATGACAAAGCCACACGCAGAGCAGCACCACTCGTCCCCGCCAAGATGCGCCCACCTTGTATGCACCACTGGGGCAACGTCAGCGGCGGGAATACTGTTGATCTCCTGCGTGCAGATTTCTGGATTTTCGTACCGACGTGTGATTAGATCAATCACAGCTTTTCGCTTGATGTATTCAGCCATTGTCAGCACCTCCGTCCATCTTGGCCCCGCAGTGGGGGCAGTATTTGTCTGGCAATAATCGAGCAAAAGCATATCCGCATACGCTGCAGGCCTTAAATCTGTCTGTTACTTGCCACGCTCCATGCACCACCGGGGCCACGTCGGCGGCAGGCAGGGCCTCAATATACTGCGACGGCTCAAGCCCTTTTGCCCACGCGTGCTTTGCAGCTTCAATCGCCGCGCTGCGCTCAATGTATTCAGCCATTGTCAGAAGTCCTCCTCACATACGCCACGCAGTTCTCAGGGTCATTCCCACAAAGACATGGCGCATATACGCACGAATCACAAATTGTAAACATCTCAGTTAGTGTCATTGTCAGCCCTCCTGTTTCAGCTCTTGCACAGTCTGGTGGATACGCTTCGCGCAGGCAGGGCATATTTCCCCCACATCCACTATGACATTCACTATGTCCGGGTTGCTGTCGTAGATGCTTGCGTTGCTCTCCACGCAGACCCTATAAGTTTCCTGAAGATTGTGTATTTCTTTTCCGCAAAGATCACAAAAACGCTTCGTCATGTTCTTTCCTCCCTCCTCCACCGGCATCCGTTGCAGGCCCCCTCATGGGCCAGCGTGTAGTTCCCGCATTTCAGGCACAGTTCGTTCCGCAGTGCGTCAATCTCTTTTGCCTGTGCTTCGATCCGGTCTGCGGCTTCCGCCAGATCGTCACCCAGCGTGATCGGCGTTTCCCACTCATTTGCCCGCGCCCATTCCGTGTGCTCGCGCAGCGCATTTACGAGGTTTGTATCTCTCATAATTCATCCTTTCCGCACGGGAACAAAAAGCGCCCCATGTCTCCCGGTTTCTCTAACGTGCCGAACCGCCGTTTGGTCACGGCGATGGGGAACTCTTCGATCTCGCTGGCCCACAGGCACGTACCGCGTCCGTTCAGTTGCTCCCAAACCAAAGGGAACCCGCCTATTCCATCGAACAAACTCGCCATTGTGGCATCACGCTCGTAGTTGCCGCACAGCCGTTTCAACAGCCATTTCCACGGCGGCAGGGCGATGGAGTTGCCCAGTGCCTTATACCGGGGGCTGTCCGCGTCCTTGTGGCGCTTGCCCCTGCTGTCCGTCCACTCGCCCAAGTCGGTCCAGTGGTCAGGGAAGCCTTGCAGCCGTTCGCACTCCAAGGGGGTCAGACGGCGAACAACCATGTTTTGGCGGACCGTATTGTTCAGGTTCAGGCTTTGGCCTCCGCTTTCCTTTGCCTGCAAGGTTCCGTTGATTTCCCCGCCCTCTGTAAAGTTTCGGCAGTCTACGGAACATACAAGATCAGTGCTGTCCTTGAAATCTCTCTGCTTGCAGCTGCTTGCAACGCCCCCCTCGCGGTAATCGCCAAATCCCTGCATTTGGTACGTCAGTGGGATTTGGTTGCCGCCGGTTCCCATCCGGGCTTGCAGACTGGGGGCTACCTCGCCGCAGTCCCGGATCACGTCGCAGGCGTGGCTCATATCCAGAATGGAGGGCTGGTGCCCATGCTCCTGTGCTCTCAGCGTCCCGGAAACATCATGGCTCACGCCCATCACATTCCCGCCTTGATCGTTCAGGCACAGAACCGCCGGTTTATTCCCCCCGCACTCTGCGTTCAGCGTAGGAGCCTGTTCCTCTGCGTATCCGATGCTCCGGGCCTGTTCGCTGTTCCCCAGCTTAAACCCGGCGCACAGTACGGCTTCCTGATTCTGGCCGCTGTTTTCTCCGGCTGGCAACGTTGGCATCACACCGGCTTCGCTGTACACCCGCTTGCTCTGGCAATCCCACGGAGTAAGACAGTCCAGACCGGCGCAGACCGCCGGACGGTCAATGGTGTTCAACGTATAGCAGACATCTTCTTTCCAGCCTTTCCCGTTGCATCCGGCGGTATCAGCCCGGTCGATTGCGTTTCCTTGAAGGCATATCACCGATCCGGCGTCTTTGCCTGCTCCACCAGCACCGCTTTCAGCACCGGTGGCAGGGCCTTCCCCCTCCGCTCCGCTCTCCGCAGGATACCCTGACATGCTTTGCCGGTTAAACAATATTTCCCATGCGGTGTCGCCTCCAAAATCTGCGACAAGCGCGATTCTACGGCGACGTTGGGGGACTCCCCAGTGTTGCGCATCGAGAACTCGCCACGCAACGCTCCATCGTCCTCCCATTTCATCGTGGTATCTCCCCCCCAGGTGTTCCAACCTTTTTCAGGCACTTCAATATCGGGGGCTTCCGGTTCTGCGATGCGGATGGCTTCTTCGAGGACGGCTGCGAAGTCTTTTCCTCTATTGGAGCTGAAGGCTCCGGGGACATTTTCCCAGACCATATACCGAGGTCGCACAAACTCACCTGTTCGCCCGCTTGCCATGTCACGTTCTCTCATCTCCTTGATAATCCGTATTTGCTCCATATACAGGCCGGAACGCGCCCCGGCAAGCCCTGCCCGTTTTCCGGCAATGGAAAGGGCCTGGTTATTCCGAAATTCAGGATAACCAACCTTATCCCGAATAAAATAAGAATCCCGAAGCCCAGCCGGGAATCCTTGCAGCGCAAGGATTTCTGCATAAAAACTTCGGGATAATATTTTGAAGATGGCACCTGCTATAATGTTGCTACGGATTGTAATCCGAATCAACATTGTGAGGTGTATTAGTGTGAACAAAATTGAAATCACAGTCCTTTCTGCGCGTGTATTAGATGCCTTAAGCGGACGCGGCCTCAAGGCCAAAACGGTACATGAGTTTGAGAGGTATGGAACTCGACGGATTGTAAAGCATTGTTTGGGCAAAGGTCAGATATTGTATTCCAAAGAGACGGTTCAAAATTTTGTCTGGCAGGAACGTGCTAAACAGGAATCCGGAACATTGCCGCACTACCAGTGGGGCATAACTCGGCGTGCCGCAGTTTATCTCGACCAAATGGCGGAGTATGGAAAAATTCAGGATGAACCTATACGGCCTTGGGAGGCTGAACACAACCCATTGTTTCAAGCCATTTCCTGCAATCCGAGCAATTCCATGAAGGTAATAGACATTATCTGTAGAACCAGAGATGCCGTCATGCAGTTGGAACTATCCGATAAGACAAAGACCAATTATATCTATTGTGGATTTGGCGCTATCTTGAACTTCTTCATTTCTCGCGGTGAAGAGTCCTACTCTCCAGAAACGCTTGCCCTTTTCGTAAAAACGGTACAAGAAAATTTTGTGAACGGAGCAATACAAAAGGCATCCTTTCAGACGATGCGCAAAGCTGCCCATTGGATCGAGGAATATCTCTCGACCGGACAGGTGTCTCAGCAGAAATTAAGAAAATATAATTTTGCCTGCGCTCTGCCAGAGTTTGAAAATCTGCTCTCGCAATACCAACTGTATATGGACAATGAAAACTATTTGAAAGAAGGCTCCCGCCAGTTTTATCTTTCATCGGTTCGGACGTTTTTCCGTACCATAGCCACTTTGGGGATATACCGCTATGCTGAGATCACCTTGCCAGATGTCACCAGATGTCTGGCAAAGATTTCAGAAACATTTCCTCTTGGTATATTTAATTTAACCGGAAGTATGCGTTCCTTTGCGCGATTCATGGCCGAAAAACATCCTGAGCTGCCCGATATCTCACCAGCGCTGGTATTTTCTGCTGCAAAACGTCGGCGTGTTTATGTAGGATACACTCACGAAGATGCCCAAAAGATTTTCTCTGCAATAAATCGCAGCAGTGCAATGGGGATGCGAGATTATGCAATGATTATGCTTGCGTACACAACTGGCTTACGCGGCTGTGACATTGTAAACCTGAAGTTTGACAGTATTGACTGGGACGCCTGCGAACTGCGTCTGGTACAAGAGAAAACAAACATCCCTGTATCCTTACCGCTTGATACAAAAACTGGAAATGCGATTGCCGATTACATTCTCCATGCCCGGCCCAAGTGCAAGTCTGAGTATATATTTTTGCGGGTACTGCGCCCCTATACAAAGATTGGAAGTATATGGACGGTGATTGCAAAATATGCACACATTGCATTGGGAAAGGACCGGAAGATGAATGGGCCGCATGCTTTCCGGCGAGGAATGGGAAGACAATTGCTGGAAGCAAATATTCCTGCGCCCCTAATCTGCGATATTCTAGGACACTCGTCGTCTGTGTCCTTGCGCCAATATACCGCGTCATCCCTAGAGAAATTAAAAGTGTGCGCAGGTACTATTTCTGCAATTCCAATTGCACAGGAGGCCCTGTTATGACAAGACCATCTTTGAAAAGCCGTTTTGGAGAACAGATTCGCGCCTTTGTAGGCTACAAGAACAGTCTTGGTTTTCCTTACGATGAGAGTATCCGTATTCTAGGGAGGTTTGACGATTTCTGTGTAGAAAGGTTTCCTGAAAAAGATTGTCTGGATCGTGAACTCGCACTTGCATGGCTGGAGAAACGAGATACGGAAAACACAGCAGGCCACCGAAATCGCATTATGGTCATACGGGAGTTTGCAAAGTACCTTCGGGCTGTTGGAACAGAAGCATATATGATTCCCATATCCATGACCAGCAAAGGTCCTAGGTATGTTCCACATATCTTCAATGAAGCGGAGATGAAAGCGTTCTTCCACGGTGCTGACAGCTTTCGGCCTCACGAGAAAGCTCCAGCCAGACATCTTGTTATCCCGGTATTTTACAGATTGCTGTATTGCTGCGGATTGCGGCCCGCAGAAGCGAGACTTCTCAAGAAGGAAAATGTGGACTTGGTTCGCGGCGCTGTCTACATTGTGGAATCCAAAGGGCACAAAGACCGTGTCGTTGCAGTTGCAGATGATTTGCTGCAGGTTATGAGGAACTATTTCGCTTTAATTTCAGAAATTCACCCTGACAGCGACTATTTCTTTCCGAGATACGATGGGGATGGGCCGTATACGAAGCTTTGGACAGAAGAAATGTTTTGGAGATGCTTCAGTATGGCCGGGATTACTGAGTTTGAGGGACCCAAACCTAGGGTCTATGATTTCAGACATACTTTTGCAACGGAATGTATCTGTCGTTGGATGCGAGAAGGCCGTGATATTGATGCAATGCTGCCGTTTCTCTCCGCATACATGGGACACGCCCGTTATGAAGATACGCTTTACTATGTCCACATGGTTCCTGATTTTTATGAGCGTGTTGGAACAGTAGACCGTACTGCATGGGAAAAATTGCTTCCGGAGGTGCATGATGAAGGTTAAGGATGCTCAGTTTTTTACGGTTGTAAGTTCGTTTCTGAATGTTTATCTTGTGAAAAACCGAAGCTGCAGTTCTAATACGGTAAAATCCTATGAGGATGCTCTGAATCTGTTTTTTACGTTTTTGGAAGGCACAAAAGATATTCCCAGACAACGAGTAAGCTGGAGCCATTTCACCCGCCAAAACATACAGGAATTCGTGGACTGGTTGGAGAAAGTCAGGAACTGCAGCAGACAAACACAGCTGCAAAGGCTTGCCGCAATACGCTCTTTTGTGCGGTATGGCGGCATTGTAGATCTGCGCGTAATTGCAATACAAGCTGACGTGGAGAGGATTCGATACCGAAAACCACCGCCTGCTTTGGTTGGCTATCTCACAAAAGAAGAACTTTCTATTTTCCTCGCGCAGCCGAACTGCAAAAAGTGTACAGGATTCCGGAATATGGTGTTTCTGGTTTTAATGTACGATACAGCTGCTCGGTGTCAGGAAATGTTGGATTTAAGGATACAGGATTTAGTGCTGCACAGAACCTCACCGTGTGTCTATTTCACAGGTAAGGGAAACAAGACACGGGTTGTTCCTATTTTGCCGAAAACAGCGGAGCACCTTCGCAGTTACCTGAAAAAATTCCATCCGGCAGAAAACAGAAAACGAGACGACTATGTGTTCTATGCTTATGGTGGCCCTCAAAGGCCGATGTCTCCTGATACGGTTGCGGCATTTGTAAAGAAATATGGAGAATCTGCACGGCACGTCTGCACATCCATTCCGGAACGGGTACATCCCCACATGCTGCGGCACACACGGGCAATGCACCTATACCAAGACGGTGTTCCATTGGCTATGGTATCCGAATTCCTCGGCCATGCGCAGATTGAAACAACAAAAATTTATGCCCATGCTGATACAGAAATGAAACGGAAAGCCATTCAGCAAGCAGCAAACAAGCTAAACGACACGATTCCGGACGCACTCTGGAATACAGATGACGAGGAGATGATGCTTAAATTAAGAGGCAAACAACAATACAAGTGAAAATATTATCCCGAAGTTTTTATGCAGAAATCCTTGCGCTGCAAGGATTCCCGGCTGGGCTTCGGGATTCTTATTTTATTCGGGATAATCCTGGCATGGGCTGCCGCCAATCACCACGTCCACAACGGGGGCTTCCCCGCCGTTGATCTTCGTTATATCGCCTAAGTGGATCATTCCTCCACCTCCGCAAGCCAGAACTCGCGGCGGCAAATATCACAACCTCTTCCAGTCGGGCAATGTCCGCGTAACGTTGTATCAATAAGGCATGGGTCTAAAGCAACGTTATGTGTGTTCGTATATATTGGCGCATTTGGAAACTGTTTCAGAAAAACGCTCTGCCTGGTTTTGGCGGGGTGCTCGGCGGCCCATTGTTCAACCACAAAAATGCACTTCTGCGGGTCCATCCCTTCCATGCAGCTCTTTCCATTACCAGGTTTTAACTCGCATCCATTGCATGAAATATGGGACTTGCACATACGCTGCATGTCCCGGATATAAATAACAGCATCCATCATTCTGCCTCCTCAATAATGACCTCCACGCGGGAGGCTCCGGTTGTCTGATACTTTCGCACCATCAGCAGTGCGATGGCGCTGTCATCGTTGTACGCATGGCCGTTCAGCGCATCTAGGATGGCCTTTGCAACGTTGTCAACATCCGGGCGCTTGGTGTGGGGCGTACCGTCCAGCGCAGCGGCCTTCTTCTTCGATGTGCTCTTTGGCACCGTGAAGAACGCCGTAACGGTGGCCCTGAGCGGGATGCCGTCCGCAAAGCCCTCCCCGCTCTGGCACTGCCAGCACTGGACCACCTTGTCCTCGTAGTTCCGTGTTTTCTGCGGGGTGTAGGTGTGACCATTTTTCATAAACCGTGGGCGACCCTTGCCCACCGGAATACCGGGAACCGTAAATTCAATTTTCATTGTTCGCCTCTTTCTTCGGCTCAAATCCGCTCTTTCCCTCGCACTTGCACAGGTAGCATTTGTCTGAATGTCTGTTTGCACAATGTACGCATGCAAAGGCAAACGTATAAACCCCCATCGGGTAAAGAACGGGACCGGTAGATTCAACCTTCATCGCTTTTCTTCCTTTCCGTCAATGATGACCTGCACCACGCGGACACGGCCCAGAGGCTCCAGCAGCATGGCCATGGCCTCCTTTGTGCCCTGTGTATCCTCGCCATCGTAAATGTCGATCACAAGCCGCATCATCGTGTGTCCCTCCTGAATTTGGGGCAAGAGCGGATCACGAACGAGGCTTCTACCCGTGTACCGCCCTTGCCCTTGCCGCCGACCTTCAGCACCCGGCTTGTGGGGGTGGCGTCCCAGCCGGGGACCGGCTCCAGATGGTCGGACCACTCGCAGCCGCCGCAGGCGTTTGCACAATCCCAGCAGAGCTGCTTGGACTGGAACTCGACCTTGGGGACCTTCTTCTGCTTTTTCTCCCGCAGGGGATAGCGGCGGATCAGCTCGTCCAGCCGAAAATTACTTGCCATTAAACACCTCGCATATCTGCCAGAGCGCACCATTCGGCGTAGGTCATCCCCTGCTTTTTCGCTTCGGAGGGGGTGGGGATGCCAGCCTCATGCCAGCGCTCGTGCTGTTCGCCTGCCTTGGCGTAGAATTTTTCCAGATAGGCGTCGGACGGCTCCGGCATGGGAGCCTCCTCCGCGTTGGGTTTTTCCAGTTTTGGGAGGAATGGAACCAGTTCATACACATCCGGGTAAAACCGGTTTTCCCTCGCCCGGACAATGACCGCCTGTTTCACGTCCTCGTAGTCCCATGGGGCCAAAACCAGTGTCCATGCCTCTAAGTCTGCGGCGGTGCGGGACTGCTGCTTCGCATTGGGATAGATCGTTTCGATCAGGCTGAACAAGCGCCGGGTATCCTGTTTCTCCATGTTCTTCTCCTGTAAGACTTCCGTAGAAGTCTCTAATAGCTTCTTAATAGCTTCTTTTAGCTGCTGCAGCAGCTAAGAGAGATAAATATATATCTGTCTCTTATACACATCTGACGCTGCC
>ENA-OZAL01000033-OZAL01000033.1-human-gut-metagenome-genome-assembly--contig:-NODE-33-length-31084-cov-6.590899_pt1 | contig 31084 bp, 30 predicted proteins | sample MGYA00244206_ERZ653496 | MGnify/ENA primary metagenome ERZ653496 (study PRJEB26926, sample SAMN06165085) | human gut metagenome | biome: ENVO:00009003; feature: ENVO:2100002; material: ENVO:00002003...
GTCGGCAGCGTCAGATGTGTATAAGAGACAGCCATAGAGGTCCTGATCCGGAAAGCCCATGCCGCAGTCGACAAGGAACATATCCTTGCCGTACTCATAGATGGTGAGGTTCTTACCGATCTCACCAAGCCCGCCGAGCGGGATGATTTTCAATTTGGATGCCATGTGAAACTCCTTTTCGTTCGCTTTTGGGCAGACTACTCCCCCAAAAGCTGGTTGATACTTCGAAAAATATGTACGAAATGCGTCGTCGCGGCGGCGGATAACCAGAGTATATCCGGAAACCCGGGCCGTCAAACCTGTTACATTTCCATTCGGCCGGCCAGCGCCCGCAGGAGCGTGGCATCGTCCGCATATTCCAGATTAGAGCCGACCGGAATGCCATAAGCCAGGCGTGTGATCTTCACATCAAACGGCTTGAGCAGGCGCGCGATATACATCGCGGTCGCCTCACCTTCCGTGTCGGGGTTGGTGGCCATGATGACCTCCGTGATCCCGCCATCCGCTACACGCTTGATGAGCTCCTGGATCCGGATATCATCCGGGCCGATATGATTCATCGGCGACAAAACACCGTGGAGAACATGATATACACCGTTATATTCGCGGCTGCGCTCGAACGAGAGCACATCGCGCGGCTGTGCCACGACGCAGATCGTACTCTGGTCGCGCTTTGGGGACGCACAGATGCTGCACGTCTCCTGATCCGTAAGGTTCTGACAGATGGTGCAGCAGTGTATATTCTTTTTCGCATCCACAATGGCGTCTGCAAACTTCAGTGCCTCCTCCTCCGGGAGGGACAGAATATGAAATGCCAGCCGCTGCGCGCTTTTGCGCCCGACCCCGGGCAGTGCAGCGAACCGGTCAATGAGATTTTCAAGTGCGTTCGGGAAAAATGACATGACAATACCGTCCTGAATCAAGCGTTGCGAATGGCGGCGATGGCAGCCGCGCGGTCACTGCGGCATGGGCTTTCCGGATCAGGACCTCTATGGTGTGGATCTGGTCATCCCGGATATCAGCTATCTGAAGGCGAATAAAAACCGTATCCGCGGCATGGTCATCACGCACGGGCATGAAGACCATATCGGTGCGATCCCTTACGTGCTCAAGCAGCTGGACATGCCGATCTATGCGACCCCGCTGACGGCTGCGATCATTGAGCTCAGGCTGGAAGAGCACGACCTGCTGTACCATACGCAGATCTTCACGAAAAAGCCTGGTGATAAGTTTAAGCTCGGCTGCTTTGAGATCGAATTCATCCACACGAACCACAGCATCGCCGATTCCGTTGCGCTGGCGATCAAAACGCCGATCGGCACCGTCATCCACACGGGTGACTTTAAGATCGACCTCACGCCCATTCAGGGCGGCATGATCGACCTGCCGCGTCTTGGTCAGCTCGGCAACGAGGGCGTGCTCGCGCTGCTGTCGGACTCCACGAATGTGGAGCGTCCCGGCTACTGCGCCTCGGAAGCGCGCGTGATTGACTGCTTCGACGAGCTGTTCAAAGACTGCAGTAAGCGCATCATTGTCACGACCTTTGCATCCAACGTCCACCGTCTGCAGCAAATCATCAACGTTGCGGCAAAGTATAAGCGCAAGGTCGGCATCACCGGCCGCAGCATGGAAAACATCATGCGCGTGGCAACGGAGCTGGGCTATGTGGACATTCCCGACGGCGTCATGATGGACATGTCGCAGATCGGCAGCCTGCCGCGCAGTAAGACGGTGATCGTCTGTACTGGCAGCCAGGGCGAGCCGATGTCCGCACTGCACCGCATGGCATTTTCCGAGCACAAGCAGGTCACGATCGACGCGGGCGACCGCGTTATTATCTCCGCCTCGGCCATCCCGGGCAATGAGATCACGATCAGCCGCGTCATAGACGAGCTGTTCCAGAAGGGGGCAGAGGTCATTTATGACCGCAACACGCCGCTGCACGTTTCTGGCCACGCCTGTCAGGAAGAACTCAAGATGATGCTTGCGCTGACAAAACCGCATTACTTCATCCCGGTGCACGGCGAATACCGTATGCTCTGCAAGCACGCCGAGATCGGCAAGCTCATGGGTGTTGAGCCGAAAAATGTGCTCGTTGCCAAAAACGGGGAAGTCATTGAGATCACCAAGCGCAGTATGCGCGCAACGAGCAGCGTCCCTGCGGGAGACGTCTATATCGATGGCACCGGCATCGGTGATGTCGGCAGCGCCGTTCTGCGCGACCGCCGCCACCTCGCTGAGGACGGCATCGTCATGGCGATCATCACACTCTCATCCGAAAACGGCAAGCCCGTTACTGACCCCGAGATCATCACCCGCGGCTTTGTGTATGTCAAGGAGGCAGAAGCGCTCATGGGTGAGCTCAAGCGTGTTGTCAACGAGAGCCTTGCCAGCTGTGAGCGCCAGAAGCAGCGCGACTGGGCGGCTATCAAAGGCCGCGTGAAGTCAAACATCAGCGGCTACCTGTATAAGACCACGCGCCGCAGCCCCATGGTACTGCCCGTGATCATCGAAGTCTGAGCGGAGGGACGGCATGAAGATCCAGATCTGGGGCAAGTCAAAATGCTTCGACACAAAAAAGGCCGAGCGTTACTTTAAGGAGCGTCGCATCCCGTATCAGGCTATCGACCTGCTGCGCTATGGCATGAGCCGCGGCGAGCTGACGAGCGTGAAAAACGCCGTCGGGCTCGAGGCGCTGCTCGATCCCAAGGCGGCGGACTACGCGCTTGTGCAGCATCTGGCCTATGAGCAGGACAAGATCGAGCGGCTGCTCGATGACCCATCCCTGCTGCGCACGCCCATCGTCCGCAACGGCAGACAGGCCACGATTGGCTACTGCCCGGATGTATGGAAGACGTGGGAATAAAACATGAAGAAGTCCGATATGGCCGCCGCCATATCGGACTTTTGCTATTGCATTTAGTTTTAATGTTCTGCCTGCTCTTTGCGGATCGCATCGCGCATCCGCTCCAGCCCGGTCTGAATGATCGAGTGCGGCATGGCAAGATTTAGGCGCACATACCCCTGCGCGTTGCCGACGAAGAGGGAATCCCCACCCTCGAGCAGCACGCCCGCTTTATTGGCGAAGAAATCCGGCAGGTCTGCCACATCCGGCAGACAGCGGGACAGATCTACCCACGCCAGATAGGTCGCCTCCGGAATGTACATGACCGCCTCCGGCAGCTCCCGGGCCAGAAACGCCTTGACAAACGCGAAGTTCTCGTCGAGATATTGCTTGAGTGCCTCATGCCACGCTCCACCGTGCGCATAGGCCGCCTGCGCCGCTGTCAGCGATATGGGGTTGACCATGCCGAACAGCTTGTCACGCTCCTGATAGCGTGCGCGCAGCGCGGGGTCGCGGATGATGATGTTGGAAAATGCCAACCCCGCCATGTTAAAGGTCTTGGTAGGCGCCATGCAGGTGATGAGCTTGGGATAGCGATCCATGACCTTTGCCATCGGGATGTGGCGGCGGCCGCAGCGGATCAGGTCACAGTGAATCTCGTCGGACACCACCCAGAGGTTATACTTTTTGATGATCGCTGCGACCCTGCGCAGTTCTTCCTCTGTCCACATACGGCCGGTGGGATTGTGCGGATTGCACCAGAACACCAGCTTACATGCCGGATTGGCGCACTTGCGCTCGAAGTCCTCAAAGTCCACCGCAAACGTACCGTCCGTCTTTTTGTGCAGCGGAGAAGTCAGCACATCTACACCTGCATACTCCGCCGCGTGGAGAAAATAACCGTAGGCCGGCGTGTTGAGCAGCACCTTTTCGCCTGCTGTGCAGAGCATTTCCGTCAGCTGATACAGTGCAGGAATAATTCCCGGTGAGATACAGAGCTGTTCTTTGGGAAAGTGCCAGTCATAGTGATCCTTGCACCAATTTGAGAAAGTGTGGTAGTATTCGTCGTCGTACAGGCCGGTGTATCCGAAAATGCGGCGGTCGATCCGTGCGCGCAGCGCATCGAGGATCTCGGGTGCCACGCCGAATTCCATGTCAGCGACCCACATACGGACAAATTCTTCATCCTTGAAGGCAAATACCTTTTCCGGCCCGGCATGAAAAATATAACCACGAAAACCGTCTGTATTGAGCGCGTTGGTATGGCGACGGTCAATGATTTCATCGAAATTGTAGTTCATAACGTTTTTCCTTTCTTTGCATTTGCGGCAGGCACATCAGTCTGCGCGTTTATTATAGCAAATATATTGGAAAACAAGCAACAGATCTCAAGAGAAAAAGCACTATGTGCGCGGCCATCCGCGCACATAGTGCTGCAAAAAAGCTTCAATTTTATTCTCAGCTGAAGTTCACGCTGCCGCCGTTGGTCGGGATCACGCCGACATAGGTCGTGCCGCGAGAAAGGTTCAGCGCCGTGCCGTCCTCGAGCGTATAGGTAAAGCAGCTGTTAATGTCGCTGCGCGCCCACTTGATCGGCACATATTTGCCGCCGGTCACAAAGTAGCCGGTGCCGCTGCCGATCAGATCGACCGCGAGGCGGCCATAGCTGTCAACCGTTTTCATGTCGGCCGAGAGGACGAGCAAGTTGGAGAAGGGGACAGGCTCGCCGGTCGCACCGTCCTTGTAGTCGCCTTTATACTGCACGGCCGTGTACTTGCCGGTGTCGGCGTGGTATGTAAAGGACGTGCTCTTGGAGGCATTGAATGTCACTTGTGCGGTGGCGGCGTCGGCAGTGCACTGCTGCGCCGCGTTGTCCGCGAAGCTCAGACCGGTCTCGTAGCTGCTGTTGTGCTCGGTGCGGAACTGATACTTCTCCACGAGCGGCTGCACGTTCGCACCATGGAAAAACAGCGTATGCTCTGAGCCGTGCTGACCGCGGCTCTTATCACGGTAGAACATGGAGCTGGTATTGCCGTCGCGCACACCGTCGAGGTGATCGGCGTTGTAGGTCTTGACATCGCTGTACGCTTGCTCGCTGCCGCCGGCATGGATGACAATAGCGTCATACGACAGGGCAACGCTCAGATAGTACGGGCGCAGGCTGCGGATGCTGCCGACAGACTCGATGTCGTACAGGTGGCTGAAAATCGCCATCATGCGGGTGATGCCGCCTTCTGCCGGAATCTCATAGATGATGTCTGCGTTGCTGATGCCGACTTGCGGCTGCGCGTAGACAATGTTATTGATCATGACGGCAAACGGACGGGTATTTTCCGGCTTCGCGCTCAGCTGTTCGCCGGTGAGCGGAGCGTAATATGTCTCCGCTTTTGAGGGAGCACCGTTGACATCCGGTTTTTCGGATTTCGTGCCGCAGCCGGCGCAGATGAGCAGCGCTGCGGCAAGAAGACATGCAAGTATACGTTTCAAAACAGAGTCCTCCTGTTACGTTTGGTTCACATTTATGATACACGCCTCGCAGAGGATTGTCAAATCCGGCGCTGCGTGATACAATGAAAATAAGAAATTTTAATAACTGTCTGGAGATGACCATTTATGTATGAAGAAGTACGCAGCGCAGCCCGCGCGGCTTTGCTCGAACTGCTGGATACAGCTGCACTCAAGCCGGGTCAGCAGGTCGTGATTGGCTGTTCCTCAAGCGAGATCATGGGGCAGAAGATTGGTAAGGGCTCTACGCCGGAGGCGGCAAAAGCCGTTGTCGACGAGATCCTGCCGATCCTGAACGAGCGCGGTCTCTGCCTGGAGGCGCAGTGCTGCGAGCACCTCAACCGCGCCCTGATCATGGAGCGTGCGGCCGCCGAGAAATTCGGTTATGAGATCGTCTGCGTCCGCCCGCGCCCGAAAGCAGGCGGCTCGTTCGCAACGGCGGTCTACGAGGCGATGGATGACCCGGTCGCGGTCGAATTTGTAAAGGCCGACGCCGGACTCGACATCGGCAACACCATGATCGGCATGCACCTCAAGCACGTGGCCGTACCGTTGCGCCTGTCGGTCAAGACGATCGGCGAGGCGGCGGTCAACGCAGCACGCACCAGACCGAAGCTCATCGGCGGCAGCCGTGCGGAATATCCGGACTGATCACGCTTTGAGCCTTACATGAAAAAGAGCATCCCCCGAATATCCCGGGGGATGCTCTTTTGTGCTGTTTTACCGCGATTATGCGCCCTTGTGCATCAGCACGGTCAGAACCAGCGTCAGGACAACAAAGACGAGACCGAACCACTTGGTCGCCTTGGCGAGCTTGGCATCGAGCGTTTTGGCTTTGCCCTTGGAAAGGAACGTTTCCGCACCGCCAGCAATGGCGCCGGACAGACCGGCACTCTTGCCGGACTGCATCAGCACGATCACGGTCACGGCCAGACCGGACAGCAGCTGGATAATCGTCAGAATCAGTTCCAAAGTAGTCATGGTATTCATCCTTTCATGATAGGGGAAATCATCTATTATAACGGAGTTACTATATCACAACATCTGGTGGATTGCAAGAGAAGTTTTCAGAAAAATAGTGTATATTGCATATTTGATGACTTTAGCCCTTGCTGGAGTCACGTTTTCTGAAAATATCAATCGGCTTTCCAGTTTCTGTTTTCCAAACGTACCATCCGCTGTTTCGGCTGCCGGTGGGAATCCAAGCCGCAGTTGATGGGGAACTGCATTCGACGTCTTCCATCAGAACATTGTTTTTGATAATAGCGCCCTTCCGTGCTGCCGGAACCCAAGACGCATTGGTCGGACAACAAATGCTGCCTTTAAGCACGGTAAAGAGGCCATCCTCAACTTTCATCTTTGCAGTGACACGCCCAAAGCCGGTTTTCTGCAAGTCCATGTAGTAGACACCGTTTGGAATGAGCGCAATATCGGCTGTGAGTTTGCGATTTTCTGTAGCCGACGTAAACGCCTGTTCTTTGGTCTTATTTTTGGGATAAACCTGTCTGCCATCAAATGAGGAGAGAAGCTGGATCGCCATATCAATATCCAATGCAAAAAGCTCCGAATTTTGAAGGCGGCTCTTATCAAACAAACTGTCTAACAGCGCTTCCTTAGCATCATAATCTTCTACCTCAATGGCAAAGCGTCTCTTTAAGCCGACGACATTGTTGTAGCCATTGCGTTCAAGTGAGTACATTCGCTGCTCAAAATTTTCCGACCCCGTTTTTCCAATCTTAATAAGGCCTGGGACAACCGTCTCCATAATGTAGATAATTCCTTTTGCCACCTTATATCACTCTCAATTCCGTTGAAGTTAAATATTTAATGCTCCTTCTCATTAGCTGCATATGTCAGCAGTGCCACAGTCTCGACATGGCTCGATACGTCCATTTTGATGTCAGAGCCTCCCGACGTTCGCGGAAACAAATCCAGCAGTTTTCATCTGAACTTATCCACTTTTCGCCCCGTTCGCCTCAATCCATTCGTTAGCGGGAACATATCAACCGCTTTCGAAAACCCGCATGAAATGGGACTTTTTCGGGATTAGCGAATTCCATTGCCTCAACCCTTGACGATTCCGCGAGTGCATGGGATTTCACCGTCATAGCCCTAATATGCCTCTGCAGGGATCGATGATCCATCTCTGACAATCTTGATTGTTCCATCATCAGAAATTTCTATTACAGAGACATCTTCAAGCAAATGCCCATGTGTTCGAACATAATACTCAGCCAGTGTTTCCTGCTTGCCACAAAACACTGCTTTTTTCATACAAAGCAGCTTCTTTGTCTCAGAAGGCAGAAAGCCAAAGTAAAATACAGCCTCGTCCAAGCCCATCAACTTTGCGCTCGGAACATTCCCGGAATCAGTCCACGTATAACATTTGCATTCAGCCACGATAGACCTGTCAGCATTGGCAAGATCAAACTTGTGTTCCTTTGGCGGTCTGCCGATGGGGATTGCTGCTTCTTGCTCAAAATATGTATTATATTTTTCTTTGAGAATCGTTTGCACAAATTCTTGGAACTTGCGCCCGACGTGCGGATTCTCAGAATTTAAATTTGCCATCAGTGCTCCTTGTCCTGAGTGGACTATTGCCAATCTACCGTTAACGGTTGAAGTGTCGATCCCGTCCTTGATCCCCCAAAGACCAATTCCATAGCTTGAAAGCTCCTGAAGGTACTTTGCGGTGTCACTGGTATTTCTGGCAAAACGGGAAAGCTTAAAAACAAGAACATAACGAATGTTGTCCTTCTTGCTCCGAATATCCTCCATCATCTGCGTAAAGGCAGGACGATGCTCGGCATTCTTTCCGGGTTTACCCTCATCCGTATATTTCCCGACAATATTGATCTTGCGTGCTTCCGCAAAAGCTCTAATTTCTGCTTCCTGTGCCTCAAGAGAAAAACCGTCCACCTGTATCAAAGTTGAAACACGCGTATACACGCGTATATATGTATGCGTTTTCCATGGACGGTACCTCCTTCATTCTGTTTTGTCAGTAATAAACATCTACTTCAAACAGTATAAACAATGACAGAAATCTTTTCAATACCCGCAGTAAAAAAAGAAGAGGGCTGGATGCCCCTTCTTGCATCCAGCCCTCTTGGTCTTCTTCTGTTTCCATAGATTTATGCAGGTTAAGCTGACAATCGGGGAACGTTTGAAGGATTTGCGAACAGCACAAAAGCTGACGTTGGAGCAGCTTGCCGCCGAGGTGGGCATCTCAAAATCCGCACTTGGTAAATATGAATCGGATAACGGCAAGGACATCAGCCCGTACAGCATTCTGCTGCTGGCTGACTATTACGGTGTTTCCTGCGACTATCTGATGGGGCGGACGGAAACAAAAAATCACCCAAACACAGCTCTGCATGAGCTGCATTTGAGTGATGCTTCGATTGATGTATTAAGAACAGGCAAGTTCAACCACCGGCTGCTGTCGGAGCTGATCAGCCACAAGGATTTCCAGCGGTTCATGCTGGACGCCGAGATTTACATTGACCGGATCGCAGATATGCGGGTCAACGATATGAACGCCGTGCTGGAAGCCGTCCGGCAGACGGCGTTGATGAAAAATGGCGGCGAAGAAAATGACCTGCATCTGCGGACATTAGAAGTGGCGCAGATTCGGGAAGATGAATATTTCGGAAGCCTGATTGCGGATGATCTGAAAGGTATCCTTCGTGACATTCGGAGTGAACACCGCCCCGACACCATGACGGCGGATGAAATCTCCCTTGCAGCAACTATGCAGGATCAGTTACAGGATGCGATGAACTTTGAGGGAAGCTCCGAGGAAAAGAAAGCGAAAGCATTGCTTTCCACATTGGGGATCGATTACGATTCCATCGCAATGGAATAATTTGCAACTTGATCGAGGCACTAAAGCTGTCCAAACGCCTGAAAACTCCCATCAGCCAGCGTGGGAAAACGACTATGACCCACGGCAAGGGAAAACGAAAGAAACGCTGAAACGGGGAGCGTCGCTGCGGCGGGACGAGGGCTGTATATACCTTCGCTTCCTGCGTCGTCGCAAACTACATATTCTTCACTTCGCCGCAGGCGGCAAAGCTCATCCTTTCTGTTGCTCCTCCTTTCCCCACAAAATCTTCGATTTTGCGGGAGACCCCTTCAGCCAGTCGGATTTTGTTTTTCAAAAATCCTGCATTTGTGTCACCTTGGTGTCACAAAATCCGCCTGTCCTACTGACGCAGAAAAGTGTCTGCCTACCACTATCTGCCCTCATAGCAGATGGCGGAGCCACCCCCTTTTCCGCGTCAGCCGGAAGCAAAGGTATAACACACTAGACTTTGCAAAACAAAATCGTGTGCCAACAGGGATGCTGCGCGCCCCTATTGGAAACCCAGTGCAAAAAGGAATATTCCCTTTGCAATCCCTCATTTTCTTCGCAGGCGCATATGCAAACTGCAAAAGCAACAGCTTGAAAATAAAAAAACGCTGCAATCTTCGCCATATAATTGGACGAAAATTGCAGCGTTTTATCACACTCAATGTAAATAAAAAGTGGGCAGCCATTTCAACAGCATTGATATAAGATATCCAATTAGCACGAACATCACCATTACGGAAAGATAGTCAATCAGGAAGAGGATCACAGGCTCGGAATAATCGTAGAATACGAAGTGGCTTCTGAGCAGCAGATACAAACTAACGCCTCTGCGTCGGAAGGCGAACGCGCCATACGCTGCCCAAAGCCAGCCGATCAGCCGCAGGCTCCATGTCCGCAGGGGCGAAGACGGCAAGTGCTTGCGCGCCATCGCCAGCATCATGCTCCAGTGAAACCCCAAATGCAGGCTCATACAGATGAAGCCCCAGTAAGCGCAGAGGATATGCACCTGCTGTGCAAGCTCATAGCCACCGTGCTTGGGGAGAAACGCAAACACATGGCGGGACAGCACAATGCCGCTGATCATGGAGCCGACCATGCACAGGAAAATCAGCCCTGCCAGTGCCGTCTGCACGATGCGCAGGGGCGTGTAGCGCCCCCGCGGCACAGCTTGAATCCATCGGCGGTTCAAAACATGGTGCACCACGGACAAGGCGAACATTCCCATACCGATCCACTCGTGGGCTGCCTCGCCCACAAGACCGTAGGCCATCAAAAGCAGCAGCGCGACGGTCATTGCGGCATCGACTGCGATTTTTATTTTGAGAATCGGTTTCATGTTCTCATCCTTTGCTGTGAGAGATCACCCAGTTCAAATTGTCTGGGTCATCAAAGACCACATTGGCACCGCCGTGGTAATTGTAAATGCCCTTTTCGTTGAAGAAAGTGTTGTCCGGCGTTTCGATGCGCAAAACACGGTCGATGTTGGCATCGCTCCAACCGGCGTTTTCATAGGCTTCGTGGAGATTTTCGTAGGCCGAGCGGGCCTTGCCGCTGCCGTAATACTCGTCACCGTCGGCCATGTAGATATAAATCGCCACGCTATTCTCCGCAATGGGTGCATAGCTGCCATCCCACTGAGAAGCGCCGTGGAGATAGGCGGCGTACAGGTCAGGACGCATGGACACCGCACGGGACATGGTCTCGCCGCCTGCGGAATACCCGGCGGCATAGACCCGGCTGGTATCCACGGCAAAACTATTGATAAAGAATTCCGTTAGTTCAATGGCCTGCCGGGCGGATTTTTCACCCCAGTCCGTGAGCTGCGCAGAAACCACGATCATCTCCGTGTCCAGCTTTGTCCATGCGGTGAAGCCGCTCCAGTTCAGATTGCCGCCGGAAGAATCTTCGCCAAACCACATCATGCCATAGCCAGGCATGACCACCATCATCGGGAACTTGCGGCTGCCGTCGTAGCTCTCCGGCAGATAGTAGCTGTAATGGATGTCACCGTCCGCGCCGGAGAAGATTTGCTCTGCAAACAGGCCAGTCTGAACCGGCTCCGATGTGACAGCCGATGCTGTGCTTTCCAACGGTTCTTCCGTCGGTTCGGCACTCGGTGCAGGCGTTATCTCCGACTGGGTCGGCACTGCTGTACCGGCTCCGCACCCCGCGAGAGTCAGTATCAACACAAGAGTCACCGAAAGCGAAAATAATCGATTCACTTCTGCTCGTCCACCGGCGGAACCATTTCCGCATACTTTTTGAGCATTTCCGGGGTGCTGGTGTAGTAGCGCACATTGCGGTTCAAGGCGGCGATCTGCGCCATTTCCTCATCCGTCAGGGCAAAATCGAACAGGTCAAAGTTGGACTTGATATGGTCGGGGTTCTTGGAGCCAGGGATCACGATATTGCCGCTCTGAATGTGCCAGCGGAGAATGATCTGCGGTGCGGACTTGCCGTACTTCTCGCCAAGCTGGGCAAGCAGCGGTTCCTGAAGCAGCGCCTTGTCGCCGTGGCCCAGCGGATACCATGCCTGCGGCACGATGCCGTTTTCTTTCAAGAATGCCTTTAATTCTGGTTCCTGATTGTAGGGGTGCAGTTCTGTCTGCAAGACTGCAGGCTTCACTTCGCAGATAGAGAGGATCTCCTCAATCTGCTCCTTTTTGAAGTTGGACAGACCGATGGCGCGCACCTTGCCCTCCTTGTACGCCTTCTCCATCAGACGGTAGCCCGCCACATAGTTGCCCGCGGGCTGGTGGATCAGCAGCAGGTTGATGTAGGGGGTATCCAGCCGGGCAAGGGTTTTGTCCACCGCATCGGGCTGCTCATAGAAGCTGGGCCACAGCTTGGTTTCGAGAAAAATTTCCTCCCGCTGCAAGCCGGACTCCTTCATAGCGCGGCCAACGGCCTTTTCGTTTACATAGGCGTTAGCGGTGTCGATCAGGCGGCAGCCGTTCTGCAAGGCACTGACGCAGGAGGCCTCTGCCTCGTCCGGGGTCAAAAGAAATGTGCCAATACCGGCCATGGGCATTTTCACGCCGTTATTGAGAGTTGCGTATTCCATAAAAGATTCCTCCTTAAATGTTCTTTCCAAGTTTCGTGGCTTCGTTTTTATTGATCGCCATGCCGCCGTAGGTCATACCGTAGAGGGCGGCAAAGCGCTTCATGGTGTACTCGCCCGCATCCAGCATCCATTTTTCCGGAGCCGCGCCCTGAAACACAAAATACAGTTTGCGTCCGGACAGTTCGCCGTCCTCCACCTTGCCGTAGAAACGATCCAGCACGTTGCGCACGCTGCCGCAGATGTTGTGCCAGTACAGGGGTGAGCCGATGACGACGATATCCGCCTGCTTCATGGCACCAAAGACAGCATCCAGCCCGTCGCCGGGGAGGTTCTGGCCGCATGCACCGATGGTGTAGTCCGTAAGGTTCAAAGTCTCATATTCGTGATCTTTCAGCAGCTCTGCCGCCAGTGCGGCGGTGTTCCCGTTTTTGTTGGGACTGCCGTTGATAAATAAAACACTCATAGCAATGCTCCTTATTTCAGTTTTTGATATTCTTCTTCACTCACTAGTTCACACCACTGACTGCGGCAGTTTTCTCCAGGTACTTCCACCGCCAGATGGGAAAACCAGCTGTCCGGCGCAGCGCCGTGCCAGTGCTTTACACCGGGCATAATGTTGACTACATCGCCGGGGTGCAGCTCCTGCGGCTCTTTACCCCATTCCTGATAGTAACCGCGCCCGGCCACGCAGATAAGGATCTGTCCGCCGCCTTTGTCCGCCTCGTGGATGTGCCAGTTGTTACGGCAGCCGGGTTCAAAGGTTACATTGAATATTTTGACCTGCGCCGTGGAAACCGGCGCAAGATAGCTCTGCCCGCTGAAATATTGTGCGAAACCGTCATTGGGCGCTCCGATGGGAAATACCATGCTGTTTTGATGACGCTGCTTTTCGTCGGCGGTTTCTTCATCTGCCCACACATCCTTTGCCATACGGAATGCCGCCCACGCCTTCGGCCAGCCCGCATAAAATGCGGCGTGTGTCAGGATCTCCGCAATTTCGCTGCGGGTGATACCGTTTTCTTTTGCCATTGCCAGATGATGACCGAAGGAAGTATCCGTCAGCCCCTGCGCCATCAGTGCTGTCACGGTGATGAGTGAACGGTCGCGTGCGGAAAGCTCGCTTTCCCGGCTCCAAACCTCACCGAAAAGAACATCATCATTGAGCTGTGCGAACTTCGGCGCAAATTCACCAAGCATATCTCTGCCTGCTGTAATTTTTTTCATATGCAGCACCCCTTATCTGTGAAAGTTTATGAAAATCAGTGGTTCCTTCTGAGGCAAGCCGATCTGCTCCTTGCCCAACTGAAAGGACTTCATCATAAACGCCATGTTATGCCCCAGTGTCCGCATGGTCTGCAAGCCCTCAGCATCCTGCGCTACTTCCTCGGCAGAGCCGCCGTAGACCATGTTCCAATACTGGCTGGACGCTACCGGCATCCCGGTCATGTTGAAATACTTGTTCAACACATCGAAGGTGGCGGTGTTGCCGCCCCGGCGGCAGGTGACTACCGCCGCCCCCACCTTAATCACTCCTTATGCGAAAATTGTCTCCAGCCATGCGGCGTAGTCCTTGACCCAACCACCATCGGAGCCGAAGCCGTGAGGCCAGCCGTTCAGCACGATGCGCCCGGTGGAAATGCCCATTCCGGAGATCACATCATATTGCTGCTGGAACTGACGATAGAAGGGGTCCTCGGTGCCGTAGACATAGAAGGTCGGCGGCAAATCGCCCTCAGCCAACCAGCTTGCATCCATATTTCCCACGCTGAGGCGGCCATAGAAGGAATAGATCATGCCCGCGGCGGAGGCATAGGCGAGAACGGCGTCCAGCTCGTCCGGCACATAGGTGCTGTCCAGCGCCGTGCCGGTCACATCTTCGTCATAGTGCATCAGAAATTCACCGGCCTGAATGCCGCCCGCCGAAAAGCCCATGACGGCAATATCATCTGAGTCAATACCATAGATCTCCGCATTTTTGCGGACAAAACGGACGGCTCTCGCCACATCCAGCGCACCTTCCTCCTGCGTATAAGGAGACAGGCGGTAATCTACGATGAAGGTCTGAAAGCCCAGCTCTCGCAGTGCTGCGGCGGTGGGCAGCGAATCGGTGTAGTTGCCCCGGAACTGATAAGCGCCGCCCGCCATCAGCACCACCGCGCCTTTTGGCTTCACGCCATCCCGGACGGGGATAGCGGTGACATAGGGTCGGAAGTTCCAGTCATCGAAATATCCGGTCATGTCCTGCGTAAATTTCGTCCTGGCGGGGACATTGCCCTCCTCCCAAAGATAGAGCACTTGAATGTTTGCAGGGTCTGCTGCCGTGTTCAGAACAGTCTTATTACCTGCCGGTTCCGGCATCTTTTGCAGCATGGCTGTGCGGGAATAATCGGAAATCTTGCCGCTGCCGAAGTTGTATGCATCAGGAAAATCGCCCGGCGTGGCTACGGTGTCCGTCGAAGATCCGTCGCGCAGATCATCGATGGGGGTGGTGGAAGCGGAACTGCTTTCGTTTGGTTTCGTTGTCATAGCATCCTCAATAGCCGCAACGCCGTTTTCCAGCTCACCGCCGGGAGTCCCGACGGACTCCCGGCCACAGGCGGTCAGCGACACGACCATGAGAATTGCAAGCATTGCGGCGAAAACTCTGTTCCTACGCATTACAGACCCAGTCCATTGACCCAGGACTGCACATCATCACTGGAAACGCCGGAGGAGAACCGCTGGCCTTCCTGCCACTCGCCGGTACTGGCCATGTCGGCCAGCAAACTGCCGCTCTGACCCATGCCGGAGGAGGAAGAAGTGGCAAAGGGGATGACGGTCTTGCCGGTGAAATCATTGTTTTTTACAAAGGTGTCCACGGGCCACGCTGCGATACCCCACCAGATGGGATAACCGATGAATACGGTGTCATAGGAATCCCAATCGGGAACTTCAGTGGTGGTCAGGGGCACATCCCGCAGGGACTCGTCATCATGTTCACGGCTGACGCGGCTGTCGGGGTTCGTCCAATCCAGATCATCGCTGGTGTAGACTTCAGTGGGAACAATCTCAAAGAGGTCGGCACCGGCGGCCTCTGCAATATCCTTGGCCACCCGCTCGGTGTTACCGGAAGCGGAGTAGTAGACCACCAGCGTCTTGCCGGTTTCGGGCTGCGTGGTGGAAGATGCAGGCTTGTTGGCAGAGCCGCAGGCGGCAAGGCTAAGTACGAGTACGACGCTCAGCAGTAGTGCAGTCAGTTTTTCCATGATAAAATCATCCTTTCAATTCAATTTTAGTTTTATTTACATTCGCAGAGAATGTCATATATTTCATCGTGGGTCAACTTTTTGCAGCAGCCCTCGGTGAAAACGGTAGAATCCGCAATGGCACGGAAGTCGGTGTCGGCGGGAATTCCCGGCTCTGCAAAGGTGGTGGGCAGTCCAATTTCCTTGATGAACGCAGCCAGCGCATCGATACCGGCAGCAGCCGTCTCCTCAATGCTGCCCTTGGGTGCGACACCCCAGACATTCTGCGCAAACCGTGCAAACCGCGCCGCGCCGGACTTGTAGATATGGCGGTACAGAACGGGGTGGATCATCGCCAGACCTGCACCGTGGTTGCAGTTGGTGTACGCGCCCAACTGGTGCTCCAGCATATGGCACTGGAAGTCCGTGACTTTTCCGATCTTCAGAACGCCGTTTTCTGCCATGGCGGAGGCCCACGCCAGTTCACTTCTGGCATCGTAATTCTCCGGGGCAGTCAGCAGAACGCGGATGTTGCGGATCACGCTCCGCATAACGGCTTCGTTAATATCGTCGGACAGATTGTTTTCATCCGGCTTGCCGAAGTAGGTTTCCATCGCGTGGCTCAGCGTGTCGAACGCACCGGAGATGACCTGCTTCATGGGAACGGACAGGGTGTAGCTGGGGTCAAGGAACGCGAACTCCGCCTGCGCGCCCCAAAGAGGGCCCTTGATCTTCTTTTCCTCGTTGGTAATGACCGCACCGTTGTTCATCTCGCTGCCGGTGCCGAACACGGTGACGATGGTGCCGAGAGGAATAAACTTGGTCGGCAGCGTGTGCTTCGTGTACTGCATCTCCCAGATGTCCTCGTCGAGATTTGCCTGCGCTGAGATGACCTTGCAGCAGTCGGAAACGCTGCCGCCGCCCACGGCGAGAATCAGATCGACGTGATTTTCACGCGCCAGCTTCGCGCCCTCCTGCACCTTGGCATAGGTGGGATTGGACATGATGCCGGAAAACTCCACGACGCGCTTTCCCTTGGCGTTCAGGATACCCATGATCTCATCGTACACGCCGTTGCGCTTGATCGAGCCGCCGCCGTAGGCCAGCATGACGGTTTCGCCGTAGTTCCCCAGCAGACTGCCGAGATACTCTTTCACGCCGCCCTTGCCGAAATACACCTTGGTCTTGTTTTCAAAAATAAAGTTGTTCATAAAAACGCATCCTTTCTGAATGTTATTTCTTCATTTGCTGTTCCCAAAAGGAAACGGCATCATTGATCCTGCCTTCGGCGCTGGTTCCAGTCCCAAGTCCAAAGCCGTGACCCAGACCGGAATACACATGAAACTCCGTGTCGATCCCGGCCTGCTGCATGGCTTCGAGCCGCGCCTGCATGACCTGCCAGTTAGCGATGCCGTCCCTGTCACCGACACAGGCATAGGTGGGCGGATCACTTTCGGAATACTCGCTCAATCCCGTGTACTGCATGATGACCGCACCGGGGCGGGGCAGATTACCGCCGCCAAAGGCTTCTGCACCGTAAGACCCAAGCCACGCCGCCATTCGCGCTCCTGCCGAGCCGCCCCATAGGGAGTAGCAATCGGTGTCCACTTCCAGTTCGTCCGCATGGTCAAAGATGAAGCGGATGGCTCTTGCCAAGTCCTCGCAGGCGGTCTGTGCGCCGGGGCGATAAATGAGAGCGAAGGCGTTGTAGCCCTTTTTGGAAAGCTCCAGCGCATGAGGGAAGCTGTCCTGCATGGCCCCCACATAGGCAAAGGCACCGCCTGCATTGCAGATGGCGAACTTCTCGCCGGGGACTCCCTTGAAGAAAAACAATCCTGTATCTTCTTTGGCAGGGTCAGCCGCCTTTTCCTCGTCGGTGTAGATGTCATAGAAGATGGTTTGGCCGTCCGCTGCCCGCTCTCGCAGGGTGTTCACGATCTCCACCGTTTCGTCCGGATCAATATGGCTGTAGTAGGTCAGTTGAAGTTCTTCCAGCGTGTCGCCGCTGTAATAGGCATCCTCTACAGGGAACAGCAACCGTCCGTAAGAACCGAATATTGGAGCATTCTTCACATCTTCGATTTTGCTTTCCCTTGTAAATGCTGCTGTTTGGGATGGAGTGGTTTCCACTGGTTCCTGTAGTTTACGAGCGCCGCAGCCGCTCAGCAGAAGCGCCGTACAAAACAGCAGCGCAGAGAAACATCCAAGCTTCATATCATCATCTGCCTTTTCCTGAACTTCTGCCTATAGTATAAAAAAAGCGAGACTTCAAGAGAAGTCTCGCTTCGTTCATTAGTATATACCTTTGGGTTATAATCAGTTGTACAGCTCTTTGCTGATGGTTTTGGCTGCATCCAAAAAGCGCTGTACCGTCGGTGTCGGCTCCGGGGAATGGAGAATGCCATAGGGAATGCCATAATTCCATTCCACTGGGATTACCTTCAGAAGCGGATGGACAGTTGCCCAACCGGGAATAGCCAGCAAAACGTCATTGGTGTTCTCACAGCGGTTGAACACATCCATGTTGTAAAAGTCGAAATCTACGATATGGATCTGCGGATGGTGCTGCCAGAGGTCATCCCGGAGTTGATCCACATAATGGCTCCAGCCGCGGTGCATCAGCAGCAGATTCTCCCCATAGAGGTCAGAAACTTGCAGCTTGTCTTTGTCCGCCAGCCGGTGGTGGATGGAGACTGCACAGCAGAAGCGCCCCCGCGTCAGCTCCAACCCAGCACAGCCCCGCAGGTGCAGCATGGTCTCATCAAAAATGCCGCCTACTACATCAATGTTCTTTCCGAGATTTGCAAGGATTTCTCTCGCATTTTCCGGGGTGTTCTCAAAGGGGACGATCTGAAATTTGATGTCCGGGTGCAGAGTTTGAACTCTGGACCAGAGCTCCATCAGGAGTTGTGCCGGAGTCATGGGCGAGGAACCGATGCGGATGATATTCTCATCCTCCTGCATGGCGTTTTTTGCCCGAGTCACGGAGTCCCGGCAATACTGGATGATATATTTTGCATCCTGGTACATAGAGCGCCCAGCTTTTGTGAGTTGCAGCCCCCGGTGGCTACGGTCGAAGAGCTTCACGCCGAGGGATTCTTCTAAAAGATTGATTTGCTTGATGACAGCCGTGGGCGTGATGTAGCTTTCTTCGGCGGCTTTGTTGAAGCTGCCTGCATCCGCCACGCGCAGAAAAGTCTCAAGCTGTGGGTTATACATGAAGCACCTCCTTTATTTTATAGCATTCCAAAATGTTTCAATGCCTCCGTAATGGCTCTTTCCTTTTCCAGTGGGCATTGTGGCTGCCTGGCATCCTCGGATTTCGGTTTATTATAGTTCTCGCGCTCGATAATGCCGTGTTTCTGCTTTACCTGAGCGATATAAAGACTGCTGACATTCAAGCCGCTGTGTTCCAAAACATAATCCTTGATTTGCCCATAGGTTTCCATTCCTCTTTTATCCTGCACCATTTCTTCCACATCAATATTGATATGTGTCACGGATTTCTCAGAACTAAGAGACAAACCGTCTCAACATGCGGCGTCTGCGGGAACATATCCACGGCCAGCGCCTGCTTGAGCGTGTAGCCGCGCTGTGTGAGCAGCTTCACGTCGCGCGCGAGCGTGCCCGGGTCGCAGGAGACATAGACGATGCGCGGCGGCTGCATGGATACCATCGCGTCAATGGCATCCGGCTGCATACCCTTGCGTGGGGGATCGACCACGATGCAGTCCGGACGGATACCGCGCTGCGCGAGCTCCGCTGCGGCAGCACCGGCATCTGCGCAGAGAAACTCTACATTTTCCATGCCGTTTCGTTCCGCATTGCGGCGCGCATTCTCGATTGCCTCCGGCACGATCTCCGCGCCGATGACGTGCGCAGCCTTTCGCGTCAGACACAGACTGATCGTCCCTGCACCGCAGTACAGGTCGAGCACACGGTCAGAGGGCGCATTGACGGCATACTCCACCGCGCGCTCATACAGCCGCTCTGCCTGTACGGGGTTGACCTGATAAAACGCCTGCGGCGAGAGCGTGAACGTCAGTCCGCAGAGCCAGTCGGTCAGCTCGGGTACACCCCAGAGCGTATAAAAATCCCCGGCAAGCACGACGTTGCCCTTTTGCTTGTTGATATTGAGCACGATACCGGTCAGCTCCGGGCAATGCTCGCGCAGGTATGCAACAAGTTCCTCCGTCTTCGCGCCGAAGCCGCGCGCAGAGACGATGCAAAGCACGGCATCGGGCGTGTGCATGGCGCAGCGCGTAAACAGGTGGCGCACCGTGCCGCGCCCGGTCTGCTCATCATAGGGGACGATGCCACGCAGATTCATCCAGTCGCAGACCGCCTGCGCCGCCTTGTCCGCGAGCGGGAGCTGGAGCAGACACTGTTCGACCGGCGTGACATCGTGGCTGGATGCGCGATAAAAGCCCTTGACCACGCGGCCGTCTTTCATACCAACGGCGTAAATCGACTTATTGCGATAGCAGAGCGGGTATTCCATGCCGATGATATCCTGCACCGGCGTCGAAACGCCGCCGATGCGCGTGAGCGCATCGTTGACACGTGCGCGCTTCATGCGCAGCTGTTCGCCGTAATCCATGTGCTGCAGGCTGCAGCCACCGCAGGTGCGGTAGACAGGGCAGGGCGGCTCTGTGCGCGCAGCGGCAGGGGACAGGCACTGCTCCGCCTTGCCGTAAACGGCGGCCGCCGTGACCTTGAGGATGCGCACCTGCCACGTCTCGCCGACGAGCGCGCCTTTCACAAATACGGCGCGGCCGGCGATATGGCACACACCGGCGCCCTCGGACGTGTACCCGGTGATCTCGGCGGTATACAGTTGGTTTTTTGCAAGCTGCTCCATTGTTTTATTCCGTTTCCTGACCGGAGATGTGCATATATTCGTCATACGTGCAGCGGCGGTCAATGATGCCGTCCGGTGTGATCTCAATGATGCGGTTGGCGACCGTCTGCGTGAGCTGGTGGTCGTGGCTGGTAAAGATAATGTTATACGGGAAAGCGTCCATACCGTTATTGAGTGCCGCGATGCTCTCGAGGTCAAGATGGTTTGTCGGCTGGTCAAAGACGAGGAAGTTTGCGCCGGAGAGCATCATCTTCGAGATCATGCAGCGTACCTTCTCGCCGCCGGAGAGGACCTTGACCTGCTTGTACACATCGTCGCCGGAAAAGAGCATCCGGCCGAGGAACGTGCGTAGGTAGCTCTCGCGCTTATCCGCGGAGAACTGGCGCATCCAGTCAATGAGGTCGTAGTCGCAGTTTTCAAAATAGCTGTTGTGATCTTTGGGGAAGTAGGCCTGCGTAGTCGAAACGCCCCACTTGACCGTACCCTCATCCGGTTCTTCGTCGCCCATGAGGATCTTGAAGAGCATCGTCACGGCAAGCTCGTTCTTGCCGAGGATGGCGATCTTGTCCTCCTTGCCGACGATGAAGCTCACGTGGTTGAGCAGCTTTTCACCGTCGACGGTCTTGCTGATATCCGTCACGAACAGGCGATCCTTGCCCGGCTCGCGCTCCGCCTTGAAGCCGACCCACGGATAGCGGCGGCTGGAGGCGGGCATATCCTCAACGGCGATCTTCTCGAGCAGCTTGCGGCGGGACGTTGCCTGACGGGACTTTGACTTGTTGGCGGAGAACCGTGCGATAAACGCCTGCAGCTCCTGGATCTTCTGTTCGGCGCGCTTGTTCTGATCCTTGACGAGCTTCTGCATGAGCTGGCTGGATTCATACCAGAAGTCGTAGTTGCCGACATACATCTTGATCTTGCCGTAATCGATATCGACGATGTGCGTGCAGACGTTATTGAGGAAGTAACGGTCATGTGACACGACGAGCACAGTGCCGTCGTAGTCCATCAGGAAATCCTCCAGCCAGACGACGCTCGCAAGGTCGAGGTTATTCGTCGGCTCGTCGAGCAGGATGATGTCCGGGTGGCCGAAGAGCGCCTGCGCAAGCAGAACCTTTACCTTCAGGCGCGGATCCATGTCGGACATCATCGTCTCATGAAACTCCGGAGAGACGCCCAGCCCCTGCAGGATGCGCGAGGCGTCAGACTCCGCCTCCCAGCCGCCGAGATCCGCAAACTCCTCCTCAAGCTCGGAGGCGCGGATGCCATCTTCGTCCGTCATCTCGTCCTTGGCGTAGATGGCGTCCTTCTCCTTACCGCAGTCATACAGGCGCTGATTGCCCATGATCACCGTGTCCATGACGGTATAGGCGTCATACATCGTCTGGTCCTGCTTGAGCACGGACATTCTTGCCTTTGGATCGATATGCACGCCGCCGGAGCTTGGCTCGAGCTGACCGGAGAGGATCTTCAGGAATGTGGATTTTCCGGCGCCGTTTGCGCCGATGATGCCGTAGCAATTGCCGGGGGTGAACTGCAGGTTTACCTTGGAAAACAGCGGCGCGCCGCTGTACTGCAGCGAGAGGTCATCAACAGTGATCATTTGGGAAACTCCTTCGTTACGTTTGAAATGTAGATAATATAGTAGATAACAAATTAGTATAGCATACTTTGGGCTGTTTGAACAGCGGATTTACACACGAACAGAGCCGGCGATGATCACCGGCTCTGCTGATCTTTATTTTGCAAGAACTTTTTTCAGCCGTGCATAGCGGGGGAGACCGTTTTCCACGGGGATCTCAGGCACGCCCTGAATGAGCGGCAGGGCATAGTCAATAAAATCCTGCGTGACATTGTTGCCCTCCGGGACGATCCATTCGACCGGCACTTTCTTCTCGTAGTTTGCAACGTCGGCCAGCGGAACAAGCTCCATGCGGCAGGTATATTTTCCGTCGACCATTTCACGCATGAGGGCGACCATCTTGGCGGTTTCACCGGCGATGGCAGCCTCAACCGCCGTTTTGCCGGCAGCAAATGCCTCGTCAATATCGGTCTGAGACGCCAGATGTGCACCGGCGCGCTGCAGCAGCGAGAGTTCGATGCCGCGGACCTTTGCGTGCTCGCGCTCTTTGAGTGCCTGTGCCAGACGCGCAGCCAAACCACCGAGCTGCGCGTGGCCGAAACCGTCTGTTGCGGAGGCCTTCGCCTCAGACACGAACGAGCCGTCGGCATAGTGGATGCCCTCGGAGACAGCAATCAGCACGCTGTTCTTCTGCTCATAAACACGATGCACATCGGCAAAGAACCGCTCCATGTCAAAGTCCACCTCCGGCAGGTAGACCAGATCGGGTCCGGAACCGCAGTATGTCGCCAGTGCAGCGCTGCCGGCCAGCCAACCGGCATGACGCCCCATGATCTCGATGACCGTGATCGTACCGTTATCATACACGCGGCAGTCCTTGGAGACCTCCATGCACGAGGTCGCTATGTACTTGGCGGCACTGGCATAGCCGGGGCAGTGGTCAGTGCCGAAGAGGTCATTGTCGATCGTCTTTGGCACGCCCATCACGCGGCACTCCCAATCGTGCGCCTGCATATAGCGGCTGATCTTATTGCAGGTATCCATGGAGTCATTGCCGCCGTTATAGAAGAAGTAGCGTACGTCGTATTTCTGAAAAATCTCCAGAATGCGCCGATAATCCGTATCGTCCGCTTCCGGGTCGGCCATCTTGTAACGGCAGGAGCCCAATTCCGACGACGGTGTGTGCAGCAGCAGACGGAGCTCATCCGGATCCTCCTGACGGATGTCATACAGACGGTCATCCAGAACCCCGCGGATACCATGCGCCGCGCCGTAAACATTGGTGATGGCATCCGATTCCAATGCGGTCTTGAGCACGCCGTAAGCGCTGGCGTTGATGACAGCAGTCGGCCCTCCGGACTGCCCAAAGATACACGCACCCTTCAATATACCGGACATAGCTTACCTCCACAAATTCACAAAATTGATAGATTTTAAGGGAACATTGAATTCTGCTATTGATATTATCTCGAAACATGTGTAAAATGAATTGAACCCCTTATCGGGGACATTCATTTTATCACTGTTCCTTATATTATATGAAAGAGAGTTGACTTGTCAATGTCGATTGTTACTTCTCAGGAAATGTTTGCAAAAGCGTATGCCGGCGGCTACGCCATCGGTGCGTTCAATGTGAATAACATGGAGATCATTCAGGGTATCACTGAGGCCGCAAAGGAGTGCAACGCTCCGGTGATCCTGCAGGTATCCTCCGGTGCACGCAAATATGCCAATCGCACGTATCTGGTCAAGCTTGTGGAGGCTGCCGTGATCGAGACCGGTCTGCCGATCTGTCTGCATCTGGATCATGGCGATTCGTTCGAGCTGTGCAAGTCCTGCGTGGATGACGGATTTTCGTCCGTCATGATCGACGCCTCGTCCAAACCGTTTGAAGAGAATATCGCGCTGACGCGTCAGGTCGTGGAATATGCACACGCGCATGGCGTCGTTGTCGAAGCGGAGCTCGGCACGCTGGCCGGTATTGAAGATGATGTGAAGGTCAAGGCTGAGGACTCGTCTTACACGCGCCCGGAGGATGTGCAGGAGTTCGTTGAACGCACCGGCTGTGATTCGCTGGCCATCGCCATTGGCACGAGCCACGGCGCTTATAAGTTCAAACCCGGAACGAAGCCGCAGCTGCGCTTTGACATTCTGGAGGAAGTGTCCGAGCGTCTGCCTGGTTTCCCGATCGTGCTGCACGGCTCGTCTTCCGTGCCGCAGGAATATGTGCAGATGATCAATGAATTCGGCGGCAATATGCCCGGTGCGATCGGTGTGCCGGAGGATCAGCTGCGTCAGGCCGCGCGCTTGTCCGTATGCAAGATCAACATTGACTCTGACCTGCGTCTGGCCATGACCGGAACGGTGCGCAAGTATCTGGCTGAGCATCCGTCGGAATTCGACCCCAGAAAGTACCTCGGCCCCGCGCGCGAGAATATCAAGCAGCTTGTCAAGCATAAGATCATCGATGTGCTCGGCTGCGACGGGAAAGCCTGATTTCGCATACCGCTCCGTCTGGACAAGGGGGATACCCATGAATTTTCAGGAACTTCTGACGCGCCTGTCCGCGAGCTGCTTTGCTGCGGATCGGCCGGACTATGATTGGAAAACGCTGCGCCTGTTTCCGGAAACGGGGCTGAGCCTTGTGCTGATCGCGCGGCTCTTTGCGGCGCTCGTCCTGTGCGTGATCGGCGCGCTTTTGCACAGCATGGCGCTGCGCTATGTGCTTTTGACTTTGTCCGTGCTCATCTGTGGCTATGACTATCTTGCTGCAGCGCTCTCGTGTATCCTTGCGCGGCAGGTGTTTCGGCCGGCAGTGCTCATCATCGTGTGCGTGGTCGGCACACTGGCAGTCGGACAACCGGTAGATGCTGCTGTTTTTCTGCTTGTATACCGGCTCGTGACGATTCTGATTGCGGTCGTGACGCAGCACGCACAGAAGACATTGAAAGATGCAGTCGGCGGAGAGATCCACTCTACGGCAGAGTTTCCAGCGCCGAAATGGATCGACTATCTCGCACCGGCAGGGCTCTGCATTGCGATTTTGGTTGCCGTGCTCGAGAGTGTGCTCAAGGTAGCGACTGTTTCTCAGGCAATTCACGCTGCAATGATCGCGCTGTTCCTGTCTACGCCGTGCGCGCTGCTTGTTTCCGTGCCGCTCGTGTGGTACAGTGCCGTCAACGGTGCGTATCGCTGCAATGTGCTGTTTCGCAGTTGCCGCAGTATGCGCGCGCTCAATGCCGTGCGCGCAGTCGCGGTCGACGAAGGGGAGGGGGACAATCAGCTCCCGAAGGTAGTCAGTGTAAAGTCGGATCAGCTGACGCCGGATGCGCTGCTGCAGCTGGCTGCCAATGCCGAATCCTGCTCCAGCAGCCGCACGGCGCGCGCCATCTGCGCCGCTTATACCGGTCCGATCCGCAGCGAGTATCTCTCCAATGCTGTGGACATTCCCGAAAGCGGGGTGGAAGTATATATTGAATCGACGCGCGTCTGCGTCGGTACGCGAGAACTGATGATTCTCAAGGGTGTGGACATCCCTGATGCAGACCTTTCGGACGGATATGTGGTCTATGTATCCGTTGGAGAACAGTATGCCGGCAAGATTCTGCTGCAGGAAGTCGTGCAGTCGGATGTCAAGCCTGCGCTCAAGGAACTGCGCGCGCTCGGCGTGCACACCATCACACTCTTCAGCAATGCCAGCAATAACTCCGTATCCGAAAACGCGAAGGAGCTTCAGGCGGATCATCTCCACTGCAAATGCAGCAGTGAAGAAAAAGAGCGGCTTCTTACGCAGCAGGTGGAAAAGCTGGATGACGGGGAACTGCTGCTTTACTATGACCGTCGCTGTACGGCGCATCCGGAACATTCGGGCGCTGACCTCGATGTCTGTGTTATTCCGGAGGAAAGCGAGGAGCGGTTTGATGCCGATGTCCTGCTCACGAGCCAAGACCCGTACTTGCTGCCGGAAGCGATCGAGACTGCCGGTTGGGTCGAGGGTATTTGCCGCGAGCATCTGGTGATTGGCGCTGCAGTGAAGGTACTGCTTCTGGTGATGGCGGAGCTTGGCTACTGTACGCTCTGGTTTGCCGCCGTTTTGGATGGTGCGGCTGTGCTCGGTACACTGCTGATGGCGATCCGTGCATTCGGTTTTGACAAGCAGCACCACCGTGTTCGCGACTATTTGCCGAAGATCAAGTCAGAATAAAACACAAAATCTCCGATCCCACGCTCAGGGATCGGAGATTTTTTCTGCCAAATTCTCGTCTGGGGAGAATTCTCCCAGCGGATTTGCCGCAGCCGCTGTGCGCAGCTGATCGTTATCCACATGGGTATAGATCTGCGTCGTGTTCAGATGTTCATGCCCGAGCACCTCCTGCAGCGTGCGCACGTCAACGCCGTTTTGCAGCATGAGTGTTGCCGCTGTGTGCCGCAGTTTATGCGTGGAATACTGACTGGCGTCCAGGCCCGCGCGCGTCAGGTTTTTCTTGACCATGACCTGTACGGAGTCACAGCTGATGCGCGTGCGCCGGTTGGAGAGGAACATCGCCGTCGTGCGCGGCGGCGCGATCTCTTTACGGACCGCCAGATAGCGGTCGAGCGCCTCGCGGCAGGCATCATTGAGATAGACCACGCGTTCCTTGCTGCCTTTGCCGAGGATGCGCAGACTGTCGCCGTGATCGTCCTGCAGATTCAGACCGACAAGTTCCGAAATACGCAGCCCGCAGTTGAGAAAAATACACAGGATACAATAATCTCGCTCCTTATTTTTCCCGTCCACCACGGACAGAAGCCGTTTGCTCTCGTCCAGTGTCAGATAGTGGGGGAGCGTCTTGGGGATCTTGGGGGAGTCGAGATCCTGCACGGGGTTTTCCTCCAGCAGCTTTGCCTTCATCGTCAGGTATTTGAAGAAGCTGCGGATCGCAGCGATCTTGCGTGCACGGGAGTTTGCGCTCAGACCATATTCCGGTTCGTGTGCGTTGGACTGCTTGATGCGGTCACGAGACAGATAGGCTAGGAAATTGTAAACCTCGGTAAGTGTCACAGCGCGCAGAAATGCTACATCAATATCATGGATCGGAATCTCGTCCAGCTCCGCAGCACGCGGCACGAGCCCACGGTCGAGCTTCAGAAACCGCAGGAACATCCGCAGATCGAGATAATACTGACCGACGGTTGCCTTAGAATGACCGCAGATCGTTTCATGATAAGTCAAAAAGTCGCGCAGCACCTGCGGCGCATCCGTATAGTCCATATCTGCCACCTCGATTTCTGATATGAGCATACCAGAAGTGCGGGGCAGTGTCTATTGACGAAATCCACAAACAATTCGGCAAAATAAAAATTTTGCCGAATTTAGAGGAGGGGAAAACCGCCGAAAAGCCCGTTTCAGGCCTTCCGGCGGTTTTCTGACAGTCCGATTGTTCCATATATTCATTTAGCGATTTCGCCGCTTCACGCGCCGAATACAGCCCTGAGCGCCTCGCGGATGTTCTTGACCGGGATCGTCTCCAAACCGTTTTGCTTCTGCACATCGTCGCGCACATGCGCCGGAATGATGCAGCGCCGGAATCCCAGCCGTGCGATCTCTGACAGGCGCTGATTCAAATGACTCACCGAGCGGATCTCTCCGGACAGACCGACTTCACCGACGGCGGCCAGATCACTGCCGACCGGCAGATCCTTATAGCTCGACGCGATCGCAAGGATCACTGCCAGATCCGTTGCCGGCTCATCCAAGCGCAGACCGCCGACGACGTTGATGTATGCATCGCAGCTCGACAGCGAAAATCCCGCGCGCTTTTCCAGCACAGCCAGCAGCAACATCGCGCGGTTGTAGTCGATGCCATTGGCGTTGCGCCGCGCGCCGCTGTAGCCAGACGGCGTGATCAACGCCTGCACCTCAGCAAGCACCGTGCGCGAGCCCTCCATGACGCCGACAACGCACGTGCCCGGTGTGTTGCTCGGCCGTCCGGATAGTAACATTTCAGACGGGTTTGTTACCTCTCGAAGTCCGAAATCCTCCATTTCAAAGACACCGATCTCGTTTGTTGACCCGAATCTGTTTTTGGCCGCACGCAGGATGCGATATGCAGTACTCTGGTCGCCCTCAAAGTACAGAACGCAGTCGACCATGTGCTCGAGCACCTTCGGTCCTGCGATGCTGCCCTCCTTGTTGATGTGGCCGACCACAAACGCCGTGTAGCCGCTGTCCTTGGCCGAACGCATGATGCGCATCGTGCACTCGCGTACCTGACTGATGCTGCCGGGCGTTGATGCCGTTTCCGCGTCGTACATGGTCTGAATGGAGTCGACGATCAGGACCGTCGGCTGCAGATCGTCGATCGTGGCCAAAACCGTGTTCAAGTCGGTCTCAGCCAGTACATAGATGCTGCCATGGTCGACGCCGAGGCGCTGCGCGCGCATTTTCAGCTGACGCTGGCTCTCCTCACCGGAGACATAGAGAATCGTCTCGCGCTCACTGATACGGCCGCAAAGCTGCAGCAGCAGTGTGGATTTGCCAATGCCGGGCGCGCCGCCGACCAGAACCAGTGACCCGCGCACGGCACCGCCGCCGAGCACGCGGTCAAATTCACCGATGCCTGTAGAAAACCGCAGTTCCTCCTCGGCATCCAGTTCCGAGATCAACTTGGGCTGCGCGATGCGCTTGGCGCGCGTGCCGAGCGCGGTCTTGGGTTCTTTCGGTGCTTCCACGAGGGTGTTCCACGCGCCGCACGCCGGGCACTGCCCCATCCATTTTGCCGTCTCATTGCCGCATTCCGAGCAATAAAAGACGGTTTTCGTACTTGATTTTGCTTTCATGTGATCATTCCTGTTTGCGGCAGAGACTGCCGGTATTGTAAGTAAGACGTGATGATAACGGTCGCAAGCTTCGCCTGATAATCAGCGTCCTTGAGCTTTGCACATTCCGAAGCATTGGACAGAAAGCCGCACTCGACCAAAACGGCCGGGCACTGCACCGCGTGCATGAGATAGATCTTCTCCGAAATCGGCGCCGCAACGCGCCGGTTTTGCGGGTCAAGATACGTGACCAGATTGTCATGCATTTGTATCCCGAGCGTGTCGCTTCCGGTGCTCGCCGCGTACAGCACCTGTGCCCCGGACGGCTTTCTGTCCGGATAGCAGTTCTGATGGATGCTGATAAGCACTGCGTTGTCCATCTCACGCACCAACTCGGCGCGTCGGTGCTGGTCGGCTTTTTTCCGCTGCGCGACCGTGGCAGCGTCATCCGGGTATGCGATCTGCGCGCTCTCACGCGTCATGACGACCCTGACGCCCGTTAGCTCTGCGATGGCGCGTGCACGCAGCGCAATCTCCAGATTGATGTCCGCCTCTACCGTCCCGTCCGGTGCCACTGCCCCACCGTCTTCCCCGCCGTGACCGGCGTCAAGGATCAGAACCTGTGTTTGCTCGTGCCAGTTTGCGGCTGCTTCTGCCTGTCGGAGCTGCCAGTCAGCTGCAAACCAGCCGCCAAACACCACAATTGCGGCCAGCAGTATGACCAGTAGCCGATGATACAGCAATCTCGTCACGGCGCTCCCCCCTCCTGACAGAATATGCAACGAGGACGGGCGCTTATGACATGCTCTCAGAATACCATTTTGCGACCTTTGCGTCAACCTCGCATAAGGAAAGAGGCACGCGGTCGACCCACGCGCCTCACAAATATCGGTTTACTGAAGCTGCTTCAGGAACGCCTCCAGACGATCCATGCCAGTCTCGATGTTTTCCGTCGAGATCGCATAGCTCAGACGCACAAAATTCGGCGCGCCAAAGCCGCTGCCCGGCACGACCGCGACCAGGCTCTTTTCCAGCAAAAGTTTTGCAAAGTCATCACCGCTGCCGATGACCTGACCATCGATCTGCTTTCCGATGATCTGCTCCAGATTCATCATGACGTAGAACGCGCCGCTTGGCTTCAGGCAGCTGACGCCGGGCATGGCATTGATGCGGCGCACGATCAGGTCACGGCGCTGCTCAAACACCTGCCGCATCTGCTCTACCTCATCCTGCGGGCCGGAGAGCGCCTCAATGGCCGCGCACTGACACATTGTGCCCGGTGCGCCGGTCGAGTGACTGAGATAATTGGCCATAGCCTTTGCGATCGGCGCTGCACACAGCGCATAGCCGATGCGCCAGCCGGTCATGGCATAGGTCTTGGAGACGCCGTTGATGAGGATCGTGTGCGCCTTGATCTCGTCACTGAGCGCGGCGACACTGGTAAACGGCACACCGTCATAGACGAGCTTATCATAGATCTCATCCGAGATGATATACAGGTCATGTTTGACGCAGACATCGGCAACGGCTTTGAGCGCCTCTTTCGGATAGACAGCGCCGGTCGGATTGGAGGGGTTATTGAGGATGATGGCCTTGGTCTTATCCGTGATGGCCTGCTCGAGCTGCTCCGGCGTGAGCTGGAAGCCCTGCTCCTCGCTGACATTGACAACAACGGGCACGCCGCCGAACAGGCGAACCATCTCATAATAGCTGACCCAGTACGGGGACGGCACGATCACTTCATCGCCCGGGTCGACCAGCGCAGCCAGCGCGATGTAGACCGTGTGCTTTGCACCGCTGGCAACGACCGCCTGCGTCGGCTCATACTCCAGACCGTAATCCGCCTTCACGCGGTCGCAAATCGCCTGACGCAACTCGATCATACCGGCTGCGGGCGTATATCTCGTTTTTCCATCGCAGATCGCGCGCACACCCGCATAGCTGATGCGGTCGGGTGTGGCAAAATCGGGCTCACCGGCGCCAAAGCCGATAACGTCCTTCCCTTCTGCTTTCATCTTCTTCGCCAGTGCGCTGACAGCCAGCGTCGCGGACGGGCTCACTCCTGCGGCAATTTTGGACAGTGGCTTCATAGACATCCCTCGTTTTCATAAATTCATGTCCGTAGTTTACCACAACATTGTGAAGAAAACAACGCAAATCTTACACAAAACACCAGCGCGAATCTACGTCATTTTTGCCGGTTTGAGAAAAAATCTACTGCACCGTCCGCCGATATACACAAAGACGCAGCGCCTCCATGTCGTAGGCGCTGCGGCGCAGCGTAATGCAGCAGACAACGATGATGATCTGTGGTTGTGTGCTGACGGTTGTACGCATCATAGTGACCAC
>ENA-OZAL01000037-OZAL01000037.1-human-gut-metagenome-genome-assembly--contig:-NODE-37-length-29405-cov-5.828825_pt1 | contig 29405 bp, 31 predicted proteins | sample MGYA00244206_ERZ653496 | MGnify/ENA primary metagenome ERZ653496 (study PRJEB26926, sample SAMN06165085) | human gut metagenome | biome: ENVO:00009003; feature: ENVO:2100002; material: ENVO:00002003...
GTGTATAAGAGACAGGATCAGGGTAAGGGAGCTGGTGAGCAGGCCCTGGTTCAGAAAAGCCACCATGACCAGTGCCACGGCCAGCTTGGCCCCGCTGGAAATGCCCATGACAAAGGGGCCTGCAATGGGGTTGGCAAAAAAGGTCTGCAGCAGGTAGCCAGCCGCCGAGAGCGCCGCCCCCAGCAGCACCACCATCACGGCCCGGGGCAGGCGCAGCTGGGTGATGATGCCCACGCTCAGAGCGTCCTGCCCGCGGCCGGTCAGGGCCGCCAGCACTGCCCCCGGTGTCAGGGACACACTGCCCCAGAACAGGTTGGCGGCAAACAGCACCGCCAGCAGCAGGGCAAGGATGCCGTAAGAAAGGATCAGGCGCTTTTTGCTGGTCATAGGTTACTCTACTTTCCTCAAAAATTGCAGGTCGGCGGGGTCGTTCTCCGTAAAGACACGGTGCAGGTCGAGCACAAAATCGACCAGCGCCGTGCTCTGCTGGAAAAAGCTCTGGGTGGTGCACCAGACACTGCCGCTCTGCACGGCCTTAAACTCGGCCAGCAGGGGGCATTTTGCCACCAGTTCCTCCGTGGTATGCACCACGCCCTCAATGGTGCTGTTGTAAAGGAGCACATCCGCATCCTTTGCACCGGCGTAAAAATCCTCCAGCGGCAGGTTCATGGTGGAAAGGTTGTTGCCGTTGTCGGTCAGGTCCGCAAAAACATAATCACCGCCCGCCATCTCGATCATCTGGGCCACATAGTCGCCGCCCTTGCGCACATTGGCAAGGTTGTTGGCTGTGATGGAGAAAAAGGCACAGCGCTTGCCGGTGGAAGCCTGCCCGGCCAGCGGTGCAAGGCGCTCCACCTGCCGGGCGAACTCCTGTTCCGCCAGCTCCTCTTTCCCCAGCAGGATGCCCCAGAACTTGAGCCATTCCAGCCGGGCCAGCGGGCCGCTCTCATAGCTGGAGCGCTCCACCAGCACCGGGATGCCGGGCACCCACACGCCGTAATCGGCGGGGTCGGGCTCGTCAAAGCCGTTCTCCTCCAGATAGCTGACGGCGTCCACATAGGTCATGCCAACGGTGGACTCCTCGTCGGCGTCCTCGGGGATGGCGTCGTAGTAGACGGTCATCTCGTTCTGAGCCAGGGTCTCCTCATCCTCCACCTCGATGGTGGCGGAGTCGGCGTCGGGCTGAACGGCCTTCATGTCCGCAAGAGCGGCGTCGGCGTCGAAGTTCTCGGCCTCGGTGTCCAGCTCATAATAGCCGCTGACGGCGTCCATCGCGGCGGTGTAGTTATCGGCAACCTCGGTGTACTCGGCGGAGCCGATGCCGAACAGATGCCAGCCGTCGCCAAACAGGCCGTCGTTTGCCCAGTCGGTCGCGGGCGCGCCCACGCCGACCATAGCGACCCAGTACACAAGGAACATCACGACTGCGAAGATGGGCAGGCCCAGCCAGCGGTTGGTGACGACCTTATCGATCTTATCGGAGGTGGAGAGCTTTTCCGTGCTCTTTTTCTTGTAGCAGCCCTTGATGAGCTGGGCGATGTAGATGTAGCGCTCGTTGGTGATGATGCTCTCGGCATCGTCGTCGAGCTCGGTCTCCGCCGCCTTGATGTCCTCTTCGATGTGGTTCATCGTCTCGGTGGGGATGGTGAGCTTTTCAAGCACCTTGTCGTCGCGCTCAAAGATCTTGATCGCGTACCAGCGCTGCTGCTCTTCCGGCATGGAGTGCACGGCCGCCTCTTCGATGTGGGCGATGGCGTGCTCGACAGGGCCGGAGAAGGTGTGCATCGGGACGGTCTTGGTGCCCTTGGCGGCGCGGATAGCAGCCTCGGCAGCATCCATGACGCCGTCGCCCTTGAGTGCGGAGATCTCGATGATCTCGCAGCCAAGCTCACGGGAGAGCTCCTTGACGTTGATCTCATCACCGTTCTTGCGGACGATATCCATCATGTTGATGGCGATGACCACGGGGATGCCGAGCTCAGTGAGCTGGGTGGTGAGATACAGGTTACGCTCGAGGTTCGTGCCGTCGATGATGTTCAGGATCGCGTCGGGACGCTCGGCGATGAGGTAGTTACGGGCGACGACTTCCTCCAGCGTGTAGGGGGACAGGGAGTAAATACCGGGAAGGTCCATGATGACCACGTCATCGTGCTTCTTGAGCTTACCTTCCTTCTTTTCCACGGTGACGCCGGGCCAGTTACCGACGAACTGGTTCGAACCGGTCAGGGCGTTAAACAGCGTCGTCTTACCGCAGTTGGGGTTGCCCGCGAGGGCAATTTTGATCTGCTTTTCCATGTTTCTTACTGCTCCTTCTTGTTAAGTTTCCTTAACTTATGTAGAAATAAATTATTCAACTTCGATCATTTCGGTGTCCGCCTTACGCAGCGACAGCTCGTAGCCGCGCACGGTGACCTCCATCGGGTCGCCCAGCGGCGCTACCTTGCGCACGAACACCTCAGTGCCCTTGGTGATGCCCATATCCATGATACGGCGCTTGACGGGGCCCTCGCCATGGAGCTTGACGACTTTGACGGTCTCGCCGATCTTGACTTCACGCAGTGTTTTCATAATCTCTCTCCTTTTATTTGAAAAATTGCTCAAACCATGATTTTTCTTGCCATTTCTTCACTAATGGCAACACGGGCTTCCTTGACCTTGACGATCACGTTCCCGCCGAGCGACGACACGATGCTCACCGTGCCCCCGGCCACAAAGCCGAGATCTTCGAGATGCTTTTTGACTTCAGCGCTCCCGCCGACTTTGAGGATGGTATTTTCTTCTCCGGCATTCGCCAGTGTAAGCGGCATCATTATTTATCCCTCCGCATGCTGTTGGTCTGGCACTTTTCTCATCGCGGCGATCCGCAATTCGCCATCTCAAAGTTAGTGCCGTTTAACTTTCGCCCGTTAGTTTAATCTCTCTAACCTATTTTGTCAAGAGGTTTTGTGAACATTTTTTTAATGCTTGCATTTTTTGTTAGAGCATGTTAACCTATTATCGTACTTTATTGCGAAGTTGGTGAAACCGCACATGAAAATCCAAAAGGCATCTGAAGATTATCTCGAATCCATGCTGATGATGAAAGAACAGCACGGCTATATCCGTTCGATCGATGTGGCCGACCATCTGGGCGTGACGAAGCCCAGCGTCACCTACGCGACCAAGCGACTGCGCGAAAATGGATATATCGAGATGGACCGCGACGGCCTCATCACACTGACAGACCGCGGCATGGCGATTGCAGCAAAGATGCTCGACCGCCACCACACGCTCACAAAATTTTTCATCGCCCTCGGCGTGGACGAAAAGACCGCTGAGGAGGATGCGTGCAAGATCGAGCACGACATCAGCCAGCAGACATACGACGCGATCTGCGAGCACGCAAGGCTGCACCTTTAATGTAGGATCAACGGCCCCGTACCGAAAAGGTGCGGGGCCGTTTTCTTATATTTATAATATAATTTTGTCGATATCTTCCCTTTTTCTCCCGTCGCGCAGGAACAAATACTCCGGTTTTTCCGTCAAAAAGGAAAAATAAAAAAATTTTACGGTTTCGTGAAGCATTTTGCCGGAAATTGCGTCTATTTAAGTAGAAACACTTTTTCACGAGGAAAGGAGGCGCTGCACGATGGAAGACGCGCAGATCATCGAGCTGTTCTTTGCGCGCTCGGAGGATGCCATCAGCGAGCTGGACAAGAAATACGGCAAGCTCTGCCACAAGCTCGCGGACAACATCCTTGCAAGCGCGCAGGATGCGGAGGAGTGCGTGAACGATGCGTACTTAAGCACCTGGAACGCGATCCCGCCGCAGCGTCCGGAATCGCTTCCGGCGTTTGTCGGCACGCTCGTCCGCCGCTGTTCGATCACGCGCTATCGTGCCAACACGGCAATGAAACGAAACAGCCATTACGATATGTGCATGGAGGAGCTTGAAACATTCCTCGCTTCGCCCCAGCAGGCGATGGAGGAGCACTATGCGGCCGAGAGCTCGCCGCCGCGATCGAGCGCTTTCTTGACACGCAGAGCAAGGAGAACCGTGTGCTCTTCATGCGCCGCTACTGGTACGCCGACAGCTTTGCCGAGATCGGCAAGCTCCTCGGCATCACCGAGGGCAACGCCCGCCTGCGCCTGACGCGTATGCGCAAGCAGCTCAAGACCTATCTGACCGAACAGGAGGTGCTGGTATGACACCCGAGCTTTTTTCCGACGCCATGAACGAGATCGGCGCGAAATACGTCGAAGAGGCCCTGACCTACAAGCGCCCCGCGCAGCGGAGCTTCTGGAGCAAGCTCGCCAAGCGCGCGGCCATGGTCGCTCTGGTCGCTCTGCTCGCGCTCAGCGGCTTTGCCGCCGCCAGTCCCGATGCGCGGGCCGCTATGATCCACTGGGTGGAAACGTGGACAGGCTCGCAGGTCTCCTATGAATACGCGGGCGACGCCCCCACCGGCGAGCTGCCGTTCTATACGATCACCGCTCTGCCGGACGGTTACACGCTGGACGAAGATATGAGCTACGAGGACTCCGGCTTCCGTCAGCTCTGCTATCAAAGCGGCGACGACCTCATCCTTTTCAGCTATATCTATATGCAGGACGATTCGTTCAGCTATTACGACATGGGCGAGGACACCCAAATCTCCGAGATCACCGTCAACGGCTGCAAGGGCAAGTTTTTCCTTGCGAGCGATGAGTCGCTGTGGAGCACGCTTGAATGGATCGACGAGGAGAGCAATCTCCACTTCTCGCTCGACGCCAGCGGCGATGAAGCCGTCCTGCGCGCTCTGGCCGAGAGCGTGGCGGTCACGGAGAAGACCGTCGATCTTTCCGACGGCGATGAAGACGAGAATATTCTCACCTTTGATGACATAGAGGGGGAAAAGCTCCCCGACGAGGAGGCGAAACCGTGAACGATTATCTTGTGTGGGTGGATACCTCCACTAAAATCGCCTCGTTCCATGAGGTCGAGGCAAGCGACCTGCTGCACTGTGAGCAGTACGAAAACTTTATGAACTACCTTGCCTCCCTTACCGCGCAGGGATACCGCTTCCAGTGAGCGTGACCGTATTTCAAATTGAGAGAGAAATTAAAAGCGAGAGAACAAGAGAGGAGAACCGCCATGATGGAAAATAACCCGACACCAAATCCCGAGCCCGTCCCCGAAGCCGCCCCCATTGCCGTTCCCGTCCCCGCAGAAAGCGCTGTCACTCCCCCGCCCGCGCCGCCGGCCATTCCCCTGCGCGAGCGGCCCAACGCGCCGCTGCTGCACAAGGGGTTCCAGAACCTCTCCGCCTCGGCATCGCCAATATCGTCATCAATCTTTTGAACAACACCTTTAAGCTCGGCGACAAGATCCCGGCTCTTGGCGTTGTGCTGAGCGTAGTGTCGCTCGCGGTCAGCATCCTCACGCTCGTTGTGCTCTGGAAGCTGAGCGCGGCCATTCCCCGCTTCCGCAATGTCGTGTACCTCAACCTTTTTCCGCTGATCTCGCTGCCGCTTGCCGCACTGCTCAATTTGCCCAGTGTGCAGGAGTGGATGACAGGCTCGGATGTCTCCGCGCTTCTGGTCTTCCTGATCATCCTGCTGGGACTGATCTTCCTGTTTGCCACACTTGCGGCGTACCACCAGCTCACCGCCTGCGCCGAAGCATTCGACGGCGCAGACGACGCGATGGCGGCAAAATGGCGTTCACTCTGCACCTGGCAGGTCGTGGTCATCGGCGCTCTCGGCGCATTTCTCATTCTGATCCTGCTTTTGTGTCTGTCGTCGGCTTTCTTCTTCTATTTTTACAACGGCAGCCTGACCGTCCTGCTGCTGCTCATTCTCGCCATTGCCATCGGTCTGGGCGTGGTCGAGATCATAGAGTTCGTGTACCTCAACCGCAGCGCCAAGCTGTACGAGTAAACGTCAACCATCACAAAACGGAAAGGAGTATGTTATGTCTACCATCAACAAGACTTTTCTGCGCGTCCTGCTTGCCATCGCCTGCTGCATCGCGCTCGCGTTCAGTCTGCTGCCGCAGGCCGAGGCCGCAATGCGCGCCGACGTCGTCACCGGCAAGGTGACGCTCAACGGTCAGGTCATCGACAACAAGAACGCCAAGTACCCGCTGCTGACCTATAGCAACATCACTTACTTTCCCATGACGTATCAATTAAGCCGTTTCATGGGCGTGGAGACCGACTGGAACAATGCCGCCAAGTCGCTCAACATCACCGCCGGCGGCGCGCAGAGCGCCTATGTTGCCGAGACTGGCAAGGCGCAGCGCGGCAGTGTCGCCGTCACACCGGCAAGCTACAAGATCAGCGTCAACGGCGCACAGATCAATAACAAGGAAGAAAAGTATCCCATTTTCAATTACAACGGCATCACCTATTTTCCCCTCACCTGGGCCTACGCGGTCGACGCCTTCGGCTGGAGCTACCAGTGGGACGCTGAAAACGGTCTGCGCATCGACACCGCTTCCGCCCCCGCCCGCCTGCCGACCGATCCTGACACCGGCAACGCCGCGCTCGATAAGGCGCTCACGATCCTCAATAACAGCTACCTCGCGGGCGGCAAATACCGCGGCACACTCGAAGGCGGCGGCAAGAAGACGAGCTTCGACGCCGCGCTCGACGTCAGCAGCACACCGGATGTCACCACCGTGAAATTTACTGCCGAGCCGTTCCCGTTCTTTGATAACGGTGTCAGTTATTTTGCAAATTACTATGCTGTCAAGGGCGGTTTTGCAAGCGATGAACAGATTGGCATCTCCGGCAACAGCCCGGAACTAGGTGATGTTGGCTATCCGATTTATGCCGAGGTGGATGTATGGGCGGAGAATAGCTACATCGGCAAATGCTTCCTTGACTGCCAGTTCACAGGTGCGCGCAGCAAGCACATCACGGATTTCAAGCGCACCGCCGCTGCGGGCAGTGCGGAGACCTGGACGCTGCACGTCTCCTATGCGGAGGACAGCTTCACCGGCTACACCGCCGAGCTCAGCGTCGACACGGCGAAAAGCATCGTAACGCAGATCGTGATCCGCACGGCGAACTATACCCTGACGATGACGCCCGCGTAACGGGGTTCCCCTCCCCGCCGCGGCGCAAAAAAGAAGGACTTCACGCAATGCGTGAAGTCCTTCTTTTTATCTCTTTTCAGTTTGCGAGGTACTTCTCGCGTTCGCCTTCCGGCACGAGCGCGCCGCCCGTCGCCCAGACGATGTGCGCGGCATTCTCCCAGTGCGCGCCAAGGCCGCTGCTTTCGAGATAATCCGTCATCTTGGACAGCTCCACCGCACCGGCAAAGCCCGCGCAGGCGGACGGCTCGACAAAAAGTCCCTCCGTCTCATGCAGGGCGTGGAGGTCGTTGAACAAACGCTCGTCCGACACCGTGAAACCGCCGCTAACGATCGCCTTGACCGTCTCCCCCACGAAGCCCGAGGGGCGGCTGACGGCGAGTCCGTCCGCCGCGGTGCGGCCCGTCAGGCCAATATCCTGCACGCAGATCTCATTCTGCAAGCCACTGGCGAGGCCGAGCAGCATGCACGGCGCTTCCACCGGCTCAGTGAAGTAGACGTGTGCCGCGTCGCCGAACTCCTGCTTCAAGCCAAAGCAGATACCGCCCGGCGCGCCGCCGACGCCGCAGGGAATGTAAACGAGCAGCGGGTGCTCCTCGTCGACCGCGATGTTCTGCTCGGCGAGCTGCGCCTTGAGCCGCCGCGCGGCCACGGCGTAGCCAAGGAAGAGGTCGACAGAGTTTTCATCGTCGATAAAATAGCTTCTCGGGTCCTCCGCCGCGCGCTCGCGGCCCTTCTGCACGGCGTAGGAGTAGTCCGCGCCGTATTCGAGCACCGTTATGCCCTTTGCGCGCAGCAGGTCCTTTTTCCACTGCCGCGCGTCCGCGCTCATGTGGACCGTGACCCTGTAGCCGAGCGCCGCGCCCATGATGCCGATGCTCAGCCCCAGATTGCCCGTCGAACCGACGTGCAGCTCATACTGCGAGAAAAAGTTGCGGAACGCGCGCGTGGCAAACACGCTGTAATCATCGCGCATCTCGACCAGCCGGTTCGCAAGCGCTAAGTCCTCCGTGTGCTTGAGCACCGCGTAGCAGCCGCCGCGCGCCTTAACGCTGCCCGCGACGGGCAGGTCGCTGTCGCGCTTTAAAAAGAGCTTACCTGCGAGCTGCGCACCTTCATTTTCGTTAAGCCATGCGCGCATGTTTTCAATTTCCGTCAGCGGCGATTCGATGAGGCCGCGATCAGCCGCGGTCTCGGGAAATACCTTTTTGATGAACGGAGCGAAGCGCTCCAGCCGCGCCTCGGCGTCATCGACATCCGCACGCGTGAGCGGCAGCGCGGCGAGCGCGGTCTCCGCGCTCCCGACATTCGGGTTCATCCAGGCGCTCTCATGGCGCAGCTGCAATTCCCTGACAAATTCCTTACTGTTGAGCATTATTTCCACTCCTGTTCTTCCGTAATGTACTGCTGGGTGCCGCGGTAGATGCGCACCGTGCGCTCGCGGTAGAGCTCCATGACTGCCTGCGCCAGCAGCGCCGGATCATGGCGGGCGTAGCCTCCCTGCGCTGAGAGCAGCGGGTATTCCGCCAGCGCGATTCCCAGCGCCGCGATGCGTTCGCGGTCGACGCGCAGCAGCTCCGCGTCCTCTTCACTGTATCGCGCGGCGAGCTCATGCGGGATGGGCGCGTTGTTGGCAAGGCAGAGGTCCACGATCCCCTCCCGCCCGTGACGCTGTAAGGCTTCCAGATGGTCGGCGGCGGTGTAGCCCTCGGTCTCGCCGTCCTGCGTCATGATGTTGCAGATGTAAAACTTCTGCGCGTGCGACGCGCGGATCGTGTCGGCCACACCGTCGACGAGCAGATTCGGGATCACGCTTGTATAGAGGCTTCCCGGGCCGAGCAGAATGAGGTCGGCCTCTGAAATGGCATGGAGCGCATCGGGCAGCGCCTTCGGGTGCTCCGGCACAAGCGAAACGTGGTGGATGCGGCAGTCCTGCTGCTTTTTCGCGTTGAAAATGTGCGATTCGCCCACGACGCGCGCGCCATTTTCAAACACGGCCTCGAGCTGCACGTCCGCGTTCGTCACCGGCAGCACGCGGCCCGAGATCGCCAATACCTGTCCCATCATGGCGACGGCCTCTTCAAAGCTCCCCGCCATGCCGTTGAGCGCCGCAAGCAGCAGGTTTCCGAACGACTGCCCCTTGAGCTGCCCCTCGGGAAAGCGGTAGCCGAGAAGCTGCTCCATCACGGGCTCGGTGTTCGCGAGCGCCTGCATACATTGCCGCACGTCACCCGGCGGCAGAATGCCCATTTCACGGCGCAGCACACCGCTGCCGCCGCCATCGTCCGCCACTGTGACGATGGCCGTCAGGCGGTCTGTATATTTTTTCAGCCCTCGCAGCATGGTCGACAGGCCCGTGCCGCCGCCGATGGCGGCGATCTTCGGCCCCGCGGCGCAGCGGGAGGACGCACTACTCTCATATACCATAGGGATTTCCCCTTCAAGCGCATATTTTTCTATGGTAAAGGTAGTATAGCAGGCTTTCACGCAAAATGGAAGTGGGCAAGCGATACAAGTTTTTTCATTTTTTGCAATCAAAATGATAATGTTATACAAAATCCGTATTCTTCTGTCGATTTTTACTGATTCGATGTTTTCACCGCATTGTTGCTTTTATCGCCGCACTGTGGTAGGATACGACAGTAACAATGTCAAAGGAGCACTTTCATGGAACAGCTCACAGCCGCCCAGCAGGCGGCGGAATTGAACAAGAAGAATCTTTTTGCCACCTATAATCACATTGAAGCGGAATTTGTCGAGCCCGACCACGCGATCTTCAAGCTTGAGATCCGCCCCGAGAGCAAGAATCCCTACGGTATCGTGCACGGCGGCGCGATCTACACGATGGCCGACAACGCCACGGGCTACGCCGCCCACACGGATGGTCGATCCTACGTGACGCAGGGCAGCTCGATGCATTTTCTCCGCAACCAGTCGGAGGGCGTCGTGCGCGCGGACGCCAAAGTCCGCCACCGCGGCAGAACGACCTGTCTTGTCAATGTGGACATTTTAGGCGATGGCGGCAAGCTCCTCGCCACGGGCGAGTTCACCTATTTCTGCATCGACCCCGATATCATGGCACAGAAGGCCGCGCAGCACCGCTAAGGAGGGTTTGACCATGGCATGTGCACTGCTTTACAATTTTAAGGACGCCGCACGGCTGCAAAAGGTCCGCTTCGCGCTCTTCAAGCTCGGTGTGAGCGGGCGCGTCGTCGCGCCGGAGGAGCTTTCGCAGCCGATCGGCTATCTCTGCGATCTTGAGGGCTTCTCCCCTGTCGAGGAAACCGTCGAGGGCGGCTTTTCCGACGAGATGCTCGTGCTCTGCGGTCTTTCCGGTCCGCAGCTCGACGCGCTGCTCTCGTCTCTTCGCCGCAGCCGCGTGGTCGTCGCGCTCAAGGCCGTCGTCACCGAGGACAATGCCGCGTGGAGTTCGCTCCAGCTGCACGACGAGCTCCGTCAGGAACACGAGGCGATGAAGGGCACGCGCCCCAAGGATGCCGAAAAACGCTCCGCGCACCGCAAATAACCCTTGCAACCGCGCAGAGCAGGCGGTATAATAATAGGGCTTCGAATCGAAGCCCTATTCAAGTATCAATAGTATCCGGGTATAGCGAAGTTGGTATCGCGCCTGCTTTGGGAGTGCCGTGTCGGTATCCGGGACGGGGTAAGGTGAAACGCCGCAAAGCCTTGCGACGCCTGCGTTTGCGGGGTTTTCTTCGATTGCCGAAAACGGCGTAAAAGCGGCTTTGACCACATAAATGACCACAGACAGAAAAATCTTTCAATCGCACAAATTTTGTGCTATAATGGTTCAAAATCAAATATCCGGGTATAGCGCAGTTGGTAGCGCGCTTGATTTGGGTTCAAGAGGCCGAGCGTTCGAATCGCTCTACTCGGACCAAAATCCCTCTGAAATCGTTGATTTCAGAGGGATTTTTCTTATTCTTTGTCTATTGCGGCGCAGAATTTGAGTTTGTCATTCTTAACATATCTTTTCGACAGTTCTTGTGCAAAGTGTGAAACGATTATACAAGTTATCAGATTGTCCTCTATTTTTAGCTGTATGCGAACTCCGTCAAGTCGACTAAGTAACTTTACTTTTCGCACAGAAAGTGCAGACCAAATATGTAGACAGGCATGCTTAATTACTATATAATGATTTTATATAATGCTATAACGACGGTAACTCAGTTGCCCTGCGCCTTGCGTAAAGAATCAGTCTATACTAAAGTGCAGCGGGAAGGGGAACAAATATGAACGAGGAGAATCGAATTACTTTAATCTTAATTGACACATGCGCCTTTAGGGATGCAAATAGTGATTTCCCTGGCATAGTAAAAAGTTTGCTTCCCTCTTTTTTCTCGACAGCAGATGAGAAAGGCATTACCTTGTTAACGCATCCAGTGCTCGAAAATGAAATTCATAAACATATTGAAGATTCCGGCATATTTAAAGACTACCAGTCACTACTTACTCAGCTTCGCAAGTGCACCAGCACTTTAAAACATTACAAACTTGATGATGTACTATTGTCTTCCAAGATTTCGGAGTTGGATATTCAGACTAAACTTTTCGAAGCTTATCAACAATATTACCAAGATGCGATTCGTCTTGATTTTGGTGACCCTGCTTCTGTATTTGAGCTTTATTTTAATAGTAAAGCCCCTTTTGCGATGTCTGGTAAAAAGAAAGCTGAATTTCCAGATGCCTTTGTTTTTGATGCTACAAGAAAATACCTTGAAAAGCATCCGAATGATATCTTGCTGGTCATATCTAAAGACAGTGATTGGACGACCGCATTTAATCAGATAGAGAATGTCATAATCTGCGATTCTATTTCTAATGCGCTAACTAAAATCAGCAATATCGATAGCATACTAAGTCAAGAAATGCTCAGCCAAATTTTCAGAGGTGCATATAAAGAAATAATTTCAAACGCACAGCAGAACGTTGAATGTGAATGTTTTGAACTTGATGATTACGAAAACCTCAACGAGTTGGAAATTGAGTCTGTAAAGATCGATTGTGTTAGCGATAATTTTATCCCGCTAAAGATTGCCCGTGATAGCTTGCTGCTAAGCACCAATGTCACAATTAAAGTTTCTGGCTATGCTGAAGTATTTGATGAGGAGAACTCAATTTGGGATAGCGTTGACAGAGAATATTTCTATATGGCATATGCTGATATAGATTTCACGGATGCTGAAGCAGAAGTTGACTGCGAAATTCTTATTTCATTTGACTTTGATGATCCCGAAAATACCGCTCAAGTAATGGAATTTCATCTTCTTAATCAAGGTAATATTTGCATTGACTGCGAAGGCGCATCAATTAGAGAGATTGATGAAGAGGAGTTGTCGGTAAGGGTCTTGCGTGAAGATAAAGGGTACCCTCGTAGAAATACAAAATAGTTTTTGTATGTAACTCAAAATGCCGCCTTGAATACTCAAGGCGGCATTTTACTTAATTATTTCTTCTTTCCCCGCTTGCCCTCCTTTCCCTCTATTGGCCGCCCATCACCTTTGCCCTCGTCCATCAGCCTCTTCGCTTCCGCAATCTCCGCTTTCATCTCCACAATCAGCACCTTCAGCTTCTCCTCGCACTCCTCGCGGGTGTGAGCATAGACATTGCGAGCGTGCTTTCTGCCATCGGGCCACTTGGGGGAGTAGCGGCCTTCAAAGAGGTGGTCGTTGATTTCGCTGATGCAGCCGGTGCCAGGCCTGCGCTTGCGGCCCACATAGGGCTTGAAATCGGTCATACTCGGCTTCTCCGCCGTGGCCGGGGCAGTTTCCCGCCCCGGCTCTGAAGCGTCCTCCTGCGGCGCTGCCTTGCCGATGCCGCGGTCGATGTTGGCGGCGGCTGTGAGCCGCATATCGTCGGTGATGTGAGTATAGATGTCCAGCGTGGTGGCCGCCGACACATGGCCCAGCATAGCGGAGAGCGTTTTCACATCCATGCCGTTCTCCAACGCCAGCGTGGCGAAGGTGTGGCGCAGGTCATGGAATCTCACATGCTTGCATCCTGCGTGCTCCAGAATGAACTGCAGTCTGCGCCGCACCACGCCGGGCGTAATGGGACAGTCCTCCTTCACCGGGGACGGGAACATCCAGCGAGAGTCTACCGTCTTTTTATACTCCCGCAGCACCTCCACCACAGCAGGCGGCAGGACGATCTTGCGGACAGAGTTCTTTGTTTTTGGCGTGCTGATTTGAAGTTGGCCCCGCACATCGTAGACCTGCTTGTTCACATTCAGCACACCGGTTTTGAAGTTCAGGTCGTCCCATTGCAGCGCCATCAGCTCACCCCGGCGCAGGCCGGTGGCCAGGTCCAGAAGGAAGACCTCGTAGTAGCCCTCGAACTTCGCCTGAATGAGAAACCGCTGTAGTTCCTCTCGGGTCAGCACCTGCATCTCCCGTGCCTTTTTCGGCGGCAGCTTGCAGCCGATGGCTGGGTTCAAACGAATCAGCCCATCCTGCACCGCCTTTTCCAATGCGGAGCGGCAGGTGGCGTGGCACATACGCACCATTCGGTCGGACAGCCCTTCGCCGTACTTGTCGGTGAAACGCTTCCGGCCGCTATTCTTGAGCCGACCGTAGAACTGCTGCAGATCATTCTGTGTCAGCTTGTTCAGCGGGATGTCGCCGATCTCCGGGATGATGTGCAAGCGGATGCGGCTCTCATAGGTTTCCTGCGTGGTGGGACGGATTTTAGGCTTGGAGTGATTCTCGTACCAGTATGTCAGCCAGTCCCCGAAGGGCATCTCGGGCCGCACCTTCTCCGGCTTCAGCCCGCCGCATTCCTCCTTGAGCTTTTGGAGTTTTTCAAGGCACTCCTTCTTCGTTTTAGCGAGAACATTTTTCGTTTTGGGATAGCCGTTATCATCGTAGCCGATGACGATGCGTCCTTCCCACCGCCCGTCCTTGCGCTGCCTTACGGTTCCGTCGCCGGCTTTTCGCTTTCTTGCCACGGTTTCAACTCCTTTCCGAAGATGTCTTCCATGAAGCCGCCCACGATGCCAGAGGCTGTCTTCTGCATATCCGAGGTGACATGGGTGTAGGTGTCCAGCGTGAAGGAGGCATTGGTGTGGCCCAGGATGCCAGACAGCGTTTTGGCGTCCACGCCGCTGGTGAGGGCGTGGGTAGCGAAGGTGTGGCGCAGATCATGGAAACGGATGCTGGGGAGTCCTGCCCGCTGGAGGAGCGTTTTCATGTGGCGATAGGCTGCATTGGGGTCGACGGGATCTTCCGGCTTCACCGGGTCAGGGAATATCCATTGGCTGATGGCATCCACTTTTCGCCGCCGAAGGATTTCGGTCACGCTATGCGGCAGAATGATGGTACGCATACCTTGATTGGTCTTCGTCTCGCCGACGGTGTATTCGCCCTTCCGCTGGCTGTGTAGGGTTCGGCATACCTTCAGCGTACCGGTATTCCCATCGAAGTCGCTCCACTGCAGACCGCAGATCTCGCCGCGGCGCAGGCCGGTCATCAGCTCCGTCTGGAAGAAGTCTCGCCACACCTCGTCCTGCTCCACCACTGTAAGGAAGTCGTCCAACTCCGCACGGGTGAGAATGCGCTTGGGCTTGTAGTTGGGCTTGGGCGCCGTTGTCCCCTCGGTGGGGTTCCTGGGAATGACATGGGCCTGCACCGCGTCTTTCAGTGCGGCGTGGAGGGTGGAGTGAATGTGGCGCACCATGGAGTCAGAGAGCTGATGCCCCATCTCGGGATGCTCGTGGATGCGCCCCTCCGTTTTCAGGCGGCGGTACATCCGCTGGATGTCCTGCTGGGAGAGAAGGGAGATTTGCTTGTCGCCCAGCTGCGGCTTGATGTAGTATTCGATGTAGCGGCGGTAGCCCTCGAGGGTACCGGGGCGCACCGTACCCGCCTTGTACTCCGTGAGCCAGCGGTCCAGCCACTGGCCCAGCGTCATCCGGCTGTCCTCGGTCAGCTCCACATCGCGGTAGCACTCGATGTTCTGGTGCAGCTTGTCCAGCAGAGCCTTTTGCGTCTTGGCGTAGACATGACGGAACAGCGGCTCGCCGTTTTCCCGGTGGCCGATGACGATGCGACCCTCCCAGCGGCCATCGTCGCGCTTTCGCACCATGCCGTCACCGGCCGGTCTTCGTTTTGCCATGTATTTCACTTCCTTTGACTGAGATTTCTTTTTTGCAACACAAACAACTACCACACTTTTCGTGAAATAGCTATCAGAACTTTGAAATGGTTTGCCATTACATCCGCATAGAAAACCCGTGGTACTGCTCGTACTCTTCATCTTCGTCATCTACGGCGTATTCCACCGTGCGGTCGATCTTGCCGCCGCGTTCCAGAATACGCCGGATCTCCTGCTTGCTGTGATGCAGTGTTTCCAGATGGAAGCGGTCGTTGTCACCGGTGTTCATCGCATCCAGAATGGAGATCAAACCGCAGACGGCATCGTCCACCGTAGGCAGGAGTTCACCGTACTCGGTGGCATCGATGCGGCTTTCCAGATACTCACAGCCGCCCATATCGAAGTAGGCTTCCATGCTGCTGCGCAGAAGCGTCTGGTCGAAGAGCTTATTGTCTCTGCATCGGACATTCTCCGGTGTGGTGTAGGTGATGTATTTTTGATTCGCCTCCCATCGCACCTTGTAGCCGTACTCCGCCATGAATGCGATGAACTCCTCACGGGTAGCACAGTTCTCCATAGCTTCCTTAATGGTACGGCACAGCCGTTTCTTCCAAGCAGGAATACGGAACGGATCTGCCTTGCTCTCGGTGAAGGACAAGCCGTACTCCCGGCAGAGTTGGTTGCTGTACTCCTTTGCCTGCTGCATCTCCCTGGCGCTCTGATGAAACTTCTGACCGTTTTCAAAGTTTACCGAGTTCATGATGATGTGATTGTGGATGTGCGCCGTATTCATATGCGTAACCACCACGCACTGGTAGCCCTTGAAGTATTTCGCAAACTTCAACCCGATCTCATGCGCTGTATCAAAATCCAGCGGATCGTCCGGGGCGAAGGCTTGGACGATGTGATAATAGCTACGGCCATCTGTTTTGCGGAACTGTTTCTTTACCGCTTCGAATTCATCCTGAGCTGTTTGAGCCATGCAGTTGACACCAGATATGAGACGCTCCACCGTTTTCTCACGGTTTGTAACATAGTCCAGGATACCGCTCAGACTGCGTGAGACAGCAATGAATTTAATGTTTGCCATGCGTTCCGGTACACCTCCGTAAAGGGTTCATAGTTCACCTGTGTGATACGCCCCTGCCGAGCCATGACCGTGAGCTGGTTCAGGTTATTTCCCTGATAGCGCAACTCCCGCAGGAGCTCATCCATACCTTCAATGACCGTGACCTCACGATCCATAGCCGCCCGGCGCACAAACTCGCTCTCGGTCATATGAGCTGCATCCGCCTTGCGGCGGATGCAGTCCTTTTCCCACCCGGCAACGCGGGCGCGGATAAATTGATTCTTAGCCATGGTGCTCGTTACCTCTGCTTGCCAGCATAGTCATCGTCTCGATCTGCTTAGCCATAGTCTCGTCCCGCGCATGCATATAATAGAACTCCAGCATCTTTTCGACTGCAAAGCACTGCTGCCACTCCGCACAGCCAGACAGTGCGGCTTTGCCCTTGCCGGTGAAAAAGTGATTCAACTCTTCACAGGAGACATCCGCGCCGAGTTGATAGAGCATGGCTTCCCGTACATCGCTGAGCATCTCTTCCTTATCGTACTTGTCCATCATAATTTCATAGGGATTATAGGTGTTCTTCGTCATAATCTTTATCTCCTTTAAATTCATTTTTCTTTGTGTTGATAGGGGTGTGGGCTTAGCCCGCCTGCCGAAGGGGTCGGAACGGGGCAATCGCCCCGTTCCGTACCACGAAGGCGAAACTTGTCATTCTCGAAGCGAGAATTTTCGGCGCTGACGCGCACTTCAGCCGCTCTGCGGCGCTTTGCGGAAAAGGCAGTCATCCCGCTTGGTCAAGCATCCATGGCGCATCACCTCCTTCCGTGCAGAACACGCTGCGGTAGGTACTGACATCCGGCACCATGCCACGCTCCAGCATGATCTCATGTTGCAGTAAGCGCACGCACATTTCCTCATAGACGCTCCGCATCTCGTCCCGGCACCGACGGGCAACGGTCTTTTGCTCATCGGTCAGATCACCGTAGTGTTCATCGCAGAGGAACAGGCGAAGTTCTTCTTCATCAATGGGGTCGGCATGTTCCTTGTTCCACTCCCACCGAATGTAGCGCACCGTGTCATGTGTGCGCCGGATGACCATCATCGGGTCATGGTCTACGATAAAGTTTGCAATCTGCTGCATCATGCGCTTTCTTCCCCCTTCTTGTTCTGCTGATTCAACTCGGCCAGCCGCTTCTCTGCTCTTGCCCGTTCCATGTCACGCTCCACCTGCAGGAACTGCCGCTGATAATTCAGCTCCAGCGCTTCCTGAATGGGACGGATGGTGTAGATAAGACTGCCATTGCGCACGCGGCCATCCTTCGTGGTGATGGTGCTGGGTTCGGTGCGGATGAGCCCCTTTTCCTCCAGGCCGGCCACATACTTCCGCACGGTGTTTTCACTCAGCTGCACCGCCCGACCGATGGTGCGGTAGCTGGGATGGCACCGATAGGTTCTGCGATCCTCGCAGCGCAGAAGGTAATTGTAGACGGCGATCTCATGAGAGCTGAGTCCGAGATTGAAGACTTCGTTTGGGACAAGGTAGTAGTGCTTGTTCGGATCCCGCTTGGGCCAGCGTCGGAACATCAGGCATCACCTCCTGCCTGTGCGTCTACCCACTGACGGAATTTTTCTTTTGGCACCACGATGCGGTTGCCGATCCGCAGCGCAGGGAAGCCCGTCTCGTGCATGAGCTCATAGGCGCTGGAGATGGACACGCCCAGCACCTGCGCTACCGTGTTCGCGTTGAGGAACAGCGGCAGCTGGTCGTAGTTGGTGAATGTGGATTCTTGCATTGGATTCCTCCTTTATAATTTTTTGTTGAGAGCTGCAAACAAAAAGCTCCCACTGAAAAAGTGGGAGCAGTATCCATATTGCAAATTTGGAACCTCATGATAGAATAGAAGCATGAGGAGGTGAGCCGATGCCGTTGGTGAAATACAGGATCTACGAACTGTCCGCCAGAGCCGTGATCAGCTACGGAAGGCAGCAGGAGGGTACATACGCCTTCCATCTCAGCGCCGCTGAGACAGAGAGATGCAAATCACTTTCCGTGCCTCACGAGCAGGATGATAACGCGCTGTTCTATCAAATCATGTGCGTGCTGCACGGCGATGCCTTCACCGGAAGACCCGGTGGGCAGCTGGTGACTGACCTCTCGGACATCATTTTCTATATGGACTTCTCCGGCTTCTTCGACCGGAGCGGCGCCAGAAAGAAACACCTGATCCGGCAGGAGAAGGCCAGGGCCCTGTTCCGTCCCGAAGGTGTCAGCCTGGACTTTGGCTCCGGGGCACATCGTTACCTCGCCTTTGAGCGTTCGGGCAGCATGAGCCGGCAGGCGCGGCTGGCCTTCATCCGGGAGGATTTTTATGACACGGTGTGCCGCCGCATCATGATGGATATGACCATCGGTGACTGCCAGCTCAGCAAGCTCTATGCCTACAACGGCCTGATGCTGTCCAGCGGTATCCGCATTGACGGCATCGGCATTGACCGGCCCCACCGGGTGGTGGTCATCGACAATCCTACGCGCACAGAGCGGAATGTCAGCGTCATCACCGTAGAGGACGACGGAACGCAGAGCAGTACCCGCAAATATCACCGGGTGGAGAAAAAAGAGGACATCGAAATCACCTGCTTCGACGGCGAGGGGCTGATCTCAAAAGAATATGCCCGCGTCGTGGACGAGAAGCTGTGCGGGAAGAAAGTCCACACCTCATTTCAGATCCGTATGCCCTATGTCAAGGGTATGCTGCACGAGGTGGACTTCAAAGACTTCCTGACCCTCTGCGGGACGGACACCATCACCGATCTGTGGGGCATGGAGCATTCCGTCCGGGATGTGGACGTCATCCTCACCAAGAGCATGTTCAAGGGATACGGCTGGCTCACTGCCAGTGGCATGAACTGGGAGGACTACCGGACGGTGTTTCGCAAGTACCGCCATGCGCTGTACATCACCAATGTGAGCAAGGAGAAACCGGAACAGACCACCGAGCTGAACTATCAGTTTCTGACCACCGTTTCCATTCAGGGTGACGAGTTCCGCCCTGCCGATCTGCCGGACGGCTGGAACCACAGCCCGGAGACAGACGAGCGAAATTGGCTCACCAAGCAGACGGAACTGGCGTATTACAATTTCTGCGCCGATGAATCGTTTCGGCAGAATTTCTTTCTGGAGAAGTTTGAGCGGGTCAGCTGGTGGGAACGACACCAGGGCAAGGACCAGATCCTTGCCGCCGTGCTGAAAAAGAATCCGAGCTTCATCAACGAACCGGTCTATGCCAAGCGACTGGAGGATGAAGCCGATAAAATCGTGGAGCAGTACGCCGTCGGCCGGTTGATCGTAGCGGGAGACAACCGTTATCTTTCCGGTGATCTTCTGGACTTTCTGGCATTTCTGCTCCCGACTGTTCCGCCGCGCAAACGCAGGCAACGGATATTTTACAGCACCGTCATGACCGACCACTTCCCGGAGAGTTCCTTCTATGCACCTCAGGCGGCCTATGCCCATGACGACGCCTGCACGCTGCTACGCAATCCGCACATTGCCCGCAACGAGGAGCTACAGCTTTCCTTCTACGACGCGAAGGAAGAGAGAAAGCAGATGCGGCATTACTATTTCGGGCACCTGACGGATGTGGTGATGGTGGATTCCAATATGCTGGCTGCGGAGCGGCTGGGCGGCGCTGACTACGACGGCGATATGATCAAGACCATATCTGATCCGATCCTGAATGCCTGCGTCCGCCGCAACTACAACCTCTACCGCTACGAGAAACACAAATCCCTTACCAACATTGAGAACATTCCGCTGCTGATGATCCCCACGGCCCAGCCACAGATCCGCAATGCCGACGACTGGGAGGCTCGCTTTGAAACCGTCCGCAGCACCTTCTCCTCCCGCGTCGGCCAGATCTGTAACGCCGCACTGGACCGCAGCATCATTGCCTACAACGAAAACTCCGACGCCGAGGAGCGGGGGCGCTGCCGGGAGGAGACGGAGACATTAGCCATTCTCACCGGGCTGGAGATCGACTCGGCCAAGAGCGGCATCCGCCCTGATTTGGATGAGTATCTGACTCACAAAACCGTCAAGCGCAGCGACTTCCTCAAATATAAAACGCTGGTAGAGGAAATGGAGACCCGGCGTGCCTGGTATGAGCTAACCCACGCCGCCAAGGTAAAGGCGTTTTTCAAGAAGGTGGATTGGGGCCAGGTGGACTCCAATGTAGAGCGTCTGCCGTATCTGGCGCAGCAGCTGAAAAAGAACACGCCGCGTATCAAGGCAAGACCCGCCAAGGACGAGGATTTGTTTTCCTTCGCCCAGCAGCCGGACTGGAAAGAGCAACTGAATCCCGATAAGCTGGCGGTGGTGGATGCGCTGCTGCGGGATCACGACGCCTGCCTCTCACGCATCCGGGCCTGCCGCGTTCCGTTGAAGGAGAAAAAGCGGAAGAGCGATGTGGAGCGCATTCTGTATGCCAGAGGGCAGGAGGATGCATACGATCCTGACGAGCTGTACGCTCTGTTCGGCAGCCTGCCGCCGGAAAAGGTGTCTGCTCTGCGGCAAGCCATGCAGAAGCAGGCCTGGCACCTCATGGACGAGGATGCACGGGAGCGTTTCCTGCGGGAATGGCTACCGGAGTTTAACGATATATACGATCTGCTGACCGATTTCCGCTTCGGCGGCTACCGCATCCTCGGAGACATTGTCTGTGATATGGAGGACGAGAACACCGGCAGGGAGAAAAAGCAGCTGTTCCGCGAAAGCGACTCGAAAGCCTTCACCGCCATGATGAGCGCCTTCGCGGACAAATCCGCCTCCCGGAGCTACCGTGATGCGGTGACTGCCAAGTGCCGGGAGCTGCTGACCGCGATTATAAGACCGGCTCTGGCCGTGCGCTATGTGGTGGCCCTCGGCAGACGCGACCTGCTGTGGGAGCTGCTGCCGGAGTACATTGAGAAAAATGTTCTGGAGGTGCGGGATGATTAACGAATGGGAGGAATTCTGCGCATATACCGGAACGGTTTCCTATACCGCCAGCAAGAAGAGCGACACGACATGGCTGGGCCGCTTCACCTTTGCCACGATCCTGGAATTTGAGGGGATGGCTCGAATTTTGACCATTCTGGCCCGCGGGTATCTGTTCCACGGTAAAGACGGAGCGGTCATTTCGGGTGATCCGCATGATCGGATCGACTACGCCCGCTGTGCGCTCTGCGCCTGGTGCAGTGTGCCAGAGGACGGAAAGCGTGTGCAGGACAAGGAGTGGCAGTTCCAGACGGACTTTTCGGAGCTGCATCCGGAGTTCCCGGAGTTGGTGGATGCAGATGGGGTCGGCTGGTTCCTCCGTCATGTTCTCCGCGCGGCGGACTTCATGCTGACGCACCCAGAAAAGGTGCGCAGCACCTCACTCAAGTATGCGGAGGTTATTCAGTCCAAGTTTGCCGCCGCATGGCGAAGCAAGGTGATGCAATATCAGATCCCGATTTTTGCGTCCCAAACCAAGGGGGCTTGGACACTGCGCTTTGATGATGTCCTTGCCGATGCGTTGGAGCTGGGGCCGCTGCGCAGAGAGGGGCCGGAGCTGCCGCTTGGACTGACAGAGAAAGTAACAACAGCGCTTCCGAAGGAAATTCCATCCGAGGTTGTCTGTACGCTGATCCGCTATTATCTCGCCAACCGGCAGGATGATTGCGAATGGGTCGTCCTGCCGGTGGCAAGCTTTGACGCCTACTTCGGGGACACCAGCTTCAGCAAGAAGTACCTGCCCAAGATCCCGCCGGAGATTATGGAGCGGAGCAGCGCCTTCGGCATCAGCCGGTATCGGATCACGGATGAATATCTGCCCTAACACGCAGGCAGCGGGACAAGCCTATATGGCCTGTCCCGCTGCTTTCCCTGTCCGGATCCTGAAAAATGTTTTCTTTGTCTATGGCGGTGCATCCGTTGAGCCGCCGCCTATGCTCTACTCCTCGTCATCATCAGACCATGAGGAGATCATGTGAATATCGCCGGTGTCCATATCCATTGCCATGTGATTTTCCATGCGCATCATGAGATCCCCATCGGAGTCCATCGCCATGCTGTCAGAAATGCTCATGGCGAAGTCGCCGTCATCGTAGTCGAAAATGTACTTTGACATACCGTGCACCTCCAATTTAATCATCGTATTCCGGATAGTCAGGCGCCCACTCGGGCATTCAATGCGCTTTGTTTCTGCGGTTTGCATTGTGAGTTCTCTGGTGCGATCTGTGGTTCGGATTCATCTGATTGGCTCGATTGTCAGCGTCAGCTTGATATGCCTTGTTATTGGGATTATGCAAATTTGCCCAGTAATCCAGCTGTGCTTTGGTATGCGTTTTTCCTGATACCTTTCCCATAATCAGCCTCCTTTCTGAACCGAAAAAAGCCCACGCACTTTGCTTCGTGCGTGGACTACGATCATCCGGAAGACCGCTTTGCACGCAACAAAACAAACCCGACGAAAGAACACTTTCTCCGGTTCGATTTTGTGGTGCAAAGCATCGAAACAACAGGGGGACAACGACAGTCAACCAGCAAACTGCTTTCTCAATTCCACAACGAGAATTTGATTGGAATCAATAGTTTCGAGGATTTACATTTTTTTCTCGCTTCATTGTCTATGTCACTGCCGTTCGATATGATTCGTACTCTCATGATACGAACGATCAAAGTTCAGGACAGTCCAACAATTTAGTGCTATCATGATAACATGAATGGGAAGCAAATACAATGGGAAACTGCAAATTTCACCCCATGTCCAATTTCGTGTCTATCAAGTCAATCCGCTGTGAAAGCCGTCCTGACCTAAAAGTCAGGACGGCTTTCACACTTTAGAAATCAGTTTCAACCCGCATACTTTTTGAAGTTCTCGGCTTGTTCCAGAACTTCCTTATAAACATCGTCAATAGTAACAGGCGGATAATCAAACTCGTCCAACAGCAAAATGAGGTCAACTTGCAGATTTGCCTTAATGTCATCACGGGTAGACCAGTCGGTGTATTTAGCTTTGTCATCGACAATAATCTTAATCCGCTTTGACAATTCAATCATCTTATCGTCCGGGTACTCGAACTCATACTTCTTGGCAACCGCCTTGAGAATGTCATAAAAGGCTTTTTCCTCGTAGTCAATTCCCATGCCCTTGAAGGAGTCTTTTTCCTTTTTGAGTTCTTCAAGGAGCTTCGCAAGCTGCTCCGCCACATCGTCAAGAACTTCATTAGCAAAAGCCTCATCACGACGGCGATTGTTGTACTCATCAACAACCCGCTTGAGGCGGTCTGAGAACTCCATGCCCATAATGCGGTTGACTTTTTTATACTCATCAATCGCTTGAGAAAGAAGCCTCTGCAACACTTTTATCTTTGTGTTTGGAAGTTGGATTGCATTGATCTTATCCAGATACTCGTCACTGAAAATATCAACAGAGATGTGCTTTCCCGTCTCAAACAGTTCCTCTATACCATCAGATTGAATTGCACCTTCAAGAAGTTCACGGACACGGGCATTCATTTGTGAAATGTCAGGGGCATCACCCTTTGTGAGTTTGAAAAGAATAGAGCGCACAGCACAGTAGAAGTGCAGATAGTCCTTTTCTTTATCAGAGATAGCCTCACTTGAACTGCATAGGTTGAACGCTTGTTTCATGCGTTTGACTGCCGCCATAAAGCGAGTTTCCAAATCCTCCGTGAGCTGTACATACTCAACAGCCCGATTGAGGCAAGCAAGCTGCTCTTTCGGTGAGCCGTTGAAGTAATCCGTGCTATTGAAGTTGTGGAACATCTGAGCCAAGACATCGAGCTGGTCTTTAACAATCGTGATAGACTGCTCGACGCCTTCAAACTCATCGCTCTCAAAGTTGGTGTATTTCTTGAGGGCGAGATTCATGTTTTTCTTAATGCCGATGTAGTCCACGATCAAGCCCTTGTCCTTGCCGGTATAGACGCGGTTGACGCGGGAAATCGTCTGGATAAGGCTGTGCTGCTGGATGGGCTTGTCGATGTAGATTGTGTCGAGTGCCGGTACGTCGAAGCCGGTAAGCCACATATCAACAACGATGGCAATTTTGAAGTTTGATTTAACGTTCTTAAACTGACGGTCAAACTCCTTGCGATCATCTTTCGTTCCCAGCATTTCATAAAGCTCAGGCTCATCATCTTTATTTCGCGTCATGATGAGCTTGATCTTCTCGATGGGTTTGAGTTCCTTTTTCTCTTTTTCCGTCAGTTGAACCCCGTCAGGGCAAACCTTTTTCTCTGCCCATTCCGGTCTCATTCCAACTATAATCTGATAAAAAGCGTATGCAATCTTGCGATTAGAGCAGACAAACATTGCTTTTCCTGCAACGGTAGCTCCTTCGGCAACGCGGGTCTCATAGTGGTTAATGAAGTCCTCCGCAACTGCGTGAAGTCGGTCAGGATCACCGATGATCGCATCAATATGAGCAACCGCCTTCTGGCTTTCCTCAATCTGATGCTCATTTGCGCCTTCAACAGCACAGCGGTCATAATAATCTTCAATTTCCCGAACCTTTGCCTGATCAAGAGTGACCCGTGCAGCGCGTCCGTCGTAGACAAGGTTGACTGTGATACCGTCTTTAACCGCCTCTGTCATTGTGTAGGCATCGACAACCGGACCGAAGACTTCAATCGTGCCATCTACGGGCGTGCCGGTGAAACCGACATAGGTAGCATTGGGGAGAGAATCGTGTAGGTACTTTGCGAATCCATAGCTTCGCTCTACACCTTCGGCAGTGACCTTGACTTTCTGATCGAGGTTTATCTGACTACGGTGTGCTTCATCGGATATGCAGATCACATTCGCTCTATCCGTCAGAAGCTCCAAGTCCTCGGTGAACTTTTGGATGGTGGTCATGTACACCCCACCGCTTGTCCTGCCTTGAAGTTCCTGACGCAGCTTTTCGCGGGAATCAATGCTCACAACGGTTTCGTCACCAATGTACTTCTTGGATGCTACAAACTGCTTTGAGAGCTGGTCATCCAAATCCGTTCGGTCGGTAATAATCAGGATTGTAGGGCTATGGAAGAATGTACTCTTCATAAGCATTCTCGTGAGAAAGAGCATGGTATAGCTCTTCCCGCAGCCAGTCGCACCGAAATATGTGCCGCCCTTGCCGTCTCCCTCTGGTCTGAGATGCGCCTTAATGTTCTCAAACAGCTTGACCGCAGCAAAATACTGAGGATAGCGGCAAACAATCTTGATGTCTTTATCTGAGCTGTCCGGGAAGTAGACAAAATCCTTAATGACCGCCAAGAGGCGTTCCTTACGGAACAATCCACTTACCATAGTTACAAGCGAATTGATGCCGTCCAATTCCTTGTCATCAGCCTCGATCTTTCTCCACGCATAGAAGAAATCATAGGGTGAAAAGAATGAGCCATACTTATTGTTTGCGCCGTCGCTAATCACGATGAAGGCATTATACTTGAATAGCTCAGGAATATCACGGCGATAACGCACGGTGAGCTGAGTATAGGCATCCACGATGGTTGTGTTTTCTTTGACTGCGCTCTTGAACTCCAATACTACAACAGGAATGCCATTGATGAATACGATACCATCTGGAATGCGAAGCTGGTTGTTCACGCCTTCAATCTCAAATTGATTGACGATCTTGAACACGTTTTTCTCTGGCTCGTCGAAGTCAATCAGTTCAATATAAATATCTTTCTTTGTATGATCTTCGCGGTTGAAGATGAAACCGTCGCAAATCATTTTGCATACAGCTTTGTTCGCTTCATAGATTGTGCCAGAAATAGACCTCAGGCGAAGCACGATACTATCAACTTCGCTGGTGGTAAGTCCCTCTGCGGCGTATCTGTTCAGGAGGTACTTTCGCAAATCATCAACAAGCAGAACCTCGGAGCGTTCACGGTGGATCTGCTCTCCATTCAGATAAATATAACCTTCATCCTGAAAAAGCTCCATGATGGACATTTCAAGAGAGTGTTCATTGAAGTTTGCCATTGCGGTCACCCCTCAGTTTTTGTGTATATTATTCAGATGAATTAAGAATGTAAGATTCTCAGATTAGGTGCCTTCGAATATATTTCAAGAAACGAGTTTGATAATCATCGAGGACATCCTCTTGGAAGCTGTTCTTGATAAACACATCCAATAAACGCCAGTTTTCGGAAGGCTTTTCATCGCAAACCAGATGTGTAATGTTCATGAACACCTGTTCAACCTTTTTGTCATTTTTTTCTTTCTTAAGAGCAAAATACAATGCGTTATAGTAGTGGGGGAGCCAGTTTGCTTCGGAAGCCAGTTTAACGAACTGTCTAATATTGTTTTCATCGAGAAGATAGTCTATTGTGATATATCTCAGTATGTAATGGTCATTCTTTTCGATTTTTTCTGACATGACGTCAAAGCATATGTCACAGTTCCTTAAGTCACAGTATACCGCTTCAGAAAGATTGATTCCTATCATTTTGGTGGAGTTCTCCAACAGATAAGCATCGACATAAGCTTGTCCAACAATTAAGCGTTTCTGTAAGTTGGATAACTCCTTTGCTGGCATATCGTCAAATTCACCCTTTGCAATAGCACCTCTAATCAAAATTCCATTCTGAGAAAACTCTTCTCTGCAAATTATCTGGACTGTATTTACAAGAGCGATTAGCGATTCCTGCATTACATCATTCGTGCTTAGTACTATTGAATCGCTTACAATAAAACCATTTATATTTTCGGGCTGTTGCCGAAAAACGGAGTAAACTGTTGATGAAAAATCTCCAATAAAGTTCTTCGCTTCGTGCTGGGGAATTTGAGCCAGCTTATTCTTGAACCCAAGAATATCCAAAAAAGCTACATACTTCATGTGTATCTCTCCTATAAATGATAATTTAGCAGCTTGATAACTGAGCCAAAGCTGCGGATTGCAGTTCTTCGAGCAGAGCAATCTCCTTTGTATTTAAGGTCATTTGCTCAATTATTGCAAAAAGATTTAGTTTCTCAATAAACTCAGATGGAGGAACAACAATTTTTATGTTATCAATGAAGTTCTTGCTGAGGTTATCTTGTGCTCCACCATTAGAAAGTCTGCTTATTGCCGCTTGGCTCTGAATTAGCGAGAAGTACAAATATGCTGCATCAGCTTTTGAATTGCAAATCATACCACAAATAGCTTGGTTGGTCGTTGCTTCAATAGCGAGATAACCGACTTCGCCAGCGGTAACGCCATACATTGCCATTAAAACTGTGTCCTTTGGAAGCAGTTTTGTGGAACTCTCACTCAACCCTAATGGGGTTATGTATTCTTCCGTTTGGAGCGTAATATTATTATGGACTTCTCCTGATTTTACCCACGGAATCGTTCCGTACTCCCAATATTTGTTGTTGGCGCGCGACGGAGTAGAGCCAGATTTTGTTTCTCCACAAAATTCAGATACAGTTTGAATTTCAAAATCGTCGGGCAAAGTCAGTCTATCCATTTCTGCCTCGGTCAGATTTATCAATGCACCTCTGCCGACATTCTTTTGGATAGAAGCTGTGCCAACCGCTGCTAAATTATCATTTATAGTCCACAACTCTCACCAGTGGCGAGAGTTTTACCACAAGGAACTGCCACTGATTGTCGTTCTCTGAGTTAAAACAAAGGAGAAACGACAATGAAAGAACAACTGATTCAAGAAGTGCAGCGACAGATGCTTCCGCATCTGAACAATGCACAGCTCAAGCAGCTTCAAGCTGTACTTGAGAAGGCGCTGACCGGCGTAACAGTCCATCGAGACGAAGCTCCTGATGTAAGTGAAAGCGTAGACACGGTTTCTTTGTTTATCACAGCCAAGCGAATTGAGGGCTGCTCGGAAAAGACGCTGAACTACTATCGCCAGACTATCTTTGCAATGCTGTCCGGCATTGGGAAATTGGCGCAGGAAATCACCACAGAAGACTTGCGCATGTATCTCACGGACTACCAAACGCAAAGAAAATCCAGCAAGGTCACGATTGATAACATTCGCAGGATTCTATCCAGCTACTTCTCGTGGATGGAGGATGAAGATCACATCGTGAAAAGTCCTGTTCGCCGCATACATAAGGTTAAAACAGCAAAGGTGATCAAGGAGACTTATTCAGATGAGACTTTGGAAATCATGCGGGACAACTGCTCTTCTATCCGCGATCTTGCTATGATTGACCTGTTGGCATCCTCTGGAATGCGTGTCGGAGAAATGAGCGCACTCAACAGAGATGACATCAATTTCAACGAGCGCGAATGCGTGGTGTTCGGAAAAGGCAGCAAGGAAAGAATTGTTTACTTCGATGCCAGGACGAAGATTCACCTTCAAAACTATTTGGAGAATCGTAGTGACAGTAATCCCGCTCTGTTTGTTTCTCTGGCATCCCCACATGAGCGGTTACAGATCGGCGGTATTGAGAGACGATTGCGGGAGTTGGGACGAAGGTTGGATTTGCCTCGCGTCCACCCACATAAATTCCGAAGGACGCTTGCAACTGCCGCCATAGACAAAGGGATGCCCATAGAGCAAGTCCAGCAGCTCTTAGGGCATCAGAAAATCGACACGACCATGCATTACGCTATGGTAAAACAACAAAACGTGAAGCTGGCACACAGAAAATACATAGGGTGAGGTGTCACAATGAAAGAAGGATATAGGCTGCTTGGAGACTTTATTCAACCCGTTGACGAGCGGAACAAAGAGCTGAAAGTTGATTACTTGCTTGGTGTTAGCATCAGCAAGCAATTCATCCCGTCTATTGCCAATATTGTCGGGACAGACTTGTCGAACTACAAAATTGTTCGTACCGGTCAGTTTGCGTATGGTCCGGTTACATCTCGGAATGGAGAAAAGATTTCGATTGCGCTTCTGAGAGATAAGGACTGCATCATTTCAAGCTCATATACCGTGTTTGAGGTCACTGACAACGAGCAACTTGACCCTGAATATTTGATGCTTTGGTTTAGCCGACCGGAGTTTGACCGCTATGCAAGATATATGTCTCACGGGAGCGTCAGAGAAATCTTTGATTGGGACGAACTCTGTAAGGTTGAACTGCCCGTCCCCTCTATCGAGAAGCAGCACAGTATTGTGAAGGCATATAATACGATCACGGATAGGATTGAACTCAAGCGGAAGATAAATGATAATTTA
>ENA-OZAL01000042-OZAL01000042.1-human-gut-metagenome-genome-assembly--contig:-NODE-42-length-27021-cov-5.757806_pt1 | contig 27021 bp, 20 predicted proteins | sample MGYA00244206_ERZ653496 | MGnify/ENA primary metagenome ERZ653496 (study PRJEB26926, sample SAMN06165085) | human gut metagenome | biome: ENVO:00009003; feature: ENVO:2100002; material: ENVO:00002003...
TTGTCTCGTGGGCTCGGAGATGTGTATAAGAGACAGCACATACACAGAGCCAAGTGCAAGGAAAAAACTCGGCACAGCCACGCCGATGAACGCCAGAACCGTCAGGATGTAATCACCGACAGAGCCGGAATGCGTCGCGGAATAAATGCCGAAAATCAGACCGAACAGCAGACTGATGGCGTAGGACGTGAGCGTGAGAAGGAGTGTCGGACCGATGCGCTCGGTGATGATGTCCGTCACACTGCGGCCGCTCATAACGCTGTAACCCAGATTGCCCTGAAGAATCTGCCCCAGCCACTTGAAATACTGCACATAAATGGGGTCGTTGAGTCCCAGCGCATCCTCTGCCGCCTGAATGTCCTCCATGGACAGCTTCGGGTTAATCATCGTCTGCAGCGGCGAGCCGGGCGCGATTTTCATGATGAGAAACGTCAGCAACGTGATGCCGAAAAGAATCGGAATCATTTGCAGCAGACGTTTGAGCACATAGTGGCGGCCCACAAAGGCACGCACTTTCCTCAGGGTTTTCAAACTTGCGTCACATCCTCGTCTGATGCCACGCTGTCCGCGGACAAAAGTATGTCCGCGGACAGCAGGCGGTTTCTGGGGGCGTTTGCCCCGATGGAATTATTTCGTGAAGGAAGGCAGGTTCACCAGATTGCTCAGGCTGTTGATGACCACGCCGTCTATCGTGCCGTTTGCAACCCAGACGGTGTTCTTTTCCACAAACGGGAAGAGCAGCGCGTTGTCCAGCATGTAGGTGTTGATTTCGTGGTAGATTTCCGTGCGCTTGGCCTGATCGGTTTCCGCCTGACCAGCGTACCAGAGGGCATCGAGGGTTTCATCGCCGCAGCGGTTGAAGTTGAAGCCGCCCTTCGCAGCGTCAAAGTCAGAGCAGTAGAGAACCATCAGCCCGGACGGATCGCCGTCGCCGCCGCCAAAGGTGTAAGTGCCGTAATCCGCTGTCTCCTGATTGCTGATGGTTTCTACCATGACCGACCAGTCCACCAGCTTGATGTTGACCTTAATGCCGGACTTCTTCAGGGAGGACTGCCACAGGGTGAGCAGATCGTTCTGCTCACTGCCGGTGCACAGGGAGGTGAACGCCAAGGTCACACCGTCCTTCTGATAGTAGCCGTCATTGCCCATGACGTAGCCGTCAGCTTCCAGAATGCTCTTTGCCTTGTCATGATCCTCGGTGTAGGGATAGGCGGACTTGTCCGCAGCCCAGTTTCGGTTCACGAACACGGAGCAGGAGCCTTCGCCGTAATCGCCGAAAACAGCCTTCGCAATGGTCTCAGGCGTGTAGGAGTACAGGATGGCGCGGCGTACTTCCACATCAGAAAGCGGACCCTTGATGAGGTTCGGGTAGAGCGGATAGTTACTGCCGGAACAGACATACGTCTTGGTGTTGTCCATGAACGCCAGCGTTTCTACGTCCTCAATCGGCGCCTTAAACATGTCGATTTCGCCATTCATATAGGCGTTGACGAACGTCGTTGCGCTTTCAGCAAAGCGGAAAATCACGGTGTCAATCTGCGCCGGTTCGCCTGCCCAGGCTTCGTTCTTGACGAGCTTGATGTATTCGCCGTGTTCCCAAGTGACGAGCTTGTACGGGCCGTATGTCACGGGATGTTCCGCGAAATCGGTCTTTGCCCAGTCGCTGAAGGAAACGCCGGACAGCACATGCTCCGGTAAAATCGCGCCGGGGTCGCAGTAGTAGCCGAGGAATGTGGGATCCCATGCGCTCAGCTGCACAGTCATCGTGTAGTCGTCCACTTTCTGTACACCGCTCATGCCCACTGTTTCGCCGCTGTGCGCTTCCGCATAGCCCGCAATGCTGGACACGTTCGTACTCGCGCCGCCGGTGTAATCCGCGCTTGCCAGCGTGTTGAGCGTGAAAATCACATCGTCGATGGTCAGCGGCTCGCCGTCCGTCCAGGTGTAGCCTTCACGCAGCTTCCAAGTGTACGTCAGCGTGTCGGCATCAAATTCGCAGCTTTCCAGCATCAGCGGTTCGGGGATGCTTGTCTCGTCGTTCCGCTTGAACAGATACGGCATCATCTGCATGATGACCATGGCATCCTTATCCGCCGTATACATATACGGAATGATAGTATCCGGTTCGCCAACCAGACCAATCGTGATCTGGGTACTGCCTTCCGCCAGCGCCGCGCCCGAAAGCAGTGCGGTGAGCAGGAGGCAGAGGGTCAACAGAAAAGAAAAAACTCGCTTCATCGTTCAAGCCCTCCACTTCGTTCGTTTTCTGAATCCTGCAAGTTTTTGACGAGCTGGATTCATTTTCTTTCACACGCTGGAGCAATGAACTTGCCCTGCGTGTTGACGGTATTCTAACAATTTTTTGTGCCACAGTCAAGTCTAATTCGCAAAAGATTTTGTACTTATCGTGTTTTTTGGGCGCTTTCCACTCCGCTTACTCGATATTATTCAAATGTAGAAGTGGAATTTAACTCGGAGCACCAGAAAGTTGCGAATCAGCACACAATAATTTGTGCGTGCGAGCAAAAAACATTTGACATTTGAACAAAGGCGAGGTATAATCAAAACGAATGGAAAATCAATTTTCCATCTTGGAGTTATGCAAAACACGGATTTCCCCATTTTTTCCCCGAAAGCAAACCTTTCGACGCTGCCTGCAAAGCATCGGAAGAGAATGGAGGAACTTGAGCCATGAAGCAGAACCTTTTCTCTGATGACGCCGTTCGGCTGGATATACTGCGCCAGCGCAGTTACAGTATGCGCTGGGCGAGCTTGCCGGAGGACGTCATACCGCTGTCGAGCGCTGATCCGGATTTTCCGCCGTCGCAGGAAATACTCAATACGCTGCATGAATATTTGAATGGCGGCTACATGCCGTATGTGCCGCCGCTGGGCATCACTGGGCTGCGCGAGACGCTGGCGGAAGGCATTTGGAAACGCAAGCATGAGAAAACAGAGCCGGAATGGTTCATTCCGACGGACAGCGCGGCGCGCGCCATGCAGATTGCTGCGGCGGCCGTCCTTGCGCCCGGCGACGAAGCAATCATCTTTGACCCGGTTGACCTGATGTTTGGTGTCAGCATCGGAATGGCGGGCGGAAAAGCTATCTACTATCCCTGCCAGAAGCACGGTGGACATTGGGATTTTTCCGATTTAGAAGGGTACATCACCCCGAAAACGCGGATGCTCTGCTTGTGCAATCCGCATAATCCGCTGGGCAAGCTGTATTCCGTTGCGGAGTTGCGGAAGATTCTGGATATCGCTAATGCACATGGGCTGTATATCCTCAACGACGAGGTATGGTCGGACATTATCTATTCGGAAGTGCCCTTCCACAGCCTAATGGAGTTCCCGAAAGAGGACACGCAGCACGTTATGACAGTCTACGGCTTCTCCAAAGGCTTCTCGATGGCGGGTATCCGCGGCGGATACCTGATTTGTCCGGAAAAAGCGCTCTTTGACCGCGCATTCGACGTGTCGGGCGTGGGCGTGACGGTTGGCGGCGTGCCGTGCCTGACACAGGTAGCGATGAAAGCCGCGTTCGAGAAGGGCTTCCCGTGGGTGGATGCGTTCGTGGCGCACCTGCAACCCTGCCGCGATATGGCGTATGACCGCCTGAACGCTATGCCCGGCATCCATGCCGACAAGCAGGAGGCGACATTCGTCACTTTCTTCGATATGCGGGAGACGGGCGTCAGCAGCGACGACTTCGCGCGCTACATTCTGGAGCGCAGCCGCGTGTACCTCGTGCCCGGCAATAAGCAGTGGTTTGGGCCGGGCGCGGCGGGGCATGTCCGACTGTGCTACGCAACCAGCCACGCCATTTTGCAGGAAGGGCTTGACCGCATCGAACGCGGCGTTCAGGAATTGATGAACGGCGGACGGCTCCCCAATTCATAAGAAAGGTGGCAGCTTTATGTCCATCCGAAACCGTACTTACCTATCGCAGTTCATCCCCGTTGCGCGGGGGCTGCAGCAGTACTTGGGTGATATGTACGAGGTCATCCTGCATGACGTAAGCGAACCGAACGCCTCCATCGTCTTTATTGCGGGAGATTTGACGCACCGCACCGTCGGCGACCCGCTGACCAACGTCGTCATTGAGGAAATGAAGCGCCACGGCGACGACGCGCAGGATATGATCGGCTACCTCTCCGAGCTGCCGGATGGGCGGCATTTCAAGTCCTCCACCGTATTCCTGCGCGACGAATCCGGCATTCTGCGTGGCTGCCTGTGTATCAACATGGATATATCGCCCTATCAGTCCGCGATTGATTTACTCAGCCGCGCTGTTTCGACCATGAAACCGCAGAACCCGGAAATCTTCACGCGAAACATCACCGAAGTGGTGGATACCATCGTTACCGAGCAGTTCCAGCAGACCCCCGTTTCGCCGGAGAATATGACGAAAACGCAGCGCATTGCTTTTATCAGCGAACTGGAACGCAAGGGCGTTTTTGAGGTAAAAGGATCCGTAGAACGCGTGGCACAGCTGCTGGGCATCAGCGTTTTTACGGTATACAGCTACCTGAAGGAAGTCCAGAAGGACTAACATATAATAGGAAAGGATTGAACGATTATGCTGACCAATCACCGCATTGAAAAGCTGCAGGAAAAACTGCGTGAAGAGAAACTCGACGGCGCTGTGTACGCCACGAGCGCGAGCTTGCAGTACCTCTTGGACGACACGACCTACCCGTGGCAGCGCACGCCGGAAACGGGCTTCTATGTTTTCCCTGGTACGCCGATGTACTCCACCGAGCGGAGCTACTTCCAAGCCAAGCCGGATGTGCTGCTGTTTGTGCCGCGCGAGGGGGCGGCGACCGTGCTGGCAACCTACGAGCGCGCCCGCACCATGTCGAACACGCCTGTGGACATCAGCTGCTATTATGTCATGCTGGCTGCGAATCTGGTGGACGTGGTGCGCGGCTGCAAGCGGCTGGGCGTGGGGCTGTGCGCCTTCACGGCGATTGAGAACATGCTCAAGGAAGAGGGCGCGGAGGATATCGCCTGTGTCCCGGCGGAAGGGCTGGTGGAGGCGCTTCGGATGATTAAGGAGTCGAAGGAAATTGCCGCCCTGCGCCGCGTTGCTGCCTTCACCGATGAGTGCATGGCGACCATCTGCGATATGCTGCGTCCGGGCGTGACACAGTGGGAGGTGGAGAACCGTCTGAATCAGCTGGGGCTGGAGCATGGCTGCTCTGACGTGCCGTTCTCGCCGTCCTGCACGTTCACCAAGACCGGCGACCCGCGCTGCCAAGACAAAATCGGTACGATTCCCAAGGACGAACCCCTAACCCCCGGCACGGCGATTGCCTTCGACAACGGCTTCGTCATGGACGGCTACTGCTCCGATTACGGTCGTTCGTTCTACTGCGGTCCTGCCCCGCGCCACATTGCGGATGCATACAAGGCGCTGCAAACGGCGCAGCTGGAGCTGCTTGACCACATCAAGCCTGGTGTCAGCATGTCGTGCACTTTCGCGAAGCTGCACGAGACGCTTTCCCGCCTCGGCTACGGTGAGAACCTGCGCAACTTCGCCAACATTGGCATGATGGGGCATCAAATCGGCATTGATGTGCACGAAATTCCGTGGCTGCACAATACAACGCCGGAGGTTTTCCAGCCCGGCATGGTGATGTGCATTGAGCCGAAGCTGTGGCTGCCCGGCGAGGCGTTCATGCGTACGGAGGATATGGTGCTGATTACCGAAACCGGCTGTGAATCCCTGACGGTGTTCGACCGGAACTGTTACGAACTGCCGCTGGAATAAGCAAAAGAATACTTGAAAACGCCTGCTTCCTGACGATGCGTGAGGGGGCAGGCGTTTTTGCGTGTCGCGGGCAGAACGAAAACCATTTTCGGAAACGCTGGATGATTTTCGTAAATTCACAAGCTGAAGCACTTGACATATAGCAAACGTTATGCTATACTACAAGTGAAATGATGCTTGTGGTCAATAAAATGCCATTCGCACCATCAAGGTTATGCCTCTTGCGAGGGGAGGATTGGGCGGCATAACGAAGGAAACGTTTACTTTACGACCGACATGAAAGGAAGGAAGCTACATGAAGAAGATTCTGGCGTACCTCTTGGTGCTCGTTTCTTTGATGACGCTGTTCTGCGGAACGGCGGGTGCGGAAATCACCTTCTCAAAGACTACAACGGCAAGTGTTACTGCACCCATTGAGATAACTGACTTAGACGATGGAACGGTAAATACGTGCATTATGGGGGTCGCTGCATTGCGTGTAACTGCAACGTGCAAATATGAAGGAAATAATCCGATTTATCCCGTTGCAGCATGGGCAAGTGACACTTTTATCGGGGTGACTAATGCGGGAGGAACGGCAGTTCGTCGTGGGGAACCGTCTGAAAGTACGCAAACAGGGTATGAAGGCGGAAAACGGGCTATCGTTGAGCACCATTATACTGCCACAATAGAAGCAACTTATGCTCCAAGAGGATCAAAAAAAATTAATACGCAAGGACAAATAATATACGACTTTGGGAGTAAAACAAACACGGTAATAAAAACTGTTCAGACAGTAATTCAGTTTTATCGCCGCTAACATCTAATCTGCCGCCCAATCCTCTGTTTCGTTTAACTGATAATTTGCGACACCAAAGGAGGTTTCCGCATGCGCCGACTGCTGACACTCTTGCTATGCTTGACAATGCTGATTCCATCATTTCACGCCATGGCGGAAGAACCTGAACAGCGCTTAGTGATTGCAATTACTTCCGAAGAAAGCGCGCTGAATCTGCCCCTTGAAGAAGCCTTCTTCAAGGCGAATCCGGGTGTTACTGTTGAATATCGCTTGTACAGTTCAAATCAGCTGGACAGCCTTTTGATGACCAATCAGGCGGATTTTGATATGATTATTTTAGGCTATGCCGGGCTGATGGATATGGTGGAAAAGGATTATTTGTTGACACTTGACCAGATTGGGCTGGAAACCTATCCGGCGGAATTGCTGGACGTGTCGAAATTGCTGACCTACAACGGAAAATTGTTCGCCCTGCCAATCAGCATTCAGCAAGAAGCATGGTTTTTCCACTACGAATTAAGTGAGCAGAACAACATTGAATATCCGGCGAAAGACGGCGTGTGGACGTGGGATGAATACCTCGAATTTAGCAAGAAATTTCCAATTTCGTTTGGCGAAAATGGTGAAAAGCACCTGTACATGATGACGGGCACATCTCTGCTTGATTTTCCATCCTTGCAAAATATTCAGGTGGAGATGTTCACGAATTATCTAAAACTATATCCCAAAGACATTGAACGCTTTTTTACGGACTATTTTCCAACGTTCCGACAGGTGATGAAATCGGATGCGCTGATGCCGATGGAACTCAATGAATCAAGGTTTCTGCGTGAAGAACGCACAAATGATTTGCTGGTGGTGAAATCGACCGAAGATAATCCCATTGGCATGATGCAGAGTTTCAAGGCGCGCGAAGGTTACTTAGACACGCTGGCGCTGATGCGTGACCCGAATTGGACATTCTCGGGTGGACCTACGGAAGAAGAAATCGTGAATGAAATTCTGCCGTCGCTGAACAGCTGGATGCTGCTGCCTGTACCGGTGCTCGACAAGAACGATGTGCGTTATCTGGGCTACATGACTGCCTGCGGTATCATGAAGAACGCACCCCACAAGGAACTGGCGGCGAAATTCATCGAGGCAATGTACTCAGAAGAAGCGCTGGACATGGGCGTCGTCATGGGGGAAACTGCGTTTATCGGACGCGAATGCCCCAGTCAGCTGATTCTTGACAAATACGCATATTACCCGGTTTTCATGGATGAAAACGGCACACAGGTCTACACAGTGGAGGCGGGGCGGTCGTTTGAGTATATTCCGTTTACGTCGATGTACGCGGAGCATATGTATTACGAAGCGCAGGAGTACCGTTCGCACCTTGCCGTCACCCGCTTCCATGCGCAGCGGGATTTCTACAATGCCGTCTGGAGCTACCTGCAAGAGTGGTACCTCGGTCACATCAGCGACGCGGAGCTTCAGGAGTCCGTGACGTACCTCGTGGAGATGGCATTGGAGGAGTGAGGACGCGAATGCATTCCTCGAAACACACAAAGCACTTTATCTACCCCCGGCGGGACGCATGGTTCCTCCTGCCGGGGTTCCTTGGGTTTGCACTGTGGTATCTCGTGCCGTTTGGCATGTCGCTGGCGGCGTCGGTCATGGAGAACAGCGCAAACGCGCACTTTGCGGGGCTGGAAAATTACGCCGCCGTCATGCAGAGCAGCTACTTCCGCTTGGGCTTCGGCAATACCCTGCGGTTCTTTGCCGTGGCGGTGGCGCTGTCCCTCGTCATCGGCTTTCTGCTGGCGAACATGATTTTCTGGCATTCACGTCGGCGGATTTCGTGGTTAACGCTCGTGCTGCTCATCCCGATTTTCCTGCCGACGGCGGCGATTGTCCCCCTCTGGAAGGTGATGATGGGCGGCAGTTCGTGGCTGATGCGCACGCTGAAACCCCGCGACGCGGATTGGAAGTACATCACCCTGCTCACGTTGTACCTGTGGAAGAACATCGGCGCGGTCAATCTGCTGTTCCTCATCGGCTTGCAGGGGATTGAACCGTCTGTTTTCGATGCCGCGAGCGTGGACGGAGCGTCGCACTGCACCATCGCCATCCGCATTGCCTTGCCGATGCTGTGCACCGTGACGCTGTTCGCCATTATCTATCTGGCGATGAACGGGATGCGCATCTTCCGCGAGTCGTATCTGCTCTACGGCATGTATCCGCCCAAACCGCTCTACTTCATCCAGAACTATGTCAACAACCACTTCACAAAACTGGATTACGGCTTGCTTTCGGCGGGGTCGTCGCTCTTTGCGCTGGTGATGACGGGGCTGTTCCTGTGCATTTGGGGATTCCTACAGCGAAAGGAGGATGCCTGATGAAGCATGTGCGCCGGATTTGCGCGGTGCTGCTGGCGGCGGTGGTGCTGCTGCCCCTTGTCCTGCTGTGCGTGCAGGCGTTCGTTCCGCCCTTCGATGCGCTGATGATTTCGACCGGCTCGGAGCCGCTGCGCCTGCTGCCCATCCCGTTTTCCGCGGAGCAGTGGCAGATGCTATTCAACCAGTCCGCCTATTGGCAGGCATTCTGGAACAGCCTGATTTGGACGGTGGGGGCGTGCGTCGTGCAGGTCATGGTCGCATTCTTAGGCGGCTATGTGCTGGCGAAGTATCCGGCGCGGTGGTGCGTGGCGATTGCGGGCTTGTATACGCTGATGATGCTCATGCCCCCGCAGATGACGCTGCTGCCCATCTACCGCGTCGCCTATGCGAACAAGCTGCTCAATCACCCGATGCTGCTGTATGCGCCGATTGCGTTCGCGCCATTCGGAACGTTCTTTATGCGGCAATGGCTGCTGCGCTGGCCGGACGAGTTGACGGAGTACCTGCGCTTGGAGGGCGGGTCGAGTGTCAAGCTGCTGTGGTACTGCCTTGCGCCGTACGCCCTGCCGGGGATGCTGGCGCTGTTCGCGCTGACGTTCACGGAGGGGTGGAATCAGGTGGAGCAGCCGCTGATGCTGGTGTCGGATTCGCTGCGGCAGCCGCTGTCCGCCTTGCTGAAAGACTTGTCAGCGGGAAACCCACAGATTGTGTTTGCCGCGTCCGTCGCGTCAATTTTGCCGATTGCGCTGGTGATGTTGGCAGTGCTGGTGCAGCAGGGAAGCAAGCGGAAAGCAGCCTGATTGCGTGCTGCGCAGAGAATTTTGCCTCTGCGGTGACTGATGCGTTCTGGCAGATGTGGTTACGCTGGTTTGGTAAATCCTGAACGATGCTTCAATGGAATGCGGACGATGGTCATCCCCAGAGCAAAATTCCCCCTTTGCTCTGGGGACTTATACTAATATTTAATTCCGATGATTTCGTGGCGGCTGACTTGCAAATCCGACCGAGTTGTGCTACTATTTTGTCAGATGTCCATCCTCCCATCATTGTGCTGAAAAAGCTGCCTGTCACGGGCGGCAACCTCTGCGCAATCAATCTGTTAAGAGATTGATGCTGTTTCCGGATTCACCCGCGCTGTTTCTCTTCTGGCGTGCGAGCGCAGTACTGCGTTTTATTCACGTTAGCCAGAATGAAAAACTCGCTTCGCATCTCAGCACATTCTTGTCTGGAAATAGTATGTAGAACCAGCAATGCTGCTCACAACAAAGAAGAAGTATCCTATGCGTGAATACACCCCCGAACGGCTGCGCCACCTGACCCTGCTGGCGGAAAAATATCCTACTGCCTTGTCCGCGTACAGCGAAATCATCCGCTTGGAGGCACTGCTCCGTTTGCCCAAGGGCACAGAGCATTTTATGAGCGACCTGCACGGCGAGCATGAAGCCTTCATCCATATTCTCAACAGCGCGTCGGGGGTCATCCGGGAGAAAATCGACCGTCTGCTGGGCGATACGACCCCGCCGGAGGAGCGCGCGGATTTGGCAACCCTTATCTACTATCCGCGGGAGAAGCTGCCGGAATTGAAAGCGCGTCAAAACGACCTCGACGGCTGGTATCAGCGGGTGCTGCTGCAGCTGATTGACCTCTGCCGGCTGGTGTCCAGCAAGCACACGCGGCGGCATGTGCGCGCCGTGATGCCCAAGGAGTGCGGTCACATTCTCGACGAGCTGCTCCACGCGCACTTCGAGGATCACGACAAGGAACAGTATTATGGCGAAATCATTGCGAGTATGCTGCGCTACGGGCTGGCGGATCAGTACATCATCGCCCTGTGCGAGGTGGTGAAGCGTCTGGCGGTTGACCGGCTGCACATTGTGGGCGACCTGTTCGACCGCGGCCCGCGTCCGGACATGATTCTCGAACGCCTGTACCAGTACCACGATGTGGACTTCCAGTGGGGAAATCACGATGTGGTGTGGATGGGCGCGGCGGCGGGCAGCCCGCTGTGCATCCTGACGGTGCTGAAAACGACGCTGGCGTACAACAACGTGGATACGCTGGAGCGCGGCTACGGCATTCCGCTGCGCTGTCTGGAGCATTACGCGGAGGAATACTACGCCCAGAGTGACCTGACCCGCTGGATGCCGCACGCCGACCCGAACGCGACAGACGTCCGCCCGGCGAACCTCGCGCGCGTCGCCCGGATGCATAAGGCGGTCACGGTGCTGATGCTGAAACTCGAAGCGGAGGTGATTTCCCGCAACCCCGATTTTGAGATGCAGGGACGCGACTATCTGCGCCAAATCGACTATGACGCCGGAACGGTGCGCTGCGGGGGCAAAGTATATCCGCTGCTGGACTGCGATTTCCCGACCGTTGCCCGACTGCTCCGGAGCGCCTGCTGCCGCGCGAGGAGGACATTATCGCCCGGCTTGTGCGTGATTTTAAGGGCAGCGAAAAGCTGCAAAAGCACGTCGAATTTCTCTTTTCACAAGGCTCGGTGTACAGCTGCGTGAACGGCAATCTGCTCTACCACGGCGCTGTGCCGATGGATGAAGACGGGCAGTTCACCGTTGTGCGCTTCTGGGACGCGGAGTACAGCGGCAAGCGCTGGTTTGACTGCTGCGACCGCTGTGCGCGCATGGGATACTTTGCGCCGGAGGGCAGCTGGCAGCGGCAGGTCGGGCAGGATTTCCTGTGGTATTTGTGGTACGGCGCGGTGTCGCCTATCTACGGGCGGAGCGCCATGACGACCTTCGAGCGGCTGTATATCGCTGACCCGGCGACACATGCGGAAATCAAAAATCCGTATTACCGGCTGATTAACGACCCGGCGAATGTCGAGCGCATTCTGGCGGAATTTGGGCTGACTGCGCCGAACAGCCACATCGTCAATGGGCATGTGCCGGTTCGGGCGATTGAAGGCGAGAAACCGGTCAAGGGTGGCGGCAAACTGATTGTCATCGACGGCGGATTTTGCAGCGCGTATCACCAGAAGACAGGCATCGCGGGCTACACGCTGGTCTACAACAGCCACGGCATGACGCTGCGGACGCATCAGCCGTTCGAGAGCATCGAGAAGGCGATTCACGAGGATGAGGACATTGAATCATCAAGCGAACGCATCTACACCGCGCCGCGCCGGATTCTGATTGGCGACACGGACGAGGGGCAGCGCAAGCGCACGGAAATCGACGATTTGGAGGCGCTGACGGAAGCGTATGGGAACGGTTTAATCCGCGAAAAAATGGAATAAACGCAAACGGCGCATCCTCCTGTTCGGAGCGGTGCGCCGCAATGCTTCCTATTACAATGCCAACTCTTCGCCGTCCTCCGTCAGCTTTTCCAGCACGCCGTTGTGCATCAGCCACGCTTCGCCGCACAGCATTTCGTCGCCGTCCCGCGCAAGGATATAGCTGCCGTCGGGCAGAATATAGAACGTATGTCCAGTGCTGTCGGCAGCGGTGATGTCCTCAAAGAGCCGCAAGCCGTCCAGCACGTTGTCTTTCACCTGATTGTAGTGCGGCAGGATGTTCCGCGTCGTCAGCCCCAAGCCGGGGATGAAGCGCTGATAATCCGGGTCAACCGCTTCGCCGGGTTCTTCCGGCTGGGCATACACGGTGTCGGCGCAGTTCATACTGCCCGCGCTGATGCCGATGATGACGCCGTCGAAGTCCGCCAGCAGGTCACGCAAGTCCATCGACGCGAAAAAGGCGTTTTCGGTCGGTACATGCCCGCCGGAGAGCAGAATCACGCCGCTTTGCGCGACAAGCTCCGCAGCATCATCGGCGTTCCGGCTGTCCAGTACGCAGACATCCTCCAATTCGATTTCCGCCGCCGCGAAACAGCCCTCGAACGTCGCCGCCATTTCGTCATTGCCCGCGAAAGCATCCGGGTCGCTGGCGATAATGAGCAGCTGCGCGCCCGGCTCAACGCTGGCGCGGAGGTTCTCGACAAAGCCGTTGCGCGCGTCGAAAATACAGGGAAGGTCAAGCCCTTCGGGAACGTTATTGTCGCAGGGACTGCTGGTCAAAAAGAGCGTCATGCGGGAAAATCCCCCTTCTATTAGTCGCTGAATTGCCGAAAGGATTCGACGCGGAAGACGGAAATTCCTGCTGAATCGCGCGGGCAAGGGCTATCGATAGAAGAATTCTATTTGGCGGATGAAAAAATCCGCATTTCTTTCGCTTCGGGCGCAAAAAAGGCTTTTCATCCGCACAAATTTGTGATACAATAAAGATGGCTATGCACGCGCATGAGCCTACTTTGCCGTTTGCTGAAAATGGCAGGTGTGTTTTGACTGAATCCGTGCCGCGGATTTGGAAATAGAGAACCCACAGACACCGAAACAATTGGAGGAATTGATTCATGATTACTGCTGGCGATTTCAAAAAGGGCATTACCGTGGAATGGGACGGCGGCGTCTGGACCATCGTTGACTTCCAGCACGTCAAGCCCGGCAAGGGCGCGGCTTTTGTCCGCACCAAGATTAAGAACGTGATGACCGGCGCGGTGGTTGAGCGCTCCTTCAACCCCACCGACAAGATGCCCAAGGCTATCATCGAGACGAAGGAAATGCAGTACGTCTACAATGACGGCGAACTGTACTACTTCATGGACGTGGAAACCTACGACCAGATCCCGATGTCTCTGGACAAGGTGGAGGACGCCATCCCCTATGTTAAGGAAGGCACGAATGTGACCGTCCGCTTCTTCAAGGGTCAGCCCTTCTCCGTGGAAGCGCCGAACTTCGTTGTGCTGGAAGTGACCGACACCGAACCCGGCTTCAAGGGCGATACGGCTTCCAACACCTACAAGCCCGCGACGCTGGAAACCGGCTACTCCCTGCAGGTGCCGCTGTTCGTCAACACGGGCGACAAGATCCGTATTGACACCCGCACCGGCGAGTACATGGAGCGCGCGTAATTATCTGACTATAAGTTCAAACCGGCTCGGTGGACAGACTTCCTCCGAGCCGATTGTGATACAAACAAAACCATCATTAGGAGGGTTGGACATGAGCAAACTGACGGACAAAGTGAGCTACCTGAAGGGCCTTGCGGCGGGCATGAAGCTCAACATGGAGAAGGACAGCAACAAGCTGCTGCTGGAAATCCTCGGCGCAATGGGCGACATGGCGGAGGAAATGCAGCGCATGGACGAGGCGCACAGGGAGCTGCAGGACTACGTTGAGTCCATCGACGATGATTTGTCCGACCTGACGGAAACGCTCTTCAGCGACGAGGAAGAGGACGACGAAGATGCCGATGACGCGGACGAATGCGACTGCGAGGACTGCGCGGACGATACAGACGACGAGGATGATGCCGCCGAGGAGGAAAATCCCGACGACGACCTGATTGCCTACGCCTGCCCGAACTGCGGCGCTGAGCTGACTTTCCACGCCAACGACGTTGACTTTGACGAGAATACCCTCTGCCCGAACTGCCATCAGCCGATTTTCCCGGAAATTGACGAGGACAGCGAGGAAGAGACGGAAGAGTAATTTCCTAAATTAAAATTAAATGCAAAAAACAGGAGCATGGATGCAAAACGCCCATGCCCCTGTTTTTTGATTGGCAAATTACGCGCGCAGATTGCCTTCATACGCCACCAGGACGCCGCCGACTTCCGCGTAGTACGAGCAAAGCCCGCGCAGTACGCCGATTTCAATCTCCGCGTTCGGAAATTTCTCCAGCAGCGCCGTCTTCAGCTCTTCTGCCGCGCTCTGGTTCATGCAGTGGTGAATGTATACCTTCGAGCCGTTCCAGCCCTGCTTCATCATGGCGCCCAGCATGTTCTGCATCGCCTTGTGGTCGCCGCGCGACTTTGACGCAATGACCAATTCACCCTTGACGCCTGCTTTGCCAATCACGCGGATGCCCAGAATGCCGACAATCGCGCCTACTGCCGCACTTACGCGACCGTTCGCGACGAAATTGTGCACCGACGCGAGCGAAAAAATCAAATTCGCACGGTCACGGAAGGCGGTCACAGCGGCAACTGTGTCCTCGAAGGACAAGCCCTTGCGAACGCAGTCCGCCACCTTCTCCACCATTTGTGTGCAGCCCGGCCCGGCGCTCAGGCTGTCAAACACATGCACCCGGCGCTCCGGATGCAGCTCCATGTATTCCTTCGCCGCCAGCATTGCCGCGTTGTAAGTGCCAGACATGGCGCTGGAAATCGTGACGCAATACACCGTATCCGCGTCGCCAAACGCCTTCAGCCAGCATTCCGTGTTCGGGCAGGAAGTCGTCGTCTTTCCCTTATAAGTGCGCAGAAAGGCGATCATGCCGTCAATATCGCAGTGCTCATCGTCCACAAAAACACGGTCGCCCGCATGAATCGTCAGCGGGACGGAGGCGAAGGGCAAATCGCCCAAGGTCAACAAATCCGCGGAGGAGTCCGCGACAATCTTCGTCATCATCATCAATACCCTCTATCAAGAAAATCAGCCGCATTAGGATTCCAATATGCATATTAGCAGTTTTTCAGAAACTTGTCAAGAGGTCTGGAACTTTTTCTTGACGTTTTGAATAACTTGTGATATGATAAAACAAAAGGGGGTGAGCGTGTGATTGCACAGATTAGTGAGTTCCGGATGCCGCGTTACCGGGAAATTCCGGATGTGGGGCTGTATCTCGACCAGACAGTGAAGTATATGAACCGTTATTTGGCGCCATTGGGCTGCATGGAAATTACCACGTCGATGGTGAGCAACTACGTCAAGAAGGGGTATATCAGCAATCCGGTGCGCAAGCAGTACAGCGCGGAGCAGATTGCGTACCTGCTGTTTATTGCCGTGGCCAAGTCGGCACTGTCGATGGATAACATTGCGCGGTTGTTTCAAATGCAGAGAAAGACATACACGGTGCAGCAAGCATATGATTACTTCTGTGATTCGCTGGAATCGACACTGCAGTACACGTTCGGGCTGACGGATACGATGGAGCGCTTCAACCCCGCGGACATGCCGGAGCGAATGATGCTGCGCGCGACGATTATCGCGGTAACGCACATCATCTATCTGTCAAGCCAGTTCGACGCGATGCAGGGGCAGGGAACGCTGCCGGCGAACGGACATCTGGCCCTGCCGGAAGAATGACATATGGTGATACGATTTTCTGCATTCATCTGTGCCGCTTGTTTGCGAATTTGGGCGAAATTCTCATTTGGAAATAGTATCAAAGAAGCGATTGCATTCGTGCAGTCGCTTTTTTCGGTGCGGATAGCTAACACGTTAGCCTAACAGGGCGCAAGAACATCAGCGCGAATCACTTAACAACGGTGGCGGAAATTCATGTTGAGGCAACGGAATGGTTGAAAAACGAACAAATGATACAGGAAAAGAACAAAAGTTACGCAGAAATAATGAAAGGAATTTGTTGAAAATCGCCCAAATTAACCAAAATGGGGTTGCGTAAACCGCGTAAGTGTGGTATAATCAAAAAGAGCAAAGTGCTATTAGCTAATAATAGACTAACAAAAGGGAGCAACGGGTAATGGACAAGCGTGCTACATGCCGGAAAATTCTGCGGAAAACGGCGCTGTCAGTGCTGGCAGCGAGCATCCTGATGGCAGGGACGGTCGACGCGGTGCGGGCGGAGGAAACGCCAAACGTACTGCAGACGGTCGAAGCAGAAAGCGGAACACTGCTGGGCAAGGCGAAAATCGCTGCGACGGGAACGTGCGTGTCGGGACTGGAGCATACCGGCGACGGGGTGGAAGTGACCGTGACCGTGCCGGAAGACGGACTGTACGACATCATCGTGCGGACGGCGGTCATCGGCGGCGGAACGAAAGTCAACGAGGTCAACGCCAACGGGCAGCACGTTGGGGATATCACCAATAGCGGCAGCTGGTCGGACGAGGTTGTGCCGTATGTGTGGCTGGAGGCAGGCGATAATACTGTGTCCGTCACGGCAAGCTATGGCTGGATTGCGGTTGATTCGTTCAGCATCCGCAGGGCAGCACCCTTGCCGACGGATGTGTACGAAGTCAAGCCGACGCTCATCAACCCTAACGCCACGGACAGCGCCAAGCGCCTGATGACCTACCTGTGCGATCAGTACGGCAAGACCGTGCTGTCCGGGCAGCAGTCACAGGACGGGGCGTTCGGGCTGACAAACGCGGCGGTCTGGCGCGGTACGGGCGGCGATTATCCCGCGGTGCTTGGCATGGACTTGATTTCCTATTCTCCTGCGCGCGTGGCGAAGGGCGACAACAGCTCCAACGTCGTCGAACGAGCGATTGAGTATTGGAACGGCGACGAAGGCAAGCGCGGTATCGTCACGCTGTGCTGGCACTGGTGTCCCGCCGCCCGCTATGACAAGAGCAAGAGCGATCCGTGGGGCACGTTCTACACCGACAAGACGAAATTCAACCTTGCCCGTGCGATGAACGGCAGAGACCCGGACGGCTACCAGATGCTGCTGGACGATATCGACGCGATTGCTGTGCAGCTCAAGCGCCTGCAGGATGCGGATGTGCCGGTGCTGTGGCGTCCGCTGCACGAGGCAAGCGGCGGCTGGTTCTGGTGGGGCGCATCCGGCGCGGATGCGTACTTGCAGCTGTACAAACTCATGTACGACCGCCTGACGAACGTCCACGGGCTGAACAACCTGATTTGGGTCTGGAACGGTCAGGATGCCGCGTGGTATCCGGGCGACGAGTATGTGGATATCATCGGCGAGGACATTTACCCCGGCAAGCATGTGTACACGTCGCAGGCGGCGCGGTTCATCAAGGCGCTGAGCTACACGGACACGCGCAAGCTGATTACCCTCTCGGAGAATGGCTGCATTCCAGACCCGGAGCAGCTGGTGCGGGACAACATCATGTGGAGTTACTGGTGCGTGTGGGAAGGGGAGTTCGTGCTGAAAGCGGCGGGCTTCAACAATTACAGCGAACAGTACACCGAAAAGAACATGCTCAAAAAGGCGTATAAGAGCGATACGGTGATTACGCGCAAGGAATTGCCGGATTTGCGGAATTATCCGCTGGGCGACTAACGTTTCAAAACGCAGCACGCGCATACAATAAGAAAGAAAAGTCAACGCAATCGCGAAAAAGGGAGTCCAGAGGGTCGAAGACCCTTTGGCAGGGTCAAGGGGCAGCGCCCCTTGGGTCTCTCCCCAAGTAAAAAGAGGAAGGTGAACGGTGTTGAGCGGAAAGAAGTCGCTGATGAGCATGGTGCTGGCATTGCTGCTGCTTTGCGGCGCTGCGCTGGCGGAGGAGAGCACAAGCGGCGCAACGGCGCTGACGAACGCGGACTACCAGCAGATTGTGAGTACATACTCCATTGATGCGTCAATTCCGGGGTATGCGGACTATCTGGAACGCTACGAGGATGCGGCGCACCCGGACGTGACCGTGACGGTGGACGCGGACACGTTCGTGCGCTACGAGGATGCAGGCATTGCCGCCCAGCCGCGGGTCTTTGAGAACTACGAGGGCATGGCGGGCAAGAGCGTCCTGACGGGCGAAGAGTCGCTGACCGAGTGGGTTGTGGATGTACCGGAATCGGGTCTGTATGACCTGACGCTGCTCTATTACCCCTACGCGGGCAAGAACAGCGCCATCCAGCGCGCGTTCTTTGTGGACGGCAAGCTGCCGTACAGTGAGCTGGCAATGGTGGACTTCAACCGCGTGTGGGTCAACGGCGCCTACGAGGAGTACACCGACGAGAACGGCATCGTCGTCCGCAAGTGGGACAAGGATAATCAGGGCAATGACCTGAAGCCTTCGCCCATTGAACAGCCAGAGTGGTGTACCCACGGGCTGTATGACACTAACGGCTACATTTCTGACGAAATGAGCATCTACCTCGAAGCGGGGCAGCACACGCTGACGCTTTTGTCCATGCGCGAGCCGATGCTCCTGCGGTCGATTACGCTGTCCAACCACTCCCGCCCTGCCGCTTATGTGGATGTGAAGGCGGCGGGCGACGCGGCGGGTCATCAGGATGCGACGGGCGTGTCCGTGCGCTTTGAGGCAGAAAACGCCGTCAAGACATCTTCTCAGATGCTTTACCCCGTGCAGGATCAATCCAGCGCGGTTGTGTACCCCATGTCGGCGCGGTATCTGCTCAATAACTCCATCGGCAGCAGCTGGAAGAACGCGGGTCAGTGGATTGAGTGGGCATTTGAAGTGCCGCAGGACGGTTACTACGAAATCTCGATGGTGGACAAGCAGAACTTCGTCCGCGGCATCGACGTGTACCGCAAAATCATGATTGACGGCGAAGTGCCGTTTGCGGAGTTCAACGCGCAGCCCTTCTCCTACACGCAGACGTGGCGGATAGAAACGCTCTCCGACGAGGACGGAAACGCCTACCGCGTCTACCTGACCGCGGGCAAGCATACCCTGCGCATGGAAGTTGTACTGGGCGATATGGCAAACATCATCGCGCAGGTGCAGGACTGCGTGCAGCAGCTGAACAACATCTACCGTCAGGTCATCTACATCACTGGCGTTGCGCCTGACCAGTACCGCGACTATCAGCTGACGGCGTCCCTGCCGAAGCTGGAGGGCGAACTGCGCGCGGTACAGGCGGACATCGACAGCGCCATTGCCGCGCTGGAAAAGACGGCGGGCAATGATTCCGATAAGCTGACCGTCCTGCGCACGATGAGCGACCAGCTGGACGAGCTGATTGAGGATCAGGAACGCTTCACCGAGGTGCTTTCATCCTTCAAGACCAACGTCCGCGCGTGCGGCAACTGGATTACGCAGGTGCTGGCACAGCCGCTTCAGGTAGACCGCTTCTATATTCATGCTGCCGACACGCAGCCGAAGCTGGATAACAGCAGCTGGTGGGAGAGCCTTGCGCATGAAACGGAGCGCCTGTATTACTCCTTCATCATCGACTACAACAAGGTCGGCAACGTGGCGGAGGGCGACACGGAGAACGTCGTGCTGACGCTGTGGATTGGCACGGGCCGTGACCAGGCGAACGTTATCAAGTCGCTGATTGACGAGAAGTTCACGCCTGTGACGGGCATTTCCGTCAACGTGCAGCTGGTTGACATGAACACGCTCCTGCGCGCGACGCTGGCGGGCGAGGGCCCGGACGTCGCTATTCAGGTGGCGAACACCAACGGCATTGCGGGCGCGGTGCTGAACACGGGCAACGACACGCCCGTCAACTACGGCTTGCGCAACGCCGTGCTGGACTTGACGCAGTTCGAGGATTTCCCGGAGATCGCCAAGCGCTTCAACGAGAGCGCCATCATCCCGTTCTCCTTTGGCGGCGCGACGTACGCCCTGCCGGATACGCAGACGTGGCTGATGATGTTCTACCGCAAGGACATTCTGGCGGAAATTGGACTGGAAGTGCCGCAGACGTGGGACGAAGTGAAGGTCGCCATGTCCATCCTGAGCAAGAACCAGATGGAATTTGGCATGCTGCCGTCCGAGCAGGTGTTCGCGATGCTTTTGTTCCAGAACGGCGGCCGCTACTACACCGATGACAACGCCGCGTCCGCGCTGGATGAGGACGTCGCCATCAACGTGTTCAAGAAATACTGCGAATACTACACGGATTACAAGCTGGACAAGGAAACGTCCGCCGAAGAACGCTTCCGTACCGGCGAATGCCCGATTATCATCTCCGACTACACGACGTACAACAACCTGCAGGTTTCCGCGCCGGACATCCTGGGCCTGTGGGACTTCACGACCGTTCCCGGTACGGTGCAAGCCGACGGCAGCATTGACCGCTCGACGGGTACGACGGGTCTGGCGGATATCATCATGAGCGCGACGAAGCATCCCGACGAAAGCTGGGAGTTCCTCAAATGGTGGACGAGCACCGAGACGCAGACGCTCTACGGCCGCGAGATGGAATCGCTGATGGGCGCATCCGCGCGTGTCGCGACGGCGAACACCGAGGCGCTGGCGAACCTGTCGTGGCCCATGCGCGACTACCGCGCGCTGGTGGAGCAGATGCAGTATGTGCGCGGCATCCCGCAGGTGCCGGGCGGATACTACACTTGGCGCAACATCAACAACGCGTTCTATACCATCACCACAGATACCGCAACGAACAACACCACCCCGCGCGAGGCGCTGATGGACAAGGTGTACTACATCAACGCCGAAATCAACTACAAGCGCACGGAATTCGGTCTGCCGCTCCATCAGACGGAAGACACGACGAAGGAGGAGTAAGATGAGCAATCCGACCTTGGTGCATGGCAAGCGTCAGTCGCTTGGCAAAACCATCTGGAAGCACCGCGCGTCCTACCTGCTGATGGCGCCGTACTTCATCCTGTTCTTCTTCTTCACTGTGCTGCCGGTGCTGATGGCTATCGGCGTTTCCTTCACGGACTGGAACATGTTGGAGAAGCCGGAGTTCGTCGGCTGGCAAAACTACGTCAAGCTCCTGCTGGATGACGAAATCTTCATCATTTCGCTCAAAAACACGCTGATTTTCGCTGTCATTACCGGCCCGGTCAGCTACATGCTGTGCCTGCTGTTCGCGTGGATTATCAACGAGTTCAACCGCGGGATGCGCACGCTCCTGACGCTGATTTTCTACGCGCCGTCCATCTGCGGCAACGCCTACATGGTCTGGAACCTGATTCTGACCGGCGACCGCTACGGCTATTTGAACGGTATCCTGCTGAACCTCGATATCATCAACGAGCCGATTCTGTGGATGAAGACAGAGCAGTACGTCATGCCGATGCTGATTATCGTTCAGCTGTGGCTCAGCCTGGGCACAGGCTTCCTGTCTTTCATCGCAGGCTTGCAGACGGTGGACAAGAGCATGTACGAAGCCGCCGCCATTGACGGCATCAAGAATCGCTGGCAGGAGCTGTGGTATGTCACCCTTCCGGCGATGAAGCCGCAGCTGATGTTCGGCGCGGTCATGCAGATTACGCAGTCCTTCGCCGTGGCGGACATTTCCATCAATCTGGCGGGCAACCCGTCGGTCAACTATGCTGGCGCAACCATTGTCACCCACTTGCTTGACTACGGTTCAACCCGTATGGAGATGGGCTACGCCTGCGCCATCGCGACCATCCTGTTCCTGCTGATGGTCGGCACGAATAAGCTCGTTCAGCGAGTACTGAGAAGGGTGGGTGAGTAAGCATGGCAGAACGGAGAGGTCAGGTGGCAGTCAAGGATTTGCCGCCGAAGCTGCAAAAGAAGCTGCGCCGGCAGAAGATTATGCCCAAGAAAGCCCGCAAGCTCAACCGCTCGATGGCGGGCAACGCGCTGCTGTTCACACTCATGTTCATCTGCGGCGTCTTCATGGCACTGCCGCTGGTCATGATTATCAACAACGCCTTGAAGCCGCTGGATGAACTGTACCAGTTCCCGCCGAAGATTTTTGTGCGCAACCCGAATCTGCGCAACTTCTCGGATTTGTTTATCCTGATGAACGACTCGTGGGTGCCTTTCAGCCGCTACATCATGAACACCATCATCATCACGGTGGCGGGCATGGTGGGTCACGTCATCGTGGCGTCGTGGGCGGCGTATCCGCTGGCGAAGGACAAATTCCCCGGCAAGGCGCTGCTGTTCGGCATGGTCGTGCTGTCGATGATGTTCAACTGGACGGTGACGCAGATTCCGCAGTACGCCATCATTTCGTGGCTGCACATCAACAACACCTATCTGGCGCTGATTCTGCCCGCGTGGTCGTTCGGCATGGGTTTGTACCTGATGAAGCAGTTCATGGAGCAGCTGCCGGATTCGCTGATGGAGTCGGCGCGCGTGCAGGGCGCCAACGAATGGCAGATTTTCTGGAAAATCGTCATGCCGAACGTCAAACCCGCTTGGCTGACGCTGGCGATCTTCCAGTTCCAGCAGATGTGGGGCAATACCGGTTCGCTGTTCCTGCGTGACGAGCAATTGAAGCCCCTGCAGTACGCGCTCCAGCAGATTACGGCTGGCGGCGTGTCCCGCGCGGGCGCGGCGGCGGCGGTTACGTTCATTATCATGGCGGTGCCGGTGCTGTTCTTCCTGCTGTGCCAGAGCAGCATTCTGGAAACCATGACGACTTCGGGCATGAAGGACTAAGAGAGGGAGGAAAGACGCATGAAAAAAATGAAGAAGTTCCTCCTGATGGCGCTGGCGGCGCTGGTCACTTTCTCCTCCTGCGGGGGAGCGTTGGCGGACACCGAGCTGCCTTACACGACGTACAATTACGACTACTGGGGTTACATCGTGTACACGCCCGCGGCGTATGTGCCGGCAGGGTCGATTACGGGCGCTTCCTTCCAATATAATGGGCAGTCGCTGGGGGCGTTCAAGAACCCGCAGGACTTGTGCGTGGCGCAGGACGGCACGGTGTATCTGGCGGACAGCGGCAACAACCGCATCGTCCTGCTCAGCAGCGACATGACGAAGGTCGTGCGCGTCATCACCGGATTTGAGAATCACGGCGTGGCGGACACCTTCCAGACGCCCACGGGCGTGGCAGTCGCCAATGATGATACGCTCTACATTGCCGACAGCCTCAACCGCCGCGTGGTTGTGCTGAATCCTGATGATACGCTCAACCGCATCATCGAGATTCCGCAATTGTCGGGCAGCGTGAAAGCGCTGGGCGGCGTGACCTACGCTGTCGGGACGCACATCGAGGGCATGGGCGACCTCCATCAGGAAACCGATGTGGACGGCATGAAGTACCGCACGGAGCGCTTCACGTCCGGCAGCGCCACGGAACTGGCGGACGAGCAGGGTACGACCTATCAGGTCAGCGCCTACGAGAGCACCTTGCAGCCGCTGGTGAAGACGGTCACAGACAGCAAGGGCGCAACCTACGCGATTGCGGAGAACGGCAAGTCTGTCATCCGCACGAACGCGGACGGCTCGACTTTCACTTACGCCCGCTATGACGCGACGACGAACATCGACCTGTTCATCCTGATTGGCCGCCTGATTAAGGGCAACCAGAACATCACCGGCATGTCCGGTCTGATTGGTCTGGCGCTGGACGAGCAGGACAACCTCTACTGCATCAGCGCCAAGACAGTGGTTGTGCTTGACCAGAAGGGCAATATGGTCACGACATACGGCAACTACCGCAATGCGGACGATGCGCTGACATCCTTCGCGACGATTTCGGAATTCGCGCTGGATGGCGACAGCGTGTTCATCCGCGACGCGGACAACCACATTGTCGAACTCGACCGTGCGGGCAGCACACGCCGCGTGATTGAAAGCAACTGCATCCGCAAGACGGATGCGGATGGCAACATCACCCGCATGACGGGCATGACCGGAGCAGCAGCGGCCGCTTCAGAGGATGAAGAGACGGCGTTCCAGAACATTCTGGGCATTGAGCTGACGGGCGATTACCTGATTGTGGGCGAGAAGAACGGCGAAATCAACGTCATGAAGACCACCGGCAAGCTGCTGGGCACGGTCGAGAATAATTCGCTGCTGCTGCTGGACACCAAAACGGACAGCGTATCCGCCGTGACGACGGTGAAAAACGGCAAGCAGGACGAGCGCCTGACGGAAGTTTCCGCAACGGCGATGGTGGATTGGAACGGTACGCAGCGCCTGTGCGTGAAGGAAAGCACGGGGCGGGTACTGGTGCTGGATGACAACTGGACGGTGCTGCACACGGCGCAGAACAACTGCGTGGAGGTGCAGGACAGAAACGGCACGGTGACGGAGCGCATCCTCGGCGTGGATGCGGGCAGCGGCTATCAGTCGTTCGCGGAAGTCAGCGGCGTGGAGGGCGTGGCGCTCAACAGCGCAAGCCAACTCTGCATCGCGGACAGCGACAACCGCCTGATTGTGCTGGACGGCGACAAGAATGTCGCGCGCGTGACCGTCAACCCGAACAGCGAGGTGCTGGATGCCAACTTCCTCTTTATGCCCCTGAAAGTCTCGGTGGACTACGCTGGACGTGTCTACTGCATTGCGCAGAACATGTTTGAAGGCATCATGGTCTTTGAGACGAACGGCGACTTCACCGGCTTCTTCGGCACGATTTCCGTTGAAATTACGGCGTGGGAGAAGTTCTGGCGCAAGCTGGCGACGAAGGAAGAACGCTCCAAGCAGCAGCTGTTCATTCCGACGGAATTTACCGGCATTGACATCGACGACGAAGGCTTTGTGTACGCCTCGAACAAGGATACCGCGGGCACGCAGGCGGTTCGCCGCCTGAATCCCAAGGGCGAGGACGTCATCCGCATGGGTCAGACCAAGAACCTCGGCGGCGACATACAGATCAGCGGCACGTCGCAGTACGCGGGCGCCAGCACGATTGTGGACGTGGTGTACCGCGAAAAAGGCATCTATTCGCTGCTGGACTCCAAGCGCGGCCGCATTATCACTTACGACCACGAAGGCAACCTGCTTTATATCTTCGGCGGCCTCGGCACGCAGGCGGGCACGATGGAAGCGCCTGTCGCCATTGAGTGCGCAGGGGACAAGATGCTCGCGCTGGATTCCAAGCAGGGCGTGATTGCCGTCTTCGGCGAAACGGAGTACGGCCGGCTCATCAACGAAGCGGTTGGGCTGCGCTACGATGGCGACGAAACGCAGGCGGTTGCCCTGTGGCAGGAAGTACTGCGGATGGACGAGAACAACGAGCTGGCGAACACCGGCATTGGCAAGGCGTACCTGTCCGCGGGCGACAACGAGAAGGCCATGGAATACTTGAAGCGCGGCATGAACCGCGACTACTACTCCGTCGCCTTCAAGCGCTACCGCAACGACGTGCTCAAGAGCAACATCAACTACATTCTGACGGGCATCATTGCGGTCATCGTGGCGATTGTCGTTGTGGTCAAGGTGATTCGTCCGCGCAGAAATCAAAAGAACGGAAGGAGGGCATAAGCGATGAAATCACTGTTCAGCAAAGAAAAGTGGCAGCAGCTGTTCTACACGGTGTCCCATCCGTCGGACGGCTTCTACTGGATTCGCCACGGCGAAAAGGGAAGCGTCGCCATTGCCATCCTCATGGTTGTCCTCTTCGGTCTGTGCTTCACGCTGAACCGACTGCTTGCGGGCTTTGTCGTCAACGACATCAACGAGCGAACGGTCAACGCCCTGTGGGAAATGAGCGGCGTATTGATGCTGTACCTGCTGCTGTGCGTCGGCAACTGGTCGATTACCTGCCTGATGGACGGCGAAGGGCGCCTCAAGGATATTGCCATCGCCATCGGCTATTCGCTCCTGCCGATGATTGTGTGCTACATCGCCGCAACCATTGTCAGCCAGTTCGTGGCGGAAAATGAGGAAGCGTTCTACGCCATCATCATCTTCCTCGGCACGGCGTATACCCTCATCATGGCGCTGATTGGCATCATGCAGGTGCACAACTACACGCTGGGAAAAACGCTGCTCACGCTCCTGCTGACGCTGGTGGCAGTGTTCAGCATCATCTTCCTGATGATGCTGATTGCGAACTTCATCGGTCAGGTGTTCGGCTTTGTCAGGAGCATCTACACCGAACTGATTTTCCGAGTTTAAGCGGGGGGTGGAAAGATGAGCGAGCAAACGAAAATCAAGCACAGCCCCGCCGTGGAAGGCAAAAAGCATCACAAGGTACGCTGGATTGTGCTGGCGGTGCTGCTGGTGATTGTGGCGGCAGTGGCTGCGTGGTATCTGATTCGCTTCGAGTTTAACCGGGACTATCAGGCGTACATTGAAGCGCCCGCGGGAGCGGCAGCGCAGTCAGAACTGGCGGCGCTCACGGACGAAAATCCGAACGTCGCCGCGCCTTTCCAGCTGTTTGCGGAAAACGACAACTTGAAGCTCTACGCGGATTTGGAGACGGCGAACGTCGCCATCTACGACAAGCGCAGCGGCGAAACGGTCTATTCCAACCCTGTGGACGCGGATGCGGACAAGGTGGCGAACAAGACCAACAAGAACTACTTGAAGAGCCAGTTCCTACTGGATTACTACAACGCCGGTTTGACGAGCAGCACCTACGACAGCTACTCGATGAGCGTGGCGCTGGGCAACTTCCGCGCGGCGGCGATTGAGGACGGCATTGCCTTCATCTACGACGTGGGCGTGGACTCCATCCAGTACCTGACGCCGTCTTACCTGCCGACGGAGCGCTACGAGGGACTCTACGAGCAGCTGAGCGCACAGGCGAAGAAGGCAGC
>ENA-OZAL01000053-OZAL01000053.1-human-gut-metagenome-genome-assembly--contig:-NODE-53-length-24381-cov-5.944545_pt1 | contig 24381 bp, 20 predicted proteins | sample MGYA00244206_ERZ653496 | MGnify/ENA primary metagenome ERZ653496 (study PRJEB26926, sample SAMN06165085) | human gut metagenome | biome: ENVO:00009003; feature: ENVO:2100002; material: ENVO:00002003...
GGCATTCAGCTCGGCAAAAACCTCTTTGTCAAAAAGTAATACTTTTTGACAGTCTCAACAGGGCCGCGGAAATTCCGCGGCCCTGCTTTTTGTTGCTCAGGATGATCAGCAGCTTACTGCATGCCGTTTTCGTATGCGGCGATCATCTTTTTGACCATCTGACCGCCGATGCTGCCGGCCTGACGGGACGTCAGATCACCGTTGTAGCCCTGCTTGAGGTTTACGCCCATTTCGGCGGCGGCCTCCATCTTGAAGCGGTTCATCGCCTCGCGGGCATTGGGGTTGACCAGATTGTTGCTGTTGGAAGTAGCCATTTCGTTTTCCATCTCCTTTTCGTGTTTTGGGTTTCTTGACCCGCTCCTATTTTTTGCGGAGCATGCGGAAGTATGCAGAGCAGAAAAATGCAATTTTTGCAAGATGTTTTGTCGCTGTTTGCCTTTCTTCCGGCGGCGTTCGGCGCGTGGGGATGTGCGCCGTATGGTTGCGGTAATTGCATTTTTCAGATATAATCAATTTTACAGGAACGTATAAAAGACCTTTTTCACAGTAGGAGAGGCGCATGAAAGAACAACAAAAGAAAGAGAAAAACCCTGTATATCAAGTAGTCAGGCATATATCTACGAGGGCACCGTTGCTTGCGTGCTCGATTATATTCTGTTTCAGTTTCCCAGTTTGCTGATGCTTATCTTTTATGGTAATGAACCCAAGTTTATGCAGATATGTGTGCTTGTGTGTTTGGGGATTAGCACGGTCATAGCAGCCGTTTTTGATGCGCCGCTTTTGATTAAGAGTCTGCGTGATAAAAAGAATCAAACAATATGTGTGGCGACTGGTGTATTCATTTGTGTAAAGGAGGACAAATCTCAGTCCAATCAGTTTACCCGTTATAGGACGCGCAGCATCTACGCGACATCGTATTATCCAAAGGAATGGAATATGGAGCGATATCGCTTTTTGCTTCGGACGCAGGAAGGCGAGGTCTTGAAGCTGCGAAGTATTTATTCGTGGAGTCATGATCAGGCGCTGTTTTTGCAAAACGTGCTTCACACTCAGGAGAAAGCAACGAGGCCGTTTTTATTAAGGGTTCGTTATTGCCGCTATTCGAAAGCACTGCTGGATATACAGGTCGTTGATTATCCACCAGAACTTAAACGGCGAACATTGGAATATGTTATGAACGGCTTTCGGAATATTACACGATGGACTGTGAAAAGGCCTTGAAATTGGATTCCAATGTGAGAGAATACTATCTGCACATTCACGTTGCTGGATATTTGGGAGATGAATGTCTTGAAAAAGGTGACGGAAGATTATGAAAGAGTCGGAATTGGCAACAGCGGAGCGGGAAAGCTGATTGTTGCCACGGTAGCCATTCTGGTGTTTTTCATGTGGATCATATCCACTCCCGGCTGGCATGTAATTGATACATATTGCGCTGTTGGCGCAGCGGTGGTCTTGGGATATTTTTTGTTTGACTCCTTAGTTACCTTTCGAGTGAATCGTCAAGGAATTATGAAATTGCGTTTCGGTATTCCGTGCCGTTTCGTCGCGTGGGATGAGATAATTCAAATTGGTTGCGCAAAATTGTATCGTGGATCGTGTATAGTGGTCACTACGCGTGGGTGCGAACGATTTGAATACGAAATGAATAATTCGGATTCATACTTGGCCGATTCCTATTTGTGGAGAAACAGGCATCAAACAATTTCTATCGAAAATGTGGCAGTTGCTCGCCCTATCATAGAAAAGTATTACGGACGATTTGATTATGATTGCGCTCATGTGTATCGATGATAATAGAGTGGCGCTTGTTCATAAGCACGGGTGCGCCGCACATTTCTATGTTTTGCTGTGTGCCGAAGTTCACTCGCTACCGAAGTATTTTGAAGTGCTTTGATAATTTGTAATATGTAAATAGTACATCAACTGAGAACGCCGTCTCCATCTTGAAAAGTGTATCGCCGTTGGAGGCGGCTATTTCGTTTTCCATTCTGCCTTGGCCGGATGGCCTGCGGCAGCGGAGGCCGCGGTTATGCAGTGTTCACAAACCGAAACTTGACACGAGCCGCCAAACGGTATAAAATTTAGCATGCTATTTTGGCATTCTGTACGTATTTGCAGGGTGTCGGCATAGAATCAGGATAAGACGGATTTTTATAGAACTATAAGGAGAACCGACTATGTGTGGAATTGTTGGATACGTCGGCGCGCAGCAGGCTGCGCCGATCCTTCTCGAAGGGCTGCAGAAGCTCGAATACCGCGGCTATGACTCGGCCGGCATCGCCGTGCTCGATGGCAGCACGATCGAGCTTGCCAAGGCCTGCGGCGAGATCAAGAATCTGCTGGCCAAAACGCATGACGGTAGCGATCTTCACGGCTATATCGGCCTCGGCCATACGCGCTGGGCAACGCACGGCGCGCCGACGGAGGCGAACGCCCACCCGCACGTGAGCAACGACGGCAAGTTTGCCATCGTGCAAAACGGCATCATCGAAAACTTTATGGAGCTGCGCGAGATGCTGCAGGCCAAGGGCTTTCAGTTCCATAGCGAGACGGACACGGAGGTCATCGTCCACCTGCTGGATATGTACTACACCGGCGACGGCAACCTCAAGGACACCGTCATGAAGACGCTTGGTCGCCTGGAGGGCAGCTATGCGATCGGCATCCTGTGCGCCGACTGCCCGGAGCAGATGTTCCTCGCGCGCAACGGCTGCCCGCTGATCATCGGCGTCGGCGCGGGCGAAAACTTCTTTGCCTCCGACGTGACGGCGCTTGTGTCGCACACGAAAAATGTGGTCTATCTCGACGACGGGGAGCTCGCCGAGGTGCGTGCCGACGGTTATACCGTCTTTGACTGCACCGGCAAGCCCGTGCAGAAGCCTGTCTCCCGCGTCGCGTGGGACATCGAGGCTGCCGAGAAGGGCGGCTACGAGCACTTCATGCTCAAGGAGATCATGGAGCAGCCGCGCGCCATCAAGTCCACGCTCGACCCGCGCGTGAAAGATCACCGCGTCGTGTTTGACGAGCTGAAGATGACCGACGAGCAGCTCATGGGCTTCAACAAGATCATGATCACGGCCTGCGGCTCGGCGTTCTATGCCGGTCAGGCGGGCAAGTATGCGCTTGAAAAGCTCACGCACATTCCGGTCGATGCTGACCTTGCGAGTGAGTTCCGCTACCGTGACCCGATCGTGGACGAGCACACGCTCATGATCATTATTTCGCAGTCCGGCGAGACGGCGGATACCATCGCCGCCATCCGTGAGGCGCAGTCCAAGGGCGCGTATGTGCTCTCGATCGTCAACGTCGTCGGCAGCACGATCGCCCGCATCTCGGACGATGTCATCTACACCTGGGCAGGCCCGGAGATCGCCGTTGCGACCACGAAGGGCTACACCACGCAGGTGTCGGTGCTGTATCTGCTGGCGCTCTATCTGGGCGAAAAGCGCGGCTGCCTGAGCAGGGAAGAGGCGGCAAAGCTCACGGACGATCTCATGATTCTGCCGCAGATGGTGCAGCGCGCCATCGATCTCAACCCGCAGATCGCGCAGCTTGCCGAGCGCTACAAGAATAACCCGTCGCTGTTTTTCATCGGCCGCAATGTGGACTACGCCGTCTGCATGGAGGGCTCTTTGAAGCTCAAGGAGATCTCCTACCTGCACTCGGAGGCCTATGCTGCGGGCGAGCTCAAGCACGGCACGATCGCGCTCATTGAGGAGAACCGTCTCGTCATCGCCGTCGCGTGCTACGAGCCGCTGTTTGACAAGACCATGAGTAACGTCAAAGAGGTCAAGGCGCGCGGTGCGCGCGTGCTCGGTGTGGCGCTCGAGGGCAATCGCGCCATCTATTCCGAGGCGGACGATGTGATCCTTGTACCGCGCATGGACGACCTGTTCGTCGTCCCGGCGGAGATCGTGCCGCTGCAGCTCTTTGCATATTACGTCGCAAAAGCCAACGGCTGCGCGATCGATAAGCCGAAAAACCTCGCGAAATCCGTTACCGTCGAATAAGGAGAGCGTCATCCATGCCGAATCAGTCTGTCATCGTCCTCGATTTCGGAGGACAGTATAACCAGCTCATTGCGCGCCGCGTGCGCGAGTGCAATGTCTATTGCGAAGTCAAGCCGAACACCATGACCGTGGAGGAGATCCGCGCCTTTGACCCCATCGGCATCATCTTCACCGGCGGCCCGCAGAGCGTTTACGCCGAGGGCTCGCCGCAGGTCGATCCGGAGATCTTCAAGCTCGGCATCCCCATCCTCGGCATCTGCTACGGCTGCCAGCTCATGGCGCAGTATCTCGGCGGGGAAGTGACCGCCGCCGGCAAAGACACCGCGCGTGAGTACGGCAAGACGGAGACATGGTTTGACACCGATTGCCGTCTGTTCCGCGGCCTGCCGGAGCAGAGCATTACGTGGATGAGTCACGGGGACTACATGGCCAAGGTGCCGGAGTCGTTCCGGCTCGTGGCGCATTCGGATGCCTGCCCGACGGTCGGCATCTGCGACGAGGCGCGCGGGTTCTACGGCGTGCAGTTCCACCCCGAGGTCAACCACACTGAGTACGGTCAGGCCATGCTGCGCAATTTTCTCTATGAGGTCTGCGGCGCGACCGGTGACTGGACGATGGGCGACTTTATGCGCAAGTCCATTGAGGACATCCGCGCCAAGGTCGGCGACGGCAAGGTGCTGCTGGCGCTTTCCGGCGGCGTGGACTCCTCCGTTGCGGCGGCGCTGCTGGCCGAGGCTGTCGGCAGTCAGCTCACGTGCATCTTTGTCGATCACGGTCTGCTGCGCAAGAACGAGGGCGACGAAGTCGAGGCCGCGTTCCAGAACTGGGACATCAACCTCGTGCGTGTCAACGCCGAGGAGCGCTTCCTTACGCGCCTGAAGGACGTCTCCGACCCGGAGACCAAGCGCAAGATCATCGGCGAGGAGTTCATCCGCGTCTTTGAGGAAGAGGGCAAGAAGATTGGCTCGGTCGACTATCTGGCACAGGGTACGATCTATCCCGACGTGATCGAATCCGGCACGAATGTCGCTGCCGTCATCAAGAGCCACCACAACGTCGGCGGTCTGCCGGACTTTGTGGATTTCAAGGAGATCATTGAGCCGCTGCGTCTGCTGTTTAAGGACGAGGTGCGCGCGCTCGGCCGCGAGCTCGGCCTGCCGGAGTATCTGGTCATGCGCCAGCCGTTCCCGGGGCCGGGGCTGGCCATCCGCTGCCTCGGCGCGGCGTCCAAGGATAAGCTCGACATTCTGCGCGACGCGGACTTCATCTTCCGCGACGAGATCGCCAAGGCACATCTTGAGCAGACGATGAATCAATACTTCGCGGTGCTGACGAATATGCGCTCTGTCGGTGTCATGGGCGACGGCCGCACGTATGACTATACGCTCGCGCTGCGCAGCGTCACGACGACGGACTTCATGACCGCCAACTGGACGCGTATTCCGTATGACGTGCTCGACCGCGTCTCTGTGCGCATCGTCAACGAGGTCAAGGGTATCAACCGCATTGTCTACGATATTACCTCCAAACCGCCCGCCACGATCGAGTGGGAATGACCTCACAGCCCAATATCATACTTCATGTAACAGCTGCCGGATCTTAAAGGGATTCCGGCAGCTGTTTTGCACCGCAAAAAGCCGCTCAAAAGTCCATGCGTATGAGAAAACAGTACTTGCGTTGTGTATTTGCTTCTGCTATAATGATCTCGTGAATTATTTAACGTGATCGGATGGCGTTTTTGCAGCGCAGCTTTGATTTTTTCGGCAATCGGTTTGTCTGCACGTTTATGATTGATACAAATGAAAAAACCAGCGGCTGGAACAAATGCCTTGCCGCTGGCTTTTTGCGCAGAAGGATATGCGCAGATTCTGTTTTGTCCAAATGCCAAGAGCAGCTGTGCAGGCGTTCTTGACGGGGGAGCCTTGCAGTCACAGTGCGTCGCGCTGCTCGGCCGGCATGCGATACTCCGGCTTGACGTGGTAGGCGATCTCGGCGTACTGCCGCGCGCGTGCGCGCAGCGAAAAGTTTCCTTTCTGGCTGGACCAGACGTACAGCTCGTGGCAGATCAGATCCGTTGCGATGCGCGACAGCAGATCCGGCGGCTCTTTGGAGTCGATAGCCGCGCGCTGCTGGAGCGTGCCATCGAGGGCGGCTACAATTTTGCCGACTGCATGATCACGCCGGATGGCTGCTCGATGATGAACCGCGCCGTCGAGAACATGGAGCTGCTCAAGACCATGGGCAAGAGCAAGCCGAAGTTCTTCTACGAGTACATGGAGATCCCGATGAAGGCCGACGACAACGGTCTGAATCTGTATGTGCTCCAGTGCCGCAACCACATCCTCACGCCGCTGCACGAGCACTACGGCATCGACGTGTCGGACGCGGCCATCCGCAGCGCCGTCGCCGAGCACAACCATGTGTGTGAGCTCATCCGCGCCATCGGCGAATATCGCAAGGGCGACAATCCGCGCATTACGGGCTATGAATTCCACGTCATCACGCTTGCAACCTATGTCACGCCGAAATACCTGCTCATCGACAAGCTGGAGGAGACGCTCAAGGAGCTCAAGACCCGCCGCCCGGATAAGAAAAATCCGTACCGTGCGCGTGTGGTCGTTGTCGGCTCGGAGGTCGATGATATCGACTTCATCAAGCTCGTCGAGGACACCGGCGCTTATGTCTGCGCCGACCGCTTCTGCTACGGCTCGTTCCCGGGCCGTGATCCGATCACGCTGACGGACGACGAGGATGCGCTCACGCAGATCTGCCTCCAGTACATGAACCGCGCCCAGTGCCCGCGCTATATGGATATGCCCAAGATGCTCGGCCGCCGCGAATACGTCAGCCAGCTTGCTAAGGAGTATGCGGCCGACGGCATCATCTACGAGCAGATCAAGTTCTGCGACCCGTGGGCGTATGAGCGTATGCTCGGTTCGCACATTCTCAACGATGACTACGGCTATCCGGTGCTGTCCGTTGACCGCCCGTATAACATCGCTTCCTCCGGCCAGATGCGCACCCGTGTGCAGGCATTCGTGGAAAGCATGGAGATCAAGAAGATTCAAGGGGGGAAACAGTGATGTCCAACAAGAGAATTGGCTGCGAAAATTTCGGCAAGTTCTACACTGAGGGAAAGGTACGCAACCGCCGCGAGTGGCGCGGCGTCAAGGACACGCTCTATGATTACAGCCGCTGGCTGCACATCATGACCATCCTTGCAAAGTTTATCGTCAAGCCGCGCAACATCAAGGCCATGTTCCGCTATCGCTGGATGGCCAACTATCTGGCCGTGCCCATGATGGTCGACCGCCACACGCAGGGGCTGCGCGATGAATATCTGCGTATCTGCCACCTGGAGCAGGACCTCGTCATTGAGGATGTGGCAAAGCTGCTCGACAGCCTCTTCCGCGGCGACCGCCGCATCGGCAACGATAAGAAGTTTTCCGACAAGGTCGTGCTCGTGGATGAAAACGAGATGACTGCCGTCATGATGGGCTTCCCGACGCTCAAGTGCCTGAGCCGCGAGACGCCGTCCACCTACGTATCCGTGCTGCTCAACCAGCACGCGGCTGAGCATTACATCGATGTTGCGCAGGAATACGGTCTTGCCGGCGACGTCTGCCCGATGCCGGAGGCCGAGGCCGGCGTGTCCATCGACGACGATGCGCCCGTGCTCGGCGCCTGCGCCGTGCAGTGCAATACGACCTGCGACGGCTCTCTGCTCGGCAACGGTGTCATTTCCAAGCGTCTCGAGCTCGAGGACGGCATCCCGGTGTTCCAGCTTGCAGCGCCTCTGCGCCACCGCGAGGATGATGTGCAGGAATACGCCGCGCAGGAGATCCGCAACGCCATCGCCTTCATTGAGGAGCACACCGGCGAGAAGTGGGACTGGAAGGCGTACTTCGAGTGCGCCGAGCGCGTGAACTATGCCACCAAGTGCCGCCTCGAGTGGCTCGAGATGAACAAGACCGACTACCCGCAGGTCTTTGGCTCCAACCTCGCGCTGTATACCGAAACGAACTACATGGCCATCTGCGGCAAGGTCCCCGCGTTCCGCGAGGCCGACCGCAAGATCACCGAGCTTGCCGAGCGCGCCTACAGCAAGCGCAAGCGCGCCGCCAATGCGTACCGCCACCGCGCCATCGTCTGGGGCGTGCAGTCGCACTTTTACATGGACTTCCTCGTCTGGCTGCTCAACTGCTGGGGCATCGTGCCGCTGACGGATATGCTCTCCATGGTCTCAACGCGCGAACTCGTCACGGAGGACACGCCCGAAAACCGCGAGCAGGCGTATTACGACATGGCCTGGCTGACCGAGAACATGATCATGCGCAACCGTACCCACGGCGGCTACAAGGTCCTGCTCGACGAGCTCTGGGAGTACTGCGAGCAGTTCAACGCTGACATGGTCATCCTCTGGGAGCACATGAGCTGCAAGGCGCTCGACGGCATGCACGGCCTGTTTGAAGAGCGTGCCCGCGAGCACGGCATCCACCTCGTCTGGGTCACGCACGATCTGTTCGACCCGCGTGTCATCTCGCGGCAGGGCGTGCGCCAGCAGGTCAATGACTATATGCGCACCGTCATGCAGGAAGAGCCCGTGGATCCGAGCCTGGAGATCCTGAAGGACGAGAAGTCCTGGTAATCAGAGAGGAGATCGAACATGAACAATCTGAAATGCAAGCTGCTCAAGGCCCTGATGGGCGTGTCGCTCGGCGCACTGGGCGCATTTGTGGTCACGTTTGTCGTCTACTTCTGGAATCTGGACATGAAGCTCACCTCCGTCATGGAGGGCATCCTGCTCAAGCACTACGACAAGATCGACCGCGACCAGCACCTGTGATTCCAACATTTTTCAGCGCCCGTCTGCCGTGGCAGACGGGCGCTTTTTGCGGCCGTTTTCGCGTGTAAACAATTTATGAAGTCTCTTGACGTTTTGCGTGAATGTCCTTATAATGCGTAGCGTGCTACATATTCGGAGGTGCATCATGGAGCAATATCCGATTGGATGTCTATTAAAAATGATCACGGATAAGATCAAGATACAGGCCGACGCCAACCTTGCGCAGCATGATCTGACGCTGACGCAAAGCCGCGTGCTCGGCTATCTGGCTCGAAACGGCGGCACGGCGACGCAAAAGGAGATCGAGGGCTTCCTGCAGGTGTCGCACCCGTCCGTAGCGGGCGTCATCGGGCGCATGGAGCAAAAGGGCTTCGTGTCCTGCCGGCCCGACCCGGCGGATAAGCGCAGCAAGCTCGTCTGCCAGACACCGCGTGCCACCGAGATCGCACATCAAATGCAGGCGACCATTGCGGCCGCCGAGCAGCAGATGCTCCGCTCGTTGAGCCCGAAGCAGATCGCGGCGCTGGAAGACGCCCTGCGCACGATCTATGCCGACCTCAGCTGATCTGCACGCATACCCGGAAGGAGGAACCCTATGCTTCATACATTGACCCGCAGTCTGCGGGAAAACAAAGGCCCCGCGCTCGTGACGGTTCTGCTCTCGGCGCTGGAGGTCGTGTTTGAGATCGTGATCCCGCTGTTTATGTCCAACCTCATCGACTTCGGCATCGAGGGCGGCAGTATGGCGGCGGTCTGGAAGTTCGGCGCATTTTTGCTGCTGCTGGCGGCGTTCCAGCTGTCGACCGGCGTGCTCGCAGCGCGCATTGCCGCGCGCGCATCCGTCGGCTTTGCGGCGAACCTGCGCGAGGATATGTATAACAACGTGCAGACGTTCGCGTTTTCGAACATCGATAAGTTTTCCACCGCGTCCATCGTCACGCGCCTGACGACGGACACCACGAATGTGCAAAATGCATTCCAGATGCTCATGCGCATGGCGATCCGCGCGCCGGTCATGCTGATCTTTTCCATGATCGTGTCGTTTCGCATCAGCCGCGATATTTCGATGACGTTTCTCATTATTCTGCCGATCCTTGCGCTGGCGCTCTTTTTCATCATCCGCAGCGTGTTCCCGGTCTTTTCGCGCGTTTTCCGCACGTATGATGAGCTCAACAACGTTGTGCAGGAGAACGTCCGCGGCATTCGTGTCGTGAAGTCGTTCAATCAGGAGCGGCACGAGATCAGTAAGTTCGGCGCGATCTCCGAGCGCATTTATAGGGACTTTTCCAAAGGCGAGCGGCTCATCACGCTCAACGCGCCGCTGATGCAGTTTTGCATCTATACGTGCATGATCATAATCTCGTGGCTCGGCGCGAAGGCCATCATCGCCAGCGGCAACGATCCCGCGCTCGGCCTCACGACCGGAAATCTCACCGCGCTCATCACCTATACCATGCAGATCCTCTCGAGCCTGATGATGCTCTCTATGGTTTTTGCCATGCTGACGATCTCGCTCTCATCCGCGCGCCGCATCGCAGAGGTGCTCGAGGAGCAGTCGGACATCCCGCAGCCGGAGCAGCCGGTCATGACCGTGCGCGACGGTGCGGTTGACTTTGACCATGTGAGCTTTGTCTACGCCTCCAAGGCAGATAAAAAGGTGCTCGACGATATTGACCTGCATATCCGCTCCGGCGAGACGATCGGCATTATCGGCGGCACCGGTGCGTCGAAATCCTCACTCGTGCAGCTCATCCCGCGTCTGTACGACGTGACCGGCGGCAAGCTGACGCTTGGCGGCGTGGACGTGCGCGACTATGATCTGGATACTCTGCGCGGTGCCGTCGCCATGGTGCTGCAGAAAAACGAGCTGTTTTCCGGCACGATCAAGGAGAACCTCCGCTGGGGCAATGAGAATGCCACGGACGAGGAACTCCAGCACGCCTGCGTGCTCGCGTGTGCGGATGAGTTCATCTCCGCCATGCCGGACGGGTATGACACCCACATCGAGCAGGGCGGCACGAATGTCTCCGGCGGCCAGAAGCAGCGCCTGTGTATCGCCCGTGCGCTGCTGAAAAAGCCGAAGGTGCTCATTCTCGATGACTCGACGAGCGCCGTCGACACGCGCACGGATGCGCAGATCCAGCAGGCGCTCTCGACCTACATTCCCGACACGACGAAGATCATCATCGCGCAGCGCATCAGCTCGGTGCAGAATGCGGACCGCATCGTTGTGCTCGATGACGGACACATCGACGCCGTCGGCTGCCACGATGAGCTGCTGCGTTCGTGCGAGATCTACCGCGAGGTCTATGAGTCCCAGCAGAAGGGAGGCGAGGACGATGCGTGAACGCCCGAAATTTGACGGCCGGACACTCAAACGCCTGCTGTCGTATATGCGCGCCTACAAGGGCACGCTCGTACTCGTGACGGTCTGCATCCTGCTGAGCGCGGTCGCAGGCGCGGCCTCGTCCATGTTCCTGCAAAAGCTGATCGACGGCTATATCGTGCCCATGCTCGGCACGGCGTCGCCGGATTTTTCCGGTCTGATCCGCGCACTGGTGACGATCGGCTGCGTGTATCTCGTTGGCACACTGGCCACGTGGCTGTATAACCGCCGCATGGTCACGATCGCGCAGGGCACGCTCAAGCGTATCCGCGACGAGATGTTTGCCAAGATGCAGCGTCTGCCCATCCGCTATTTTGACACGCATACGCACGGCGATATCATGAGCCTGTATACGAATGATACCGATACGCTGCGCCAGATGATCGCGCAGTCCATGGCCCAGCTCGTATCGTCCGTGTTCACGCTTGCGGCAGTGTTTTTCTGCATGCTGTACATCAGCATCTGGCTGACGCTGATCGTGTGCGCCGTCATGGCGCTCATTCTCGTGTTCGTGCGCAAGCTCACCGGCCGCATCGGCGGCTACTTCATGGCGCAGCAGACGGCATTGGCCGATCTCAACGGCTATGTTGAGGAGATGGTCAACGGTCAGAAGGTCGTCAAGGTTTTTTGCCACGAGGAGCAGAGCAAGGCGGAGCTGCGCCGCCGCAACCGCGTCTGGGCGGAAAACGCCGCGCGCGCCAGCGGCATGGCCAACAGCATGATGCCGATGATGAACGCCGTAGGTTATCTGCAGTATGTCATCATCGCCGTCATCGGCGGCACGATGGCGATTGCCGGCACGCCGAACCTCGGCCTGACGGGCATGAACACGCTCACGCTCGGTATGATCGCATCCTTCCTCACGCTCTCGCGCGGGTTTACAAACCCGATCTCGCAGATCTCCAACCAGTTCAACTCCATCGTCACGGCACTGGCCGGCGCATCGCGTATCTTCGCGTTCATGGATGCCGAGCCGGAGACGGACGACGGCTATGTGACACTTGTCAACGCCACGGAGGAAAACGGCATGCTCGCCGAGACCGACCGCCACACGGGTCTCTGGGCGTGGAAGCACCCGCACGGCGACGGCACGGTCACATACACGAAGCTTGCCGGGCGCGTCGTGTTCGATCACGTGGACTTCGGTTATACGCCGGATAAAGAGGTCCTGCATGACATCACGCTCTACGCCGAGCCCGGCCAGAAGGTCGCCTTCGTCGGTGCGACCGGCGCCGGAAAGACGACAATCACAAACCTCATCAACCGCTTTTACGACATTGCCGACGGCAAGATCCGCTACGACGGCATCAACATCAATAAGATCCGCAAGGCAGATCTGCGCCGCAGCCTCGGCATCGTGCTGCAGGATGTGAATCTCTTTACCGGTACGGTCATGGAAAATATCCGCTACGGAAATCCGGCTGCGACGGATGATGAATGTATTGCCGCGGCGAAGCTCGCCAACGCCGACCACTTCATCCGCATGCTGCCCGACGGCTACAACACCGTGCTCAAGGGTGACGGCAGCGGCCTGAGCCAGGGACAGCGGCAGCTGCTGAGCATCGCGCGCGCGGCCGTGTCCGATCCGCCGGTCATGATCCTCGACGAGGCGACAAGCTCCATCGACACCCGCACGGAGGCGCTCGTGCAGAGCGGCATGGATAAGCTTATGGAGGGGCGCACGGTGTTCGTCATCGCGCACCGGCTCTCAACGGTCAAAAACGCGGACGTGATCATGGTGCTCGACCATGGCCGCATCATCGAGCGCGGCAATCATGCAAAGCTCATCGCGGAAAAGGGCGTCTATTATCAGCTCTATACCGGTGCGTTCGAGCTGGAATAACGCGGGTCTTGCAAGCAAAGAACGCGTGCGGTATAATGACCGCAGTGCATTTCATTTGTCAGGAGGCAGAGCCATGGAGTACAGAAGATTTGACAACACCATCGTCGCCCGCATCGACCGCGGGGAAGAAGTGCTCGAGCAGGTCGCGGCCATTGCACAGGCCGAGCAGATCAAGCTTGCGAGCGTGCAGGCGCTCGGCGCAGTCGGGGAGTTTACGGTCGGTGTGTTCCACACGGCCGAAAAGCAGTACCACGCGAACTCCTTCGCGGGCGATTTTGAGATCGTCTCGCTGACCGGCGCGATCAACACAATGGACGGCGCATTTTACACGCACCTGCATATGAGCGCCGGCAACGAGAAGGGCGAAGTGTTCGGCGGACATCTCAACCGCGCCGTTATCAGCGCCACCTGTGAGATGGTCATCACGGTTATCGACGGAAGAGTGGATCGTTTTCACAGTGAGGAGATCGGCCTGAACCTGTTCCAATTCTGAGCATCTGTGTCAAAAGCACGCACGGCTATTGCGTCGTGCGTGCTTTTTTGCTGCCTTGATCCCATATTCCTATTGACAACATAGGAATATAGGCATATAATTCACCTCAATGAGGTAGGATTTGCGTCAGACCGTCCTGAGCCTCTCTGAATTCATGTATATCGTATGCAGCCGTGCCGTCAGGCACGGTTTGCCATTGGGAACGGAGGATACATATATGAACAGCAACCTGCTTGAAGTCAGCGGCCTGCACGTGAGTGCGGGCGAGAAAGAGATCCTGCACGGCGTGGACCTGACCGTCGGCAAGGATGAGACGCATGTGCTCATGGGGCCGAACGGCACCGGCAAGTCCACGCTCGGCTATGCGATCACCGGCAATCCGGAGTACACGGTCACGGCCGGAAAGATCGTCTTTGACGGCGAGGATATCACACGGCTGCCGGTCAACGAGCGCGCGAAGAAGGGCATTTTTCTGTCGTTTCAGAATCCGCTCGAGGTGCCCGGCGTGACGCTCAGCGCGTTTATCCGCAGTGCGCTCGAGCAGAAGACCGGCAAGCGCATCCGCCTCTGGGACTTCAAGAAGAAGCTTGCCGAGACGATGCAGCTGCTGGCGATGGACGCTTCCTATGCTGAGCGCGACCTGAATGTGGGCTTTTCCGGCGGTGAGAAAAAGAAAGCGGAGATCCTGCAGATGCTCATGCTCGAGCCGAAGCTTGCCATCCTCGACGAGACGGACTCCGGTCTGGACGTCGACGCGGTGCGCACGGTCTCCAAGGGCGTGCAGCTCTATCGTGAGCGCGTGCACGGCTCGCTGCTCATCATCACGCACAGCACCCGCATTCTCGAGGCGCTGACGGTGGACGCCGCGCACATCATGGAGCAGGGCGTCATTGTGAAAAATGGCGATGCATCGCTTGTAGATACCATCAATGAAAACGGCTTTGGCGGCATCCGGGCAGACTGAAAGCGAGGCGATCCGAATGAAGGGAAAAAGTCAGGTCGCGGACATTGACCGCAGTGTCTATGATATCCGCGACAAAGAGGACGATGCCTATCGTATGCAGGAGGGCCTGACGCCGGAGATCATCGACAAGCTCTCCAAGGAAAAGGACGATCCGGTCTGGATGCAGCAGTTCCGGCTGCAGTCGCTGCAAATCTATAACGAGATGCCGGTTCCGGACTGGGGCCCGTCCATCGAGGGGCTGGACATGGATCACATTGCGACCTATGTTCGCCCCAAGGCCGACATGAAAAACGACTGGAAGGACGTCCCGCAGGATATTAAAGACACCTTTGAGCGTCTCGGCATCCCGCAGGCGGAGCGCAAATCGCTTGCCGGCATCGGCGCGCAGTACGATTCCGAGCTCGTGTACCACAATGTCAAGGACGAGGTGGCCGCACAGGGTGTTGTCTATACCGATATGGAGAGCGCACTCAAGGGCGAGTACGCCGACATGGTGCACAAGTATTTCATGAAGCTTGTCACGCCGCGCGACCATAAGTTCGCGGCGCTGCACGGCGCGGTCTGGTCCGGCGGCTCGTTCGTGTATGTGCCGAAGGGCGTGCAGGTGTCCATCCCGTTGCAGTCGTATTTCCGCCTGAACGCCAAGGGCGCGGGCCAGTTTGAGCACACACTCATCATTGTCGACGAGGGTGCAAGCCTGCACTTCATCGAGGGCTGCTCGGCGCCGAAATATAACGTCGCGAACCTCCACGCCGGCTGCGTGGAGCTGTACGTGAAGAAAAACGCCAGGCTGCGCTATTCGACCATCGAGAACTGGTCGAAGAATATGTACAACCTCAATACAAAACGCGCGCTTGTGGAAGAGGGTGGCGTGATCGAGTGGGTTTCCGGCTCGTTCGGATCCCATGTCGGCTGCCTGTATCCGATGAGCGTGCTCAAAGGCGATAACTCCAAGATGGAGTTCACCGGCGTCACGTTTGCCGGCGCAGGGCAGAACCTCGACACCGGCGCGAAGGTCGTGCACATCGGCAGGAACACGAGTTCGTACATGAACACGCGCTCGATCAGCAAGAGCGGCGGCATCAGCACGTTCCGCAGCAGCGTCGTGGTGCAAAAGGGTGCCAAGCACGCAAAATCCTCCGTGTCCTGCCAGTCGCTGATGCTCGATTCCGAGTCCCGCTCCGACACCGTCCCGGCCATGGACATCCGCACGAAGGACACTGCTGTCGGCCATGAGGCCAAGATCGGCAGCATCAGCAACGAGGCGGTGTTTTATCTCATGAGCCGCGGCATGAGCGAGGAGGACGCCCGCGCGCTGATCGTCAGCGGCTTTGCGGACAACGTTTCCAAGGAGCTGCCGCTGGAGTACGCTGTGGAAATGAACAATCTCATTCGTCTGGAGATGAAGGGCAGCATCGGCTGACCGCACATTCCGAAAGGAGGGAATATCGTGAATACGAGCCAACAGCTGGTCGTCAACAAACTGCCGACCAGAACGTGGAACCATCTCAATGTCAACGAGGCGACCATCCCGTGGAATGCGGCCGAAACGGCCGATCTCGGGACGGACACCTATCAAATTACAGCAGAAAACCGGACGCAGCCGCTGCATATTGACCTGACCGGTGCTGAGGGTTATAGCTGCAGGCGCATCGCGGTCGATGTGGCCGCCGGTGTGCAGGCAACGGTGTATATGGTGCTCGATACGCAGGGCAGCTTCGCCGTAGAAACGGCGTTCAAGCTCCACGATGCCGCGTCTCTTCGCCTTGTGCAGGTGCTCGGCGCGCGCAGCGGCGCGCTGCTCTACGCCAAAACGGACGCCGACTGTGCGCCCGGCGCCGGCGTGGACATGACGCAGATCCTGATGGGGCAGGGCGACCTCTACTCCGATAACGGCACGGAGCTTGTCGGCGACGGAAGCCGCTATTCGGCGCAGATCGGTTATCTCGGCCGCGGCAGCCAGACGATCGACGTCAACGTCGTCGTCAACCATTATGGCAAGAACACGGCCTGCGAGATCGATACCTCCGGCGCGCTCAAGGACGCGGCGAAGAAGGTTTTCCGCGGCACGATCGATTTCAAGACCGGCTCGTCGAACTCCGTCGGCAACGAGAAAGAGACCGTGCTCATGCTCGGCGACGATGTTGTCAACAAGACGGTGCCGCTCATTCTCTGCGCCGAGGAAAATGTCGTCGGCAACCACGGCGCGACTATTGGCGAGCTCGATGACGAGACGCTGTTTTACTTTGAAAGCCGCGGCATCTCCCGCGCTCAGGCCGAAAACATCCTGGCCCGCGCATCGATCGAGCGCTTTGCACGCACGGTGGATGATGAAGCGCTGCGCGCACAGATTCTTCAGACGCTGGAGGAGGAACTCAACGATGACGTATGATTATAAGCAGGATTTTCCGATCTTTCAGCACACGGACGTCGCCTATATCGATAACGCGGCCACGGCGCAGCGCCCGCAGTGCGTGCTCGATGCGGTGGCGGATTTCTACCGCTGCCACAACGCGAATCCCCTGCGCGGGCTGTATCCGCTGAGCGTGGAGGCGACCGATATCTATGAGCAGGCGCGCGAGACCGTGCGCGATTTCATCGGGGCACGCTCGGCGCGCGAGATCGTTTTTACCCGCAACACGACCGAGAGCCTGAACCTCGTCGCCTACAGCTACGGCCTGACGCACGTCAAGGCGGGTGACGAGGTGCTCGTGTCCATCATGGAGCACCACAGCGACCTGCTGCCGTGGCAGATGGTCTGCCGTCAGACCGGCGCGGAGCTGAAGTTCATCGAGTGTGCGCCCGACGGCAGTGTGGATCTCCGGCAGATCGGATCGCTCATCACCGAGCGCACGAAGATCGTCGCCATGACGCAGGTGTCGAACGTTCTCGGCCGGAAGTACCCCGTGCAGGAAGTCGCCGCCATGGCGCACAAAAAGGGCGCGGTCATGGTCGTGGACGGCGCGCAGAGCACACCGCACATGCCAGTGAACGTGCAGGAGCTGGGCGCGGATTTCTTTGCCTTCTCCGGCCACAAGATCTTTGGTCCCATGGGCATCGGCGGGCTGTACGGCAGGGAAGACCTGTTCGAGGAAATGCCGCCGTTTCTCTCCGGCGGCGAGATGATCGAATCCGTCACGCGCACGGGCGCCGTCTATGCCGAGCTGCCGCACAAGTTTGAAGCCGGCACAGTCAATGCCGCCGGTGCGGCCGGTCTGGCCGCTGCCATCCGGTATGTGCAGAGCGTCGGCTTTGATACCATCCGGCAGCGTGAGCATGACCTGACGGTCAACGCCCTCTCGCGTGTGCTGGCAGTGCCGCACGTGCACGTGCTCGGCACCGACAAGCCGGAGGATCACAACGGCATCATCACGTTCACGGTCGACGGCGTGCACCCGCACGACATCAGCGAGATCATGGCGTCCGACGGCGTGAACATCCGTGCCGGACACCACTGCGCGCAGCCGCTGCTCGCGCACCTCGGCCTGAATGCGACGGCGCGCGCCAGCTTTGCCTTTTATAACACCGATGAGGATGTCGACCGGTTCCTTGAGAGCCTCTCGACCCTGAGGGAGCGTATGGGATATGGAAAATAGAAGCTTCTATAACGAGATCCTGACCGAGCACAACATCCATCCGGAGTTCAAGCACGACATTCCGGACGCGGATATTGAGCTCGCGGGCGTGAACCCGAGCTGCGGCGACAACATCGTCCTCAAGCTCAAAACCGATGGAGATGTCATTACCGACGGCGGTTTTATCGGCGACGGCTGTGCCATCTCGCAGGCGTCTGCGGATATCATGCTCGGCATGATTGTGGGACAGAAGAAGGAAAAGGCGCTGAAAATGGGCCGCACCTTCCTGCGCATGATCCACGGTGAGGCGAGCGAGGAGGAGATCGAGAGTCTGGAAGAGGCCTCAGCCCTCAAGGACATCGCACACATGCCCGCGCGCGTCAAATGCGCCATGCTCGGCTGGCGCACGCTCACCGAGGCGCTGACCGGAAAGGTCGAAGAATAAGGCGTTCCCGCCGCCGGCGGATGCTGATGCAGCGTCTGCCGGCGGCTTTCTGCGCGCTGAAATCGCCGCGTTTTCGCGCGGGGGTTGTGCGGAGAGGAGTTTTGTGGTACATTAAAAAAATAGAAATCGAGAGAGATCGCAAAACACTACTCGTGAAATTTCACAGAAAGGCGGGAGCACCATGGATGTTCTGCGTTTCAAACAGGCCAACTGCAAAAACTGCTACAAATGCGTCCGGTTCTGCCCGGTCAAGTCCATCCGCGTCTATCAGGGTCACGCACAGATCATTTCCAGCGACTGCATTCTCTGCGGCAACTGCGTGTCTGTCTGCCCGCAGCACGCGAAGGAGGACATCAGCGACGTCGGCCAGATCCGGGAGCTGATCGCCTCCGGAAAACAGGTCGTCGTAAGCGTCGACTCGTCGTACATCGCCTATTTTGATACCCCCGGTTTTCAGGGTATCGAAAAACCGCTCAAGGCGCTCGGATTCACGGCGGCACACGAAACTGCGGAGGGCGCCTATCTGGTCAAGAAGGAGCTGGAAAAGCTCGCCGCCCAGCCGGGCGATGCGCCGATCATTACATCCGGCTGTTCGACGATCGTGCTCTATGTGGAAAAGCATCTGCCCGAGGCGCTGCCGTATCTTGCTCCGGTGCTCTCGCCGATGCAGGCGCATGCCGTGCTGCTGCGCGAGCGCTATCCGGGCGCGACCATTGTCTACATCAGCCCCTGCATCTCCAAGAAGGAGGAGACGACGCGCTTTGAGAGCGTCGGCGCCGATTATGACATCACCTTCACGGAGCTGGAGGAGTGGATGAACGAGGCAGGCGTCGCCGTCGACCCGAACGTCCCGGCGGATGAGCCGATGCTCTCGCGCGCTTATACGATCACAAACGGTGTCCTGCACTCCATGGCGCTCGATTCCGGGCGCGATTATCTGTTCCTTGACGGTCTGGACGACAGCATCCAGACGCTCAAGAGCGTTGTCAATGGCGAGCTGCGCAACTGCTTCATCGAGATCGCTGCCTGTCACGGCAACTGCGTCGGCGGTCTCGCGTTCCGGCAGAAGCACACAAACCTGCTCGAGTCGCGCCGCCGCGTGATCCAGAGCGCTAACGGCAGCAAGAACTTTGATATTCAGGATCCGGTCAACATGCGCCGCGTGCTCATCGACAAGAAGCATCCGACCGATCTGCCGCCGGAATCCGTCATCAGCGGCATCCTGCGCAAGATGGGCAAATTCAGCCCCGCGGATGAGCTCAACTGCGGCCTGTGCGGTTACCGCACCTGCCGCGACAAGGCCATTGCCGTCTATGAAGGACGCGCCGAGATCAGCATGTGCATGCCCTACATGAAGGAGCGCGCCGAGACCTACTCCGAGAAGATCATCAATGTCTCGCCCGAGGGCATTGTCACGGTCGGTAAAAAGCTCAAGGTGCGGCAGATCAACAAGGCGGCCTGCAAGATCTTCGGTATCAAGGATCCGGCGGACATCATCGGATATCCGGTGTCGCGCATCATGGATGAGTACGACTTCGTGAAGATGATCAGTCAGGACGAGACACAGGTCACGGACGAGGTCTTTCTCGCTGACTACAACGTCTATCTGGAGCGCATCTTTATCTGCGACCCGGAGCGGACGCTCTTTACCTGCATCATGCGCGACGTGACCAAGGCGCGCCAGCGCCGCAACAAGATCCAGAAGACGAAGATCCATGCGGCCGATCTGGCGGACGATATCATTGCAAACCAGCTGCGCATCGTGCACGAGATCGCAAGTCTGCTCGGTGAAACAGCGGCGGAGACCAAGGTGGCTGTGCACGATCTGAAGGAAGCCATCATGCTTGATGAGGACGGCGATGATGATGCGTAAACGAACGAATCGCTGCAGGAACACGGTCTGGGACATCAGCGTCATCAGCCGCAACAAAAACGGGGAGACGCTCTGCGGCGATCAGTGTGCGCTCGAATGGGACGACAATGACGCGACGGTCATCCTCTCCGACGGTCTCGGCAGCGGCGTCAAGGCCAACATCCTCTCCACGCTGACAACGACCATGCTCACGACCATGCTCAAGGGCAACGTGCCGATCGACGAGTGCGTTACGACCGTGGCGGAAACGCTGCCCATGTGCAGAGAGCGCAAGCTCGCCTATGCGACCTTTACGATCCTGCAGACGGCTGGCACCCGCGCGCGCCTGATCCAGTATGACAACCCGAACGCTGTGTTCGTGCACAACGGCGCGATCGGGAAATACAACTACTCCGTCAACTTCATTCAGGAAAAGGAGCTGCACGAGAGCTACCTGCATTTTGACGTGGGCGATATGCTTGTGCTCTTCAGCGACGGCGTGTCGGAGGCCGGCCGTGGCGTGACGACGGACGCCGGTTGGGCGCGGCAGGACATTGAGGATTTTATCCTGCGCAATTATTCACCCACTGTCTCCTCACAGCGCATGGCGGCCAGTATTCTCTCGACCGTCAAGACGCTGGACATGGACGCCATGCATGATGATACGACTGTTGTTGTCGCGCGCCTGCGTGAGCGTTGTCCGGTCAACGTCATGATCGGCCCGCCCGAGCGCAAGGATGATGATCTGAGCACCATGCGCCTGTTTTTCGGCAAGGATGGCAAGCATGTTGTCTGCGGCGGCACCACGGCCAACGCTGTCGCGTCATATCTGGGCGTAAAGGTGCGCACGCTGCCCGGCAGCGGCACGGAGGAGGTGCCGCCGATGAGCGAGATCCACGGTGTGGATCTGACGACCGAGGGCGTCGTTACGGTCAATGTGACGATGGAACGCATCAAGGACTACCTCGCGGATGGCATGTACACGCTCGAGCTCGCCCGCATGAAGGACGGCGCGTCCAGGCTCGCGCTCGTACTGCTCGAGGAGGCGACGGAGGTCAATGTCCTCTTCGGCAACGCGAGCAACCTCGCCCAGCAGGATACGGAGTTCAGCTTTGAGCGCAAGCTGCAATTGGTGCAGGAGCTGCGCGATATGCTGACTGTGGCCGGAAAAACAGTAAAAATGAGCATCTGCTGACAGATGCCGATATTCACGGAGTGACCCTAACGAATGAAAATCCGAACTTTTTTTGCAGTATTGCTGTGTAAGCTTGCACGCGGGCTGCTGCGGCTGCTGCGCCGCGGCGGCACGGCGTTTCCCGGCCGCGTGGCGCTCAAGGTGTACCCGCAGGTGCTCGGCGTGCTCTCGCGGGGGGTGCGCGTCATCCTCGTCACCGGCACGAACGGCAAGACGACCAGCTCCCGCATGATCGAGCAGGCATTTGCCGATGCGGGCCTCAACTACTTTGCCAACCGCTCGGGCGCGAACCTCATCTCCGGCATCACGGCGGAGTTCGCCATGCACAGCACCCTGACCGGCAGGCCAAAGTGCCAGTTTGCCGTCATTGAGTGCGACGAGGCTGCATCCAAGACCGTGCTCAAGTACCTCAAGCCGGAGGTCATCGTGGCGACGAATGTTTTTCGCGACCAGCTCGACCGCTACGGTGAGATCACGCACACGCTCAATAACATCATCGAGGGCATCCGCCACACGCCGGAGAGCGTTTTGTGCATCAATGCCGACTGCTCACTCATCGCGTCCATCCCGGAGCATGTGCCGAACCCGGTCGTGCGCTTCGGCGTGAACGTTCCGCTCGGCGGCGACGACCTGACGGAGATCTCCGACGCGCCGCACTGCATCCACTGCAAGACCGAATATGTCTACGACTACCGTACTTACGGGCATCTGGGCGCATTTCGCTGCCCGAAGTGCGGCTATCACCGCGAAGTCCCGCAGGTCGCCGTCACGGCGGTTCAGAACCTCGGCGTGGACACGAGCGATGTCACCATGTCCATCGGTGGGCGGGAGTACGCCATACACATCAACCTTCCGGCGGCGTACAACATCTATAACGCCGTCGGCTCGGCGGCTGCGCTGTCTGCGTTCGGCTTCACACCGGAGGCGATCGTGCACGCGCTCGGTGCGTTCGGCTGCGGCTTTGGCCGCATGGAGAAATTCGACCTGCGCGGCACACCCGGCCGCATGATGCTTGTGAAAAATCCCGCCGGCTGCAACCAGACCATGCGCTATCTCGCCGGGCTGAACGAGGATGCGACGTTTGTCGTCTGCCTCAACGACCGCGACGCCGACGGTACGGACATCTCATGGATCTGGGATGCCGATTTTGAGCGGCTTGCCGCCATGGGCGAGCACTTGCGGCACGTATATGTGTCCGGTGTGCGCGCGGACGATATGCGCCTGCGCCTGAAATATGCGGGCGTGGACGAGGCGCGCATCGAGGTGTTTTACGATTATGACCCGTTGATCGACGCGATGTGCGCATCGGAATACCCGGTGTTCATCATGCCGACCTATACGGCCATGCTGGACCTGCGCGGCCGGCTGCAAAAGCAGCTCGGCGGAAAGGAGTTCTGGGAATGAGCGAAAAGACCCTGCGTATCTGCCATCTTTACCCGGACCTTCTGAACCTCTACGGCGACCGGGGCAATATTCTCTGCATGCGCCGCCGTTTGGAGTGGCGCGGCATCGACGCCGAGGTGACGGAGGTCACGGTCGGCCAGCAGGCGGATTTCACACAGTTTGATCTGTTTTTCATCGGCGGCGGTCAGGACTTTGAGCAGGAGGTGCTCCTGTCCGATCTGAAAGCCGGAAAGGGCAGCGAGATCAAGGCTGCCATTGCCGACGGCAAAACGTTTCTGACCATCTGCGGCGGCTACCAGATGCTCGGCAGCTACTACCGCACGTGGGACGGCAAGCAGTGCGACTTCATCGGCGCGATCGACTATTATACCGTCGGAGCGAAGGAGCGCATGATCGGCAACACGCTCTTCGAGTGCCTGCCGGAGTCCGGCGGCAGTACGGTCGTCGGCTTTGAAAACCACAGCGGCAAGACCTACCTCGGCAGCGGCGTGTCGCCGCTCGGGAAGATGCTCGTCGGCGGCGGCAACAATGGGGAGGACGGCTTTGAGGGCGTGCGCTATCAAAACGTCTTCGGCACGTACAGCCACGGCCCGGTGCTGCCGAAAAATCCGGCATTTTGCGACCACCTGCTCACGACGGCGCTGCGTGGACGCTATCCGGAGCTGGAGCTGCAGCCGCTCGACGACGCGGCCGAGCGCGCCGCGCACGACACCATGGTGCAGCGGCTGACGGAAAAATAATAGCGTGCAAAATGGGCGCATCCGTCTGGATGCGCCCATCGTTCGTCTCGTATTAAAAATCCGGCGGGATCGGAATATCCGCGCGCGGGACCTTGTCCCAGGAAAAGTCCGTTGCCAGCTCGATTGCCGTCACCGGCGCGTCCGTTTGCCGCAGACCCGCGAGTTTGGCGAGCTTGCCGGTCAACTGCTCGGGTGTGTATTTTTGCCGCAGGGCCTCCATGTTCAGGTCACCCTCGCGCTTGGAGAGCTTGCGTCCGTCCGGCGCGACGAGCAGCGGCGCGTGCGCGTATTCCGGGGGCTTGCCGCCGAGCGTTTCCATCAGCCAGATCTGCCGCGGCGTGGAGTCAAGCAGGTCGCGCGCGCGCACAACGCGCGTGATGCCCATGTCGAGATCGTCCACGCTCACGGCGAGCTGGTAGGCGAACACGCCGTCCGAGCGCCGGATGAGAAAATCGTCGCGCCCGTGCCGCAGTTCGGCTGCCTGCAGACCGTAGTGCGCGTCAACGAAGGCAATGCCCGCGTCCGTTACCGCAAGCTTTTTCGCCGCGCGGCGGCCCATGCGCAGGCGCTTTTGCACCTCCTGCGCCGTCAGTGTCCGGCAGGGACAGCCGGCCTCGTGCGGCTC
>ENA-OZAL01000061-OZAL01000061.1-human-gut-metagenome-genome-assembly--contig:-NODE-61-length-22607-cov-6.331855_pt1 | contig 22607 bp, 16 predicted proteins | sample MGYA00244206_ERZ653496 | MGnify/ENA primary metagenome ERZ653496 (study PRJEB26926, sample SAMN06165085) | human gut metagenome | biome: ENVO:00009003; feature: ENVO:2100002; material: ENVO:00002003...
ATCGCGCCGAGCAGCGTCTGCTGCATCTGCGCCCGGCGGGTAGCCGCGCCGAACAGCCGCAGCCGCGGCGCGACCTGATCGAGCGCCAGCGCCATGCACAGCAGCCGTCCGCCCTGATCGAGCAGCGGCGCGTCACCCGCGCCGGTCTCCGCCGCGACGCGGCGCGCCAGCCCCGTGAAGCTCAGCACCTCGGCGTACAGACTCAAACTGTCGCCGCAGGCGGCACACAGTGCGCGCTCGGCCTCGTGGCTGTATTGCTCCGGCACGAGCAGCACCTGCCCCGGTGTGCGCGCCGCGACGGCTGCGCGGATGCGCCCCATGAGCAGATCGGTCTTGCCGCTGGCGGCAGGACCATAGAGCAGATGCAGCATAACATTGCCTCCTTGTGTGTTTTCTAAAGTGTAGCATATTTGGTGTCCCAATAAAAGGACAGTGCCCGGCGGTGCGGCTCACCAAACCTGCCAGCGCAGGGCAAACGCGGCGAGATAGCCGAGCGCGGCGAGCGCGCTCAGGGCGGTGAGAATGCGGTCGGCGGTGCGCTTTTGCGCGCACTGTGCCAGCGCCAGCGGCACGGGCAGCAGCACGAGCAGGTAGCGCGGCGCGCTCAGCAGCCATGTCGCGCCGACAGCGATGATGTAATACGCGAGAAACCACGCCGTCTGGCTCGCGCGCAGCCGCGGCGCAGTCTTTGCCAGCAGAATGAGGGCGGAAAAGCACGCGATGAGGTTCGGCAGCCAGAGACCGAGCGCGTCGCGCCAATTGCCGCTGCGCAGACAGCGCAGCAGGTAGTCCGTCTGGTATGCGGCGGTGTTGAAAAACAGTCCCGTGCGCTGGTTCCAGTGCTCGCGCTGGTAGATGAGAAACTGAAGCGGGTTTCCCGATACGTGCCGGTTGATGCAGCAATACGCCGCGAAGCCCAGCGGCACGAGCAGCAGCCCGGCGGCCTGCCGGATGCTGATGCGGCGGCGCTGCACGGCGTCGTGCACCAGCTCCCACAGCAGCGGCACGATCAGCAGCAGCCCGAGCGAGCGCGTGAACGCGGCGTATGCTCCGCACAGCCCGCCGAGCACGGGCCTGTGCGTGCGCGCGAGGTAGAGCGCCGCCGCCGTCAGCAGCAGAAACAGGCTCTCGCTCATAGGCGCGGCGAAGAAAAAGCAGCCCGGCGCGAGCACGAGAAACCGCAGCGCGCGCACGGCGTCGCGGTGCGGCAGGTCGAGCCGCAGCAGCCGGTAGACCACGCACCCCGCGCCCGCAAAGCACAGCGCCGATGTCAGCAGCCCCGCGCAGATGTCCGACGGGACGAGCAGCATCACCGCGCGCACCACGAGCGGGTAACCCGGCAGGAACACGAGCTGCACGACGCGGTCAGGGTCACCGGCGGCGATGTAGCCGTCGCGCGCGATGTCGAGATAGTGCCGGCTGTCGAGGCAGCGCCAGAATTCGAGCGCCTGCGTGATCGCCTCCGGCTGTCTGGCGAGGGCGCGGACGCCCCATGTGAGCAGCAGCAGCGCAAGGTCGAGCGTGAGCAGCGCGGTAAAAATGCGCGCGGCCATGTGTGCCGGCTCCTGCGCCGGGACGGCGGGCGCATCGTCCTCCCGCTGCCAGAAGCGCACCCACGCGGGCACGAACCGCAGCCCCACGGCGGCAAACAGCGCCGCGCTGCATCCGGCGGCGATGCCGCCCGCAGCGGTGAGGTTCGGCGTGCGTACGCACCAGAGGACAAAGAGCGCCGCGAGCGCGGCAAGGCCCAGCGCATCGAGCGCAATGACGGCGCGGGTTTTCGGCTGCATGGCGGCACCTCCTGTGTGGATCGGATGATGATAAATTGTAGCACGTGCGGCGGCTAAGGTACAACCGTTTGCGTCAATGAAAAACAAAAAAGAAGACATCGTTTGCAGGCTCCGGCAGAATGTGGCCGCCACACGGCCATTCAAAAGGAGAGCACAAACGATGTCCGGGATACTTGTACAGTGAAACGGGAGAACGATCCGAGATGCGTGCAAGGAACCGGCCTGCAGCGGATGCCGTCCGCCGCGCTGCAGACGCATGTCAGATGCCGAGGTAGAAGCCGGTGCTGAGAATATCCTCGGTGCGCGAGAGCACCTCATGTGCTTCGTCATAATTGCGCAGCGCCAGCTCGGCAACCAGATAATTGGTCAGGCACATGGGTGCCGTGAGCGAGTTTTTGCACGACACACTCTGGATCGCGCAGCGAAAGCAGATATCTCCGTAGCTGCGCACGGGGAGATTGTTGTTGGACGTGATGAGCACGATCTTCACGCCGCGGCTGCGCATCCAGGCAAGGATATTGATGCCCGTCTTGGAATAGCGCGGGAAGATATAGGCGATGCAGACATCGCCCACGTCGGCGCTGACGATCTCCTCGGGATAGATCAGGCCGGTGAGCTGGACAAAGTGCACGTTTTTCTTGATCTCACCGAGGCGTGAGACCATGTAGTGCGCAAGGGAAAAGCTGCTGCGCATGCCGAGCACATAGATGTTCTTTGCCCCGCTGATGAGGCGGATGGCCGCCTCCAGCTCATCCGGCTGCAGACCGGCGAACGTCTGGTTGAGGTTGTTGATATCGGTCGTGAAGGTGTCACTGAGCAGATCGTTGTCGCTGACTGCGGCGGCACGTTCGAGCCGGTCGGGCAGCGAGCCCTTTGTCTGGATCTCTTTTTTGATGTCCTCCTGCATTTCGGAATAGCCGGAGTAGCCGAGCGCGCGGGAGAAGCGGATGACCGTCGTCGTGCTCACGCCGGCCTTGGCCGCGAGTTTTTCCAGAGTCTCGAACGCGACGTCCTCATATTTCTCCTGCACATAGTTTGCCACTTTCCGCTGGGAATACGTCAGGCCGGAATAAGCGGCGCTGATCTTTGCGTCAAACAGCATCCGTGAGTCCCTCCTCTGGGTGTTGATCGCTTGTGACAAGATGTACTCAGTGTACAACATTTTTCCTGTCATTGCAAGCGGCTGTCCGCGACGGGCAGACACGCGCAAACTGCGGTTTGACGTGTCCCGGTCACGATGATATAATAAAAAAATAATGATTTGTCGATCGCGCGAATTTGATTTCATCTGGAGGCCCGACCATGCCGCTGCCTGATTCTCCCTACCCGACCGAGGTGCCCTGCACAAAGGCGGAGATCCTCGAGACTCTGCACAACTGGATCATCCTCATGCAGATGAAGCCGGGTGAAAAGATCTCCGATACGGAGCTGGCCGACTATTTTCATGTCAGCCGTACGCCTGTGCGCGAGGTGCTCAAGATTCTCGAGCAGCAAAAGCTCATCCTCACCTATCCCGGCAAGGCCACCGTCGTGGCGGATCTGGATCTGGACAAGATCGAGAGCTACTATCTGCCCATGCAGACGCTGCAGTGTCTGGCTGTGCGCCTGGCCGTGGATCTGGCGACCAATGAGGATATCGACGAGCTTGAGCATCGCAACCTGATCTTCCGGCGGATGGCTGCGGACAACAATACCGAGGGCTTGCTCATGGCTGACCATGCCTTTCACGAGAAGATCCTTGCCATCGCCGGCAATGCCTACATTCAGGAGTTTTGCTCGGCGCTGTGGGTGCCGATTGCGCGGCTGGACTATCTGTTTTTCCGCGACAATCACATGGCGTCCTCCGCGCAGGATCATCGAACGATCATTGACAGCTTCCGCATCCGCGATCCGTTCGGCGCGGAGCTGGCCATGAAAAACAACTGGAACTACTCCATGCTGGCTGTGGAAGCGTCGGCCAGCGCATACGAATACGAGCACTGACGCGCCGCACGGCCGCCGCTTAAAAAAACCTCCGGCAGAGATGCCGGAGGTTTTTCTGTTTTTGCTGCGGCGCCCGGACGGGGGAGTCACGGCGCGTTGTCGAGATCGAAGGCCAGGTTGCCGTCGGCGTCAAAGGCCAGCGGCGCGGGCTCACTCTCGATGATAAGATTCGGGTTCCGGCGCACCTCGTCATAATATGCCTCGGAGAGCATGATGTGCTCGAGGTGCAGCGTGTTCGGGATGCGCACGATGCGCGGGTGTGCCTCGTCGTAATCCACGCACATGGCCAGTCCCATCTGAATGGCCTCGCGGTCGTTGTTCATGAACGGCGGGATCTCGCAGCCGTAGAGCATTTTGCAGGTGATGCCGTTGACATACATGGCGTCGAGATCGAGCTTTTTGACCGCGCGCACGGTCGTGGCCGAGGCGAGGCCGAGCCCCTGCGCGTTGCCGTGCGAGGCCTCGTCGATGTCGAGTGCGACGATTTGCTGGCTTTCGATGCCGCCGGAGGCGTAGGGGGTCGGGAACTTGCCGGATACGTTCGGATCCATACCGTTGCCGCTGAAATACTTGCCGCACTCGTCCACGATGAGCAGCTCGCAGCTGTCGACGAGGATGCGCGGCATGTTTGCAAATGCGCGCTACAGCAGGATCGGCTCCTGCTCGTAAACGTCGGGTGCGTCGACCGTGACGAGCTCCGCCGTCTGATCATAGGCATTTTCGATCGTGGCGACCGCGAACAGGATCGGCGCGTTTTCGATGATGGCCTGACCGAACATGGGCACATACTTGGCCATGTATTTGAACCCGGCGCGGTGGCACGTCTCGGCACCGACCTGCTTGCCGAGGCCGATGGTCATCATTTTCATGATACCGCTCTCAAAGGGCCCGCGGAACGACGTGTGCGGCTTGATGCGGCAGTTGACGATGATGCCGTCCGCCTCGGCCGCGTTTTTGTCGATGAACACGTCCATGCCGTCGGCATTGACACCGATCTTCTTGACCTCCATGGACGAGAGGATCGGGCAGCCGATGGTCTCCTCCGTCACGCCGTAGCCGGCGAGCACGGCGCGCTGACCCTCGGCGGTCGCGCCGCCGTGACTGCCCATTGCCGGGACGACGAACGGGTGCGCGCCGCGGCTCTTGACGAAGTCCGCGATCGCTTTCGTGATGATCGGGATATTGGCCACACCGCGCGAGCCGACCGTGATGGCGATGCGCATGCCGGGACGGATCTTGCGCGTGTGCGGCGCGTCGGAAAGCATCCCGGCGATGTAGTCCGGGATGTCCTCCGGCGCGATGTGCGTGCGGTCAAATACCTGCCGCACGCGAAACATCGGCGGGAGCTGCACCTTCTGCAGCAGGGCTGCGGCTTTTTCGTGCATGGTGCGGCTCCTCTCAGGCGTCGATCAGGATGGATTCGGCCAGCCGGGTCATGACCCGCGTGCAGCGGGTGATGTCGTCAAGCTCGACGAATTCGTCCGGCTTGTGGGCATAAAACAGATCACCCGGGCCGTAGGACATGCAGTTGCGGTTGCCGGTCGTGGCGGCGATGACCGCGGTGTCCGTGTAGCCGGGGAAGAAATCGACCGGGGCTTCCTCACCGGTGACATCCTTCGTCGCGGCGCGGAGCATCTTGAGCAGGTAGGAATCGTTATCCTTCTCCACGGCGGGGCGCTGCGCAAGTACGGTGTAGGTGCATGACGTGCCGGGTACGTTTGCACAGCCCTCGGCAATGGCCTCTTCCACGAGACGGATGGACTGCTCGTTTGTCGTCGGCGGTGTCAGGCGCATATCGATCGTGCAGTAGCACTCGCCGGGCACGATGTTCAGGTTCAGACCGCCGTTGATGATGCCGAACGTGGCTGCGCACGGGCCAAGCTCCGGGTGCACCGGCAGCGCCCTGAGCCTGCGGTTGATGGCACAGATGACCTCCGAAAGTGCGGCTACGGCATCGCTGCCCTTTTCGGGCGTGCTTGCATGGCAGGCGACGCCCTTTGCGTCCAGCCGGAACCAGGTCTTGCCCTTGTGGGCGACTTTAATGGCGCCGTTTGTCGGCTCGGCATCGAGCACATAGTCGTCGGCTCGAACGATGCCGTCGGCAATGAGCTTATCCGCGCCGATCATGATGTCCTCTTCGTCCATCGAGGCGATGAACAGAAAGTCATGCTTCAGCTTTTTGCCCATGGCAGCAATGCTGCGAAACGCCAGCATGCCGGCTGCGAGGCCGGATTTCATGTCGCACGAGCCGCGGCCGTACATCCTGCCGTCGATGATCTCGGCTGCCAGCGGGTCATGGTGCCAGCCGTCGCCGAGCGGGACGGTGTCCTGATGGCAGATGTAGACCAGACGCGGGCCGCTCTGCTCACCCTTGAGTGTGGCGACGATGTTGCAGCGGCCGTCCTTCACCTCGTGGCGCAGGACATCCGCACCGGTCTGCGCCAGAAAATCGTACACGAAATCCGACACCTTGTATTCAAACGCGCCGGGGTTCGTGCTCTCGATCCGGACGAGCTTCTGCGTGAGCGCCACTTCTTCGATCGGACTGTAATTCATGGCAGGTGCTCCTTTCGCGTCAGATCTTGAAATCGTCACCGCTGAGCTTCGTCAGCTCCTGGAAGATGGCAATGTTGCCGACGAGCGCGCGCTCCATGAAGTCGATGCGGCATTTGTCGACCGGGCGGTGGCAGTAATACTCCTGCATCGGGGAATAACCGATGGAGGCAATGTGATGCCGGCCGCTGACCATGGCAAGGTCGGTGCCGAAGTCCCAGTAGCCGTAGCTGACGGGCTCGCCGATGCTGCGCAGGCCGTTGGAGGCCGCAGCAACGAACGGGTGGTCCTCGGCGATGCGCCAGCCCTCTTTGATGTTGGGCTTTGTCTCAGTGATGCCGGTGTAGGTCGTGCGCGGGACGGCGGAGACCTTCACGGTGGCGTGGAAGACCGGATCCTCGGCGGAGAGGCGGTCGATGATCGCCTGAATCTCAGCAATGGCGTCCTCGGGCGTCTCGGTCGGGACGAGACGGCGGTCATAGGTGATATTGCAGCGGTCGGGCACGATGCACATCGTGCCGGGGGTGCAGTTGATGACGGTCAGCGCGATGCTGGACTTGCCGAGTTTCTCGTCGACCTGATAGTGCTCGGCATAGTAGGCCTCGACGGCGTCGATGAGCTTCGTGGCTTTGTTGACGGCATTGATGCCGAGCCAGGGGGATGCGCCGTGGCTGGTCACGCCGGCGACCTCAACGTTGATCTCGACGCGGCCGCGGTGGCCGCAGTAGATCTTGAGCGCGGTGGCCTCGCAGGAAACGACACCGTCGACGTGCAGGCCGCGCTTCGGGAATTCGTTGTCGATCAGGCCGATGATGCCGATCTGCTCGGCGGGCTCTTCCATGACGACGAAGCTGACCATATAGTCGCCCTTGAAGCCGATGCCCTCTTTCTTGAGCTGCGCAAGGATCGCGCCGCTGTAGATCTGGCAGGCGATGCCGCTCTTGGTATCGGCGGCGGCGCGGCCGTGGATGACCTCGGCCTTTTCAAGCGCGTCGCCGGCCTCGTTGTACATCTCATCGATGTCGATCACGCCGCCGTAGGGATCATAGCCGTGCCATTCGGACGGGTCACCGATGTCGACATGGTCCATATGGCCGTTGTACATGATGGCGGGGCCGGGCTCGGTGCCGTGGATGATGCCGCAGACGCTGCCCCAGGGATCGCGGAACACTTCGTCATAGCCAAGTTTCTCAAGCTCGGCAAGGATGAGGTCGGCCACGTCCTTTTCCTGGCCGCTGAGCGACGGCGTGCGGATCAGGCGCTGTGCCAGATCGATCATGGCCGGTTTCATTTCGGCTGCAAGTTCACGAATTCTTTCAATCATAAATAGCTCCTTCTGCCGCCGGATGCGGCGGCGGTACATTGACAACAGACGATAGCATGAGGCGTCTGCCTCACGCTACCGTCAGTAGTTCTTGGGTATCCGGCGTCATCCGCCTACCAGATTTGGCAGGAACATGACGATCTGCGGGAAGAAGACCATCAGGACGAGCGCCAGAACGAGGATGCCGATGTATGGCATCAGTTCTTTGACCAACCCTCCCAATGGCGCACCGGATATATTCTTTGCGACGAACAGGTTGACGCCCAGCGGCGGCGTCAGGAAGCCGATGCAGAGGTTGACGACCATGAGGATGCCGAAGTACACGAGATCCAGGCCGAGCTTCTGTGCAATGGGGCAGAACAGCGGGGCAAACAGCACGATGTTCGACGTGGTGTCGATGAACATGCCGGCAATCAGCAGGAACGCCATGATCAGCAGCATGACCACGTACTTGCTGCTCGACAGGCCGAGCATCGCCGTGGCGAGCATCTCGGGGATGCGCTGCAGGGTGAGCAGACGGCCGAACACAGCCGCGCCGCCGAGCAGGAACATGACCGGAGCGGACATCATGGCCGCCTCAACCAGTGCTTCCTTGAGCAGCTTGAAGTTCAGTGTGCGGAATACGAAGAAGCCGACGATCAGCGTGTAGATAACGCCGAGCACGGCGGACTCCGTCGGCGTGGCAAGACCGGAGTAGATGCCGCCGAGTACGATGACGGGCATGAGCAGCGCGGGAAGACCCTTCTAGATCTGCTTGAGCACCCAGAGGAAACCGCCGCCGCGGGGCGTGCCCTTGTAGCCGCGCTTCTTGCTGATGAGGAAGTTGTAGAGGATCATGATCAGGCCCATGAGGACGCCGGGGCCGACGCCGCCGAGAAACAGCGCCGTGACGGACGTGCCGGCAGAGACCGCATAGACGATCATCGGGATGGACGGGGGGATAACAGGGCCGATGGTGCCGGCGGAGGCCGTCGTTGCGGCGGCGTACTCCGTGGAGTAGCCGCGGCGCACCATGGCGGGGATGAGGATACCGCCGAGCGCGGCCACGCAGGCCGGGCCGGAGCCGGAAATGGCGGCGAAGAGCATGGCCGCGACGATGGTCGTGGCGCCGAGGCCGCCGGTCGCCTCACCGACGATCGCTTCCGCGACATCGATCAGGCGCTTGGCAATGCCGGAGCGGTCCATCAGGGAGCCGCAGAGCATGAAGAAAGGCATTGCCAGCAGGGAGGTGTTGTCTGATGCCGTGATCGTGGTCTGCGCCAGCATGGTGAGCATCTGGTTGCCGGTCACGGCATTGAGCGAGAAGCCGGCAGCGATGGTCGCAATACCGAGCGAAACAGCAATGGGAACCGTCAGAAGAAGACAGATCGCCAGAACGCCGAAAAGAACGCCAACTACCATTACTGATCTTCCTCCTTCTTCTTGGATTTTTTCTTGTTGTGCCTATCGAGTTCCTCCTGCGGGATGGGGCCCTTGATGGTGTTGGTCAGGTAGGCCTTGCCGCGCAGCAGCTTCAGGTTCGGGATGAGGGAGGCCTGCATGATGCGGATGCAGAAACCGATCATACCGATCAGGCCGGGAATGTACATGACCGCCGCACTCAGCCACGGCATGGACGAGAAATACTGCGGGAACTGGATGATGTTCTGGATGTAGACCCACATCATGTAGGAAACGACGATCGCGTACACGAACGACACGAAGTCGCCGAACAGATCGATCCAGTAGGTGATCTTTCTGGGCAGGAAGTTGTCAATGGCCTCGACCTTCAGATGCTGCCCGGTGAAGGCGCCGAGGCTGATGCCGATGAGCGTGCACCACACGAAGAGGATGCGTGCCGCCTGGTCGGCCCAGGACAGCGAGTGGTTGAACGCACGCAAAACGACGTTCACGCCGACGATCGCCGTCATGAGTCCGAAGCAAATCGCAAGGATCCATTCCTCTATGTGGTTGTACCACGGCGATTTTGTTTTCGTTTTCATTTGGTCAGACTCCATTCTGCCGCCGCCGAAGCGGCCGGTATTGTTCACTGCCGCCGGGGCGGCGTATGGGATGCGGTGTGGGAATGAGGACGTGCTGAAATGATCATGCTCCGGAGACCATTTCGACACAGGGGTGCCCCGCCGTGTGCTGAAACAGCACGTTCCCGGCCGGAACACCCCCAAAAGATTGCCTGAATTCGCTTAGCCGGTGCTAAGATCGCGTTCAGATGTTAGTTTTTCGGCTCAGCCGCAGCAACGGCGTCGATCAGATCCTGACCGATGGTGCTGGCGTACTTATCGTACACGGGCTGAACGGCCTCACGCAGAGCGGCCTTCTCCTCGTCGGTGAGGATGATGACTTTCGGGCCGTTACCGTCGGGCTCCCACTCTTTGAGGGTCTTTTCATCGTAATCGGCAGCATAGTCACGCTCCCAGTCAGCGGATTCCTTGGCGGCCTTCTTGATGATCTCCTGTGCAGCGGGATCGAGTTTATCCCAGGTCTTCTTGGACATGACGACCGGGATGGGGTCATAGATGTGATCGGTCTTGATGAGGTACTTCTGCACTTCGGAGAAACCGGAGAGCTTGATGTTGGAGATGGGGTTCTCCTCTGCGTTGATGGTGCCCTGCTGGAGCGCGGTGAACAGCTCGGAGTAAGCAAGGGTCGTGGGGCTGGCGCCGAGAAGCTGCCAGGTCATGATGTGCACTTCGTTGTCCTGCACGCGCATTTTGCAGCCGTTGAGATCGCCGGCCTTGTGGAACTCGATGTTGTCGGTGGTCAGCTCACGCCAGCCCTGCAGCCACCAGGCCAGGCCAATGAGACCGGAGGACTCAAGATCGCTGAGGATCTTCGTGCCCACTTCGCCGTCGAGAACGGCCTCGGCGTGCGCGTCGTTCTTGAACAGGAACGGCAGGTCAAAGAGCTTCGTTGCCGTCGTGAACGCGGCGAGGTTTGCCACGGCGGGCAGTACCATGTCCAGCGTGCCCTGCTGCACGGACTCGATCATGGCGCGGTTATCGCCGAGCGCAGAGTTCGGGTAGACCTCGATCTTGATCTTGCCGCCGGAAGCTTCGGAGACGAGCTGAGCAAAGTGGTCAGCGCCTTCGTCCGTCGGGGTGCCGTCAGCAATCACATGGCCGAGCGTGAGCGTGTAGCTCGGGCCGGTGTAATCGCTGTTACCGGTCGCCTGGTTGTCGTCGGTCTTGCCGCCGCCGCATGCGCAGAGGCTCAGTGCCATGACAAGGACCAGTACCAGTGCAGTGAGTCTTTTTTTCATAGTTTTTCCTCCTTTGCTCCTCAAAGCAGTGCTTCAAGTCACGTTTGATCGTTTTAAATTACACGGCAGTTGCCTGCCGGAAATTCCGGGTGTTGGGAGCTGCCCCGCTCAGAAGCGGACGATGTCGTCGATCTTTGCCATGTGGCAGCCGGGATAATTGTCCTTCACGCGCATGAGGAAGTTGAGCTTGTCGATGCGCTCGCCGCTGCGCGGGCAGCCGTTTTTGATAAACGGGATCTGCAGGCCCACCGCCAGATCCATGACCACGTCGCCCACGACGCCGCCGCTGCGGCCGGACGTGACGGAGAACATGCCGTGCTCGCTGGCGAACTTGTGCGCTGCGAGTGCCTCGGTGATCGTGCCGACCTGGTTGGGCTTGAGGATGAAGCCGTCGATCGCCTTGAGCTCGTAAGCCCTGCGGATGCGCGCGGGGTTCGAGACGGTAAGATCGTCGGCGATGATGTAGGTGCGCGTGATCTCACGGTGCGCTTTGACGAAGCCGTCCCAGTCGTCCTCATCGAGCATGTCCTCAATGAATACGAAATTGTACTTCTCGGTCAGGCGCTTGACATAGGCGACCAGCTCGTCGTTTGTGACCTGGCTGCCGTTGAGGTAATAGGTTTTGTGCTCACGGTCGTACATCTCGGTCATGGCGCAGTCGAGTGCGAACGCACACTGTTCGCTGTAGCCGCAGTCGTCGATGGCCTTCTGGATCAGGTCAAGGCAGACCTCAGGATCCTCCGACGGGGCACACCAGCCGTATGAGCCGCCCACGCGCGGCTCCGCGCCGGTGTACGCACGGATGACCCTGCCGAGCCGGTTGAAGACCTTAACGGCGATCTCGACGGCCTGCTCGATGTCGCTGGCGCGGTACGGCATGACGATGAACTCGTTGAATGCCTGACGGATGCCGGCATTCATGCCGCCGTTGAGCACGTTGAACGACGGGATGGGTACGGTCTTGATCCTGCCGCCGGCGATGTAATCATAGAGCGGACGCTTGCAGCTTGCCGCCGCCGCGCGGTAGCACGCCACGGACACGGAGTAGATGGCGTTGCCGCCGAGGTTCGTCTTGTTCTCAGTGCCGTCGAGCTCGATCATGCACCGGTCGATCGCGGCCTGATCCATCGTGTCCATACCGATGAGCGCCGGGGCAATGATATCGTTGACATTGGCGACCGCCTTATGTACGGACAGGCCGTTGTATTCGGCGGGGTCGTTGTCACGCAGGACGAACGACTCGTACATACCAACGGACGAACCGGTCGGCGCAGCGGCCGTGCCGACAGAGCCGTCTTCGGTGATGACGTCGACCTCGACCATCGGCCGGCACTTGCAGTCAATGATCTGACGGGCATGCACGCTGCGGATGCGGCTGCCCTTGCGGGGCTTGCCGGGCAGCTCGGGCACATACATGATGTTCAGATCGCACAGGTTCGTGCCGGTGTTGCCGGTGAAGACCGCGTCGCCGATGGCATCGAGCGCTTCAAAGCAGGCGTGGCCGCGCAGGGCGTCAAAGACGTTGATGCCTTTTGCCTCCGCCGCGTCATAGCTTGTGGAATCCGTGATGCCGCCGGCGACCTTCGTCGTGCCGTCGGTGCCCTCGGAGTCGATGGACAGGCACACGCAGCCGGGCGCCTTCTTTCCGGAGATGGCGTAGGACAGCGTCAGCTCCTGACCCGGGCCGCCGTGGCCGGTGATGGTGGAATTATCGAGGATCTGCGTCGTCGCCTCACCGGAGCACAGCAGTACGCACGGCGGCTTGACGGGGTTGCCGTAGTTCTGGATCTCGCGGGCGAGCGAGGCAAATACGGAGCCGACCTCTCTGGCCTCGCCCTCGAGGTACGAGGTGAGGATTACGGCCGGGATGCCCATCTCCTCGGAGATGCGCTTGGCTGTCAGACAGGAGTCCGGCAGGCTGTTGAGCAGGAAGTAGGTGTTCTCGGGGAAGGCCTTGGGCGTTTCGCCCTCGGGGCCGACGTGCATGAGATAGTCCACAACGGATTTCGGCAGACGGTCGGCTACACCGTAGTCACGGATGACCTGCCGCGCTTCTTCAAGCGTCGTCTGGTCGGGGCCCATCGGCGTACCTTTATAATTTTTGTACGGCTCGCCGATATCGCCGGTGGCCGGCGTACCTACGGCATCCGAGATGCCGAAGCCGATGAGTTCGGCGCCGCGGTCGCGGATGCGCTTTGCGAGCATGCCGCCGTTCATGGCGGAGATGTGGCGTCGGATCGCGTTGATCTCATAAATACCGGCACCGGATTTGAGCATGATGTCGGTCGTGTCGATCTCATCCTGCAGCGAGATACCCTCGATCGGGCAGCTCATGAGCGCGGACGAGCCGCCGCTGATGACGACGATAAACAGGTCGTCGGCCGTGGCGCTGTCAATCAGGCGGATGATCTCTTTACAGGCACGCAGTCCCTCCGCGTTTGGCAGCGGGTGGCCGCCGACGTACACTTCCGTTTTATGAAACACGTCCGTCGGCTCGCTGATCTTGACGATCGCAATGCCGCGCGTGAGATGGTCGCCGAGGATCTCGTCGATCGCCATGGCCATATGGTTGCAGGCTTTGCCGGCACCGAGCAGGTAGACGTTGCGCTTCTTGCTCAGATCCCAGCGGCGGCTGCCGATGCACAGCACATCGCCCTCCATGTGGGTGATGCGCTTGATGCGCTCGTAGGCGTCGAGCTGCTGCAGGGTTTTTTCCGTGATGTCCAGAACGATCTTTCGGCCCTCGGCATCGCCGTGGCTGAGCAGGGCCTCACGGTTTTTGACCTTGATTTGCATAGTTTCACTCCTTATGATTGCGCGCACCCACACGAGACGCATTCCTGCCGCATGCCATGCTGCAGCACCGTTCCGGTGACAATGGCAATATATTAGCAGGCTGTGAACAGATGAGCAATATATCGCCAAACTTCCGCCATGAATGAAAATGCATTCGAAAAAATGATGTACGCTATATGAAATTATAAATTGAGTTGGCGAAAAAGTCAATTGCATCTGTATAATCTGCTATTTTTTGTGCACACTGTTCTATTTTCCGGAATCATACAAATGCGCGCCATTCAAAAAATAATCGTTTTCCACAAAAAAATTGTTCAAATAATCGTAAAAATAGCGATTTTTTTGGTACAAAAAAAATAAAAATAACCGCCATTTCCACCGAGATAAGTCCAAAAAACGACATCTTATCCAATCTGCGCAAAAGGCGGATGCTTTTGGACATCCGCCTTTTGCGCTGAGGGTATGTGCCGTGCCCGTTCACGCGGGCACGGCGGTATGGGGGAAAGTGAGAATAACGATGCTGGCGGCGCGGCTCATTCGCACTGCGCCGGGTTCTCCCAGAGCAGCAGCTTCGTGCCGATGCCCTTCTCGAGAGCGGTCTCGTACAGATCGTAGCCAAGGCCGAGGTCAAACACGGACATGCCGCAGGCGATGAAGCAGATGATATCGTCATCGCTGGTACGGCCCTGCTGCTCGCCTGCGATGATTTTGCCGATCGCAAGCGAATCCTGCAGGGGCTCTTTCATGCCTTTGTCGATCAGGTGGTACACCGGGCCGCCGATGACACCAGCGTAGTACGCTTCCTTATCGCCGGTGGCGATGGCGTCCTCGACGTAGGCCTCGTGCAGGCCGATGTGGTCATAGACGACCTTCATCTTCGTCCACAGACCGCCGTCCTGCTCGTAGGAGCCGCCCTCCTGCTGGTCAAAATGGACCGGGCCGGATGCCAGAATGGTGCAGCCGGGCTTGACCCACGCACCCTGAATGTTCAGAAATGCGGTGCGCGAAGCGGCGACGTTGATGACGTCAGCCTGACGCACGGCCGTCTCGAGATCCTGCTCGACGACGGCTTCGATGCCAAACTGCTCGCGCACGTGGGCGGCCAGCTTTTCGGCCGGGGCGACGGAGTGATTGTTGCAGATGACCTTCTTGACGTTGGGCATCTGGGTGATGACGTTGTTGAGGCAGGACGTGCCGATCGCGCCGCAGCCGATGCACAGCAGCACCTCTGCGTCCTTGCGTGCGAGGTGGCGCGTTGCGACGCCGGGCACGGCACCGGTGCGCGCGGCACTGAGAAGGTTCGCACTCATGTAGGCAAGCGGTTCGCCGGTGTCCTTGTTGTTCAGCGTGACCATCAGCACGGAGCGCGGCAGCCCCTTGCTCTTATTGGCGGCATTGGAGCCGTACCACTTCTGGCCGCAGATGTCAAAGCGGCCGCCGAGGTAAGCGGGCATGGCAACAAAGCGGCGGTCGGGTCCGGCGACGGGCATATTCGGGAACGGGCTCTCCTTGGGGAAAACAATATACATACCGTGATTGTTATGGTTGTTGCCGCCCATGAGATAGTCGCCCTTGGCAAGAAGGGTGAAAACCTCTTCTGCGTTATTGATGCACTTGGGCACATCCAGAACGCCGGCCGCGATGGTATCGGGTTCGGACAAGTAAAGGAATTCGGTCTTGTGTGCCATGTTTGTTCTCCTTTCTCAAAAAGCCGGGGCTGTCCCGGGCCTTTTGATATGCAATATATTGATGCTATGTATCAAAATTACCGTGCGGCGCGGTGCGTGTCAATCTTTCCGGACGGAACAGACAAAATTGTCGTAAAAGAAGATAATATTTTTTTGTTTCTGAAAATTTGCAAATGTCATTGACCAAATCCCATCAAGTGTGGTAGTATTTTTTGTACTAAAAACTACAAAAGATGCTTGCCGTGCTTCAATGCTTCCAATGTTGTGAAAGGTGGGATCCGCATGCAGGAGTCGAGCGCAAAATTGAAGGTCTGCACGCAGACCGTCCCGTCGGGCGGGCGGACGACTGGATATCATCGCCGCAGCGCGGTATCCTTTTATCTGGTGACGGATGGGTGCATCCGCATCCTGCTTCAGGGGCGGGAGATCACGGTGCGCGAAAACGAAGGCGCTTTTGTCAACAGCGGTGTGCTGCACAGCATGGAGAGTGCCGGTGCGGATGCCGCGGTGCTACAGGTGACCTTTCCGCCGGAATACGTTACCGGCGCGGAGGATCCGCGCCTGACCGCACGCTATGCCGACCCCATCGTCAAAGCGCGCGAGCGCGACTGTATGCTGCTGCGCGGCAGCGGCTGGGCCAATGATATCTGCGACCGGCTGCAGCTGCTGCCGTCGGTGCTCTCGGCGCGCCGGCCGGGCTATGAGCTGCGCGCGCATATCCTTGTCTCGGAGATCTGGCTGACTCTGTACGAGCAGACCATCCCTGCGCCGGACGGGCCGCGCGGCGTCTCGCTAACGGAGAAAAAGCGCATGGAGACGCTCCGGCAGTACATTCAGGACAATTACCGCGAGAAGATTTCGCTCGACGACATCGCCTCGGCGGCACACATCAGCCGCGGCGAGTGCTGCCGTATGTTCAAGCGGCTGTACAGCATGACACCGTTTCAGTACCTTGTGCGTTACCGGCTTGCGCGCAGCATCTATTATCTGTCGGAGACCGACCGGAGCATCGCGCAGATCGCGCAGAGCGTCGGCTTCTGTTCGAGCAGCTATTATACCAAGTGCTTCCGAAGCGAATATCAGTGCACCCCACTCCGCTACCGGCAGAGCCAGCACTGGCTGCCGGATCTGCCGTGACCTGTCATGTGCCCCTCGGCAAAAAAGAGGAAGCCGTTTCTCTCGCAGCATGTGCATGAGGGAAACGGCTTCTCCGTATGTCAGTGTGGGATCTGCGTGTGCAGCGAGGATGCAGGACGTTTGCTGCTCACAAAGGCCGGCAACGATCACAGCCGACGCTCCAAACGATACGGAGCGTCGACCGTTTTTCATTTGCGGGCCATGGCAGGCGGCTGCGCGGTCGCCGGGCGTGATGTCGACGTGCAGGCTGTACAGGCAGTTCGGGCAGTGGTTGCGGTGGCTGCTCCCGGCACCCTCCGGTGTCACGAGCCGTCCGCAGACTCTGCAGGGAAAGCTGTCGCGGCAGGGGTGGGTTTTGTAGTAGCCTGCTTGGTATTGCTGTCGTTTGTTTTCGTGCTTCATTGGTTCCTCCCAAAGGCATTCCTGCGCCGGGAGGCGTGGCGTGTGTGGATTTGCCGGCCTCCCGGTCAGCGCACACGCTCCGATGTTCTTGTCTGTTTCAAATAATGTCTCCTGAATATAAATATAGATAGAATTTGCGGTCATTCCCGCCGCCTCCAGCATACTGCGCATGCACGCCGCTGTCAAGTGCGCGCAAAAAAGCGGGGAATTCCGGTTGCCGCGGCGGAAAAAATTCGTTATACTGAATCAAAACACCCTGCAAGGAGGTGTCCCCCGCATGAAACAGTATCCGCGCATGGCAGCCCTGCTGCTGGCGCTGCTGCTCGCGCTCGGCTGCACCGGCTGCGGCGAGAAGCAGGAGCCCGTGACCGTGACGATCTGGCACGTCTACGGCGGCGAGACCGAGTCCCCGCTCAACGACCTCATCGACACGTTCAATGAGACCGTCGGCCGCGAGCAGAACATCCGCGTGCAGGTCGGCAGCGTCACGAACACGAACACCATCCACGAGGCGGTGCTCGCCTCGGCTTACGGCGAGCCCGGCGCCACGGCGCTGCCGGATATGTTCATGTCCTATCCCAAGACCGTGCTGGCACTGCCGGATGCGGATATCCTCGTCGACTACCGGGACTATTTCTCGGATGCGGAGCTGGATGATTTCATCCCCGCGTTTCTTGCCGAGGGGGAGATAGGCGGGCATCTGACCGTACTGCCGGTGGCCAAGAGCACGGAGATCCTGTTTGTGGACAAGACGCTCTTTGACCGCTTCGCCGCCGCGACGGGCGCGACGCTCGATGATCTGTCCACGTGGGAGGGGCTCTACCGCACGGCGGAGGCCTACACCGCCTGGACGGACGCGCAGACGCCCGACACGCCGGACGACGGCAAGGTGTTTTTCGTGCACGACTACCATTTTAATTATTTTCAGGTCGGTGTCGAATCTCTCGGTGCGGATTTCTTTGACGGCGATCAGGTGGCGTTCGGCCCGGTGTTTCGCCGCGTGTGGGAGCCGTATGCCCGCGCAACGCTCGCCGGCAGCGTCTGGCTCAAGAGCGGCTACGCCACCGAGCCCCTGCGCACGGGCGACGCGGTCGCGTCCGTGGCATCGTCGGCGAGCGTGCTGTACTACGCCAACACCGTCACCTACCCGGACAACACCTCCGAGCCGGTGGAGATCATCTCCCTGCCATGCCCGACGTTTGCGGGCGGGGAGAAGCTCGTCATGCAGCGCGGCGCCGGCATCTGCACGGTCAGGTCCACGCCCGAGCGTGAGCGCGCGTGCATGACGTTTCTCAAGTGGCTCACGGCGCCCAAGCGCAACGTCGATTTTGTGACGCAGCTTGGCTATATGCCCGTTACGCAGACGGCGTTTGCAAACGAGCTGCCCAGCGCTGTGCGCACGCTCGATGACCCCATGTACATCTCGCTCTATCAGGCGTTTCTCGACACGCAGAGCAGCTACACGTTCTATACTCCGCCGCAGCGCAGGGATTATCTCGAGCTCGAGACCCGCTTTGAAGAGCAGGTGCGCCTGCAGCTCACGGCCGGGCGCGTGCTCTGCGAACAGCAGGGCGGCGGCGCGCGTGAGGAGCTGATCTGGTCCACGCTCGACCAATTTGAAAAAACCTACGTCCGCTGAGGCGGCAGAAAGGCGGTGACAGCCATGCTCCAGTTACGGGAAATGCGCTCGGCGCTGGAAAAAGCAAAGACGCAGGGCGTGAGCATGCAGCGGCGGCTCGTGCTGTACTGGTTCAGCATGGCGCTGGCGATCCTGGCCGCCGTGCTGCTGGTCGTGAGCTTGACGGGGGTGTTTTCCAACACGGCGCAAAAGTTCGGCCAGTCGCTGACGATCCAGAAGCACAACACCGCCTCGGCGCTTGCCGGGCAGATGGACCAGCTCACGGCGCAGAGCATCGCCCTGTCGGAGGAGCTCACGCGCGAGCTGGACAAGCAGCTCGCCGCCGGCGGGCGGACGTTCTCCGCGCTCAACGACGATCCCGGCGCGATCGCGGCCGTCGAGACGGCGCTCTATCCCGCGCTGAACACCTATTTGAAATCCAGCGCGTGCAGCGGCGCGGTCTTTTGTCTGGATGCCACGGCCAACACGGCGCTGCCGGGCGCGGCGACCTCGCGCGCGGGGCTGTACCTGCGCTATTCGGCGCTGCGCGCCATCGGTGCGACGGACCAGCACGTCACGTGCTTTCGCGGCACGGCGGAGACGGCGCGCAGCGCACAGGTGCAGATGCACAACCGCTGGAATCCGGAGCTGAACGTGCAGGCCGTCCCCGGCTACACGCAGCTGCTGCGCGCATCGAACGGCCGTCTGGCCGAGCGCTGTCTGTGGACGGGGCGCATCGCCCTGCCCGACACATGGGAGTCGGTGACGCTGCTGTGCGTGCCGCTGCTCGACAGCGCGGGCAATGTGCGCGGCATCTGCGGCGCGGAGCTCAGCGATCTGTATTTTCGCCTCACCTATCCCGCCGTGGACAGCGCCTACGGCAGCATGGTCACGGTGCTCGCCCCCATAGACGGCGACCGGCTGCTGCTCGGGCAAGCCATGATCGGCAGCCCCGGCGGGTCGTATCTCACGGCCGACGGCACGCTCACGTGCAAGACCGGCCGGTATTATAATACGTATTCCGACGGCAGCCGCACCTATCTCGGTCTGCACGAACCGATCGGCGCGACCGACGCCGCAGGGCGGAAGCTCGCCGCCGTGGTGCTCGTGCCGGATGCCGGGCTGCGCACGCTCGAGGCGCGCAGCCGCATGGTGTGGATCGCGGGCTCGCTCGTGTTCCTCGCGGCGATGCTGCTGCTGTCGACATACCTGTCGCGCCGGTTCGTGACGCCGATCTCCCGCAGCCTGCAGGCCATCCGCGAGCAGACCCCCGGCGAGCACCCGTCCGGCATCTCGGAGATCGATGAGCTGCTGGCCTTCGTCCGCTCGCGCGCGGCCGAGCAGCTCACGGCCGGAGGTCTGCCGCCGAACATCGAGGAGCTGCTCTCGGGCTTCCGCGACCGGGTGCAGACGCTCACCCCCATGGAGCGCACCGTGCTGCAGTATTACATCGACGGCTGCTCGCTCGAGGAGGTCGCGGCGCGCGCGTACATCAGCGTCTCCACCGCCAAAAAGCACAACACGAACATCAACCGCAAGCTCGGCGTGACCTCACGCGAGGAGCTCATGCTGTATATCGACCTCTTCCGCCGCTGCGGCCGTCTCGATGAGATCGCCGCGCCGCGGGCAGAGGATACTGCAAGGTGCACAACCTGACCGTCGTCAGGCTGTGCACCTTGTCTACTACTCAGTCGTATTTTGCGGTTTCGGCGGGGTTTTTGCGCCGGGAACGTAGCATTTCCGACCCCGATGCCTTATACTATCAGCATAGCTGAAAAACCATCAAAAGCAGTTAGATCTGATGAAAAACATCTGCGTAAAGGAGCATGCTTATGGGACTTATCAAAGCGATCGCCGGAGCTGCCGGCGGTGTCATGGCTGACCAGTGGAAAGAATTTTTCACCTGCGAGGCGCTGCCGGCCGATGTGCTGGCGGTCAAGGGACAGAAGAAAACCACCCGCCGTTCGAGCAACACGCACGGCGACGAGAACATCATCACCAGTGGCTCGCGCATTGCTGTTGCCGATGGGCAGTGCATGCTCATCGTCGAGCAGGGCAAGGTCGTCGAGGTCTGCGCCGAGCCGGGCGAGTACACCTACGACGCGTCCACCGAGCCGACGATCTTCGCCGGAAACCTCGGCGAGAGCATCGGGCAGGTGTTTCAGAACATCGGCAAGCGCTTCACCTTCGGCGGCGAGGCACCGAAGGATCAGCGCATCTACTACTTCAACACCAAGGAACTGACCGGCAACAAGTACGGCACGCCGAGCCCGGTGCCGTTCCGCGTGGTGGACCAGCGCGCCGGCATCGACATTGACATCGCCATCCGCTGCTTCGGCGAGTACAGCTACCGCATCACGAACCCGCTGCTGTTTTACACCAACGTCTGCGGCAACGTCACCGAGGCCTACACCCGCGACACGATCGACGGTCAGCTCAAGAGCGAGCTGCTCACGGCGCTGCAGCCGGCGTTCGCGCGCATCAGCGATATGGGCATCCGCTACTCGTCGCTGCCCGGCCACACGCGCGAGATCGCCGAGGCGCTCAACGAGGAGCTCTCGGCGCAGTGGCGCGACCGCCGCGGCCTTGAGATCGTGGCCTTCGGCGTCTCGTCCGTGAAGGCGAACGAGGAAGACGAGCAGATGATCAAGGAGATGCAGCGCGAGGCCGCCTATATGGACCCGACGCGCGCGGCGGCGATGCTCTCGCGCTCGCAGGGCGAGGCGATGAAGGCGGCCGCGTCCAACACGGCCACGGGCCCGGCCATGGCGTTCATGGGCATGGGCATGGCCGGTCAGATGGGCGGCATCAACGCCCAGAATCTCTACGCCATGGGTCAGCAGCAGGCGGCCCAGCAGGCGGCCCAACAGCCTGCTGCCGCACCGCAGCCCGCACCGCAGCCCGCCGCCCCGGCGGCAGCGCCGGCGGCCGACGGCTGGACGTGCGCCTGCGGTAAGACCGGCAACACCGGCAAGTTCTGCGGCAACTGCGGCCAGCCCAAACCTGCGGACGAGAGCTGGACGTGCACGTGCGGCGCGGTGAACAAGGGCAAATTCTGCGCCGAGTGCGGCAGACCGCGCCCGGCCGCCGTGAAGAGATTCAAATGCGACAAGTGCGGCTGGGAGCCGGAAGACCCGACCAACCCGCCGAAGTTCTGCCCCGAGTGCGGCGACCCGTTCAACGACGGGGACAGCGTTTCGTGACCCACAACGAAAGGAGGCGCGCACATGCCAACTCAGGTAACCAACTATCAGTGCCCGGCCTGTACCGGCCCCCTGCATTTTTCGGCCGAGACCGGCAAGCTCACCTGTGACTACTGCGGCTCTGCGTATGACGTCGCGGAGATCGAGGCGCTCTATGCGCAAAAGGAGGCCGAGGCCGCCGCTGCCAAGGAGGCGGCCGACGCAAAGGCGGAGGCGGCAAAGGCGGATGCCGCCGACGGCGACTGGGACACCTCTTCGCTCAGCAGCGACTGGGGCGCGGACGCCGACGGCCTGCGGGTCTACGGCTGCCCGTCGTGCGGCGCGGAGCTGATCTGCGACGAGACCACCGCCGCCACCTCCTGCCCCTACTGCGGCAACCCGACGGTCGTGCCGGGGCAGTTTTCCGGCGCGCTCAAGCCGGAGTTCGTGCTCCCGTTCAAGATGACGAAGGACGACGCGGTGCGTGCGCTGCGCGCGCACTACCGGGGCAAGCCCTTCCTGCCGCGCTCGTTCACGGCCGGCAACCACATCGAGGAGATCCAGGGCGTGTATGTCCCGTTCTGGCTGTTTGACGGCGGCGCGGAGGGCGAGGTCGACTACAAGGCCGCCAACTCCCGCACCTATAGGGACGACGACTACGAGGTCACCGAGACCGACCATTACGACGTGCACCGCGGCGGCTCGATCGCGTTCGAGAAGATCCCGGTGGACGCCTCGAGCAAGATGCCCGACGACCACATGGACTCCATCGAGCCGTTTGACTACACGCAGATGCAGCCGTTTTCCACGGCGTACCTGCCCGGCTATCTGGCCGACAAGTACGACGCTGTCTCTTATACACATCTGACGCTGCC
>ENA-OZAL01000075-OZAL01000075.1-human-gut-metagenome-genome-assembly--contig:-NODE-75-length-20288-cov-7.502595_pt1 | contig 20288 bp, 17 predicted proteins | sample MGYA00244206_ERZ653496 | MGnify/ENA primary metagenome ERZ653496 (study PRJEB26926, sample SAMN06165085) | human gut metagenome | biome: ENVO:00009003; feature: ENVO:2100002; material: ENVO:00002003...
ACGAGATTGCCTCTTGTCTCGTGGGCTCGGAGATGTGTATAAGAGACAGAATGGGAGCAGCGGCTCAAGCGGATTGAAAAGGGCGAAGAAAAGCCGGAAGCCTTTATGGAGGATGTCCGCGCCTTTGTCCGTGACCTGACAAAGGACACCACCCGCGCGGAGAACGCGGATCAGCTCTTCCAGCCCATACGGCAGGTGATCTGCAAATGCCCGAAGTGCGGGGCCGCTGTTACGGACCGTCCCAAGGGCTTTATGTGTGAAAACCGGATCTGCGGGTTTGCCCTCTGGAAGACGGGCGGCATTCTGACCGGCGCAGAGCATCCGCTGACAGCCGGCGATGTGAAGGCGCTGGTGGAAAAGGGCTCTGTTCATAAGACGGGGCTCCTGTCCGCCAAGTCGCACATCCGGTATGAAGCAACGCTGCATCTGGACTACAAGGACGGAAAACCCTGCCTCCGTCCGACCTTTGACAAACAAGGAGGTAAATAGATGAAAAAGCTTGTGTCGCTCATTCTGATTATGATGCTGCTGTGCGGGACGGCCCTGGCGGATACCGGAACGGTCATTACCATGGATACCTCCAATGTACCGGTGATCCCTGAAGGCACGCTGTCCGCCGAGGTCATTTCCTTTACCGGCAATCAGACCTACGCTGTTTATTCCGCCCCGACCAAGAAGAGCATCCGCGGTGCGAAAGGCAAAGCCCGTGTAAGCACCAATGGCTGGATTCAGGTCTTCGGCGCGGAAGAGGACTGGATTCTGGTGCAATATGATATTTCTGATAAGCAGAACCGCATCGGGTATATCTACATCAACGCGCTGCCCAAGGATGTCACCGTGCCTGACCTGAACCTGAAGCGTGCGGCTGCCGTAACCAACTACGCGGTCGAGGTCACAGATGATCCCCTTGTCAGCAAAACGCCGCTGGCCAAGTTGCCTGAAAACAGCAAGGTCACCTGTCTTGGCACCATGGGCACATGGACATACATCGAGGGCAAGGAAAACGATGTGCTCTTCCGGGGCTTTGTACCAACGGAATGCCTGTCCGGCACCGTTACCACCCTGCGTGAAGCGGAAAAAGCCATTGTGGGCAGCTGGAAGCTCTATGCCGGCAGCTCGATCAATGCCAGCCGGATTGTCTTCCATGAGGACGGCACCGTGACCGGCAGATCGACACTGGAAAGCGGTCGAGAGATCGAATGGAACGGCTCCTGGTCGATTGATTACTATGACAGCAACCGAAACCGCTACTGGAATGATTCCGAGCTTGAGCTGACACTGGCCCGGGGCACTTCGGTGGAGCTGTACGGCCTGCGCATCTGCAGACAGGCAGCTGAGAATAGAAAGATCAAATACGCGCTGGTGCTTTCGGATGGAACCAAGACCAGTGGGATGGTGCTGACGGAATAACCCCTTACAGGCTGGAAGCTTTGATTGGCGTCCAGCCTGATCTCTTATGGAGGTGACGATTTTGCAAGACAATAGTTTCGCGATTTATCAGGTGAAGGATGGCCAGGATTACCACCTGCTTCGGTTCGCCAGCATGGAAGAGCTGAGGCGGGACGGACAACGCCTGCGGAGGGATGTCCATAAAGTTCTGGACGCTGCCGAAAGCGCGGTCTTTCCTGATAAAGCCGCTGCTGAACAGTTCCTTCGGGATGAAGGTTTCCTTGTGATTCACAATGATGATCCGCAGATGATTACGGTCAGGAACATGACGCGGCAGGAAGCGATCCTGTATCTGAGTCTGGGAGACGGGTGCTGCTGGCTGGAAGGCTGTGATACACGGAATGTTGATCAGACCGTGAAGCCTGACAACTATGAGCTGGTTTATTCGGCCTCTCTTCCTCCAATGGATGTGCGTGATCAGGCTGCGATTCTTGAAAGCCTTTACGCCCGGTTCAATCTGGATCGTCCCGAAGATTTCCATGGGCACAGCCTGAGCGTCAGCGATGTGATTGCCCTGAAGCAAAACGGGCGGCTGTCCTGCTATTATACGGACAGCTTCGGCTTTCAGAGACTGCCGGATTTCATTCCGCCGGCAAACGCGCTTCGGAATGCGGAGATGGCGATGGAAGACGATCTGAACATGATTGACGGGATCATCAACAACGGCCCGAAGGATGAAAAAACGCATAAGGTTCCTGGTGCGCCTGATCATCCGCATAAGCCCAGGCACTGGAATGAACCTGAGCGATAAACACGGAGGTACAGAATGATTGAATCTACTCACGATTACGAAAACTGGCGTGACAGCCTGCATGACACTCCCAAGCCTGAGGCGGATGAGCATCAGGTTCGGTTCTACTCCCATGACTACACGGCGGACACCACGCTGGAATACACCCGTCAGGGAGACCGTGCTGAGCTGACACTTTCCTTCAGCTCCGAGGATCCCGATATGGGCGTTGAGGAAATGGTCTATGGCGGTGAAAACCGGGAAAGCATGGCGGAGCTGGTCTCTGATCTGAAAAGTGAAATCACCGGCTATCTGGATACCATGGACACTTCTTCCTTCTATGACCAGCAGGGACTGCCCTTGGAAGGGGCGGATGCCTATGACGAATATTCCCGTACAGCATTGTATGCCTTTGAGGCCATTCTGAGTGAAACGGAAAAGGAGCTTCAGGGAGAGCTCTCGTGGAAGCCCATCGAATCGGATAAAACCGATTGGTTGTATTCCGGCAGCAGCGAACAGGATCTGGAGCGCGGCTGCGTGGGGCATCTACGCGGCGACTTCGGGAAAAGCGGCGGTGAGTTCTGGACGAGCTGGTTTGACCACCAGCCGGAGCTGAAAAGCCCTGCTTTCCATGAGGAATTCCAGAATGTGGTGAACTCGCTTCGGAAGCAGGATGGACTGCTTCGGAACTTTGCCAGCATGAACAGAGGCTGCCGGGAAGGCCTTTCCTGTGATGACAGCTTCGGCTTCAAGACTGAGTCTCCCCATTACACCTATTGCCTGCGCTGCACCCCGCGCAGAGGCGATTACAACTTCTATCTGTATGCCTATGACAAGGATGCTCAGCGTGAGCATGCGCTGCTGAAGGGCCGGAAAGAGCCTGAAAAGCAGAAGACTGCGAAACCCAAAATCAAAAGAAATGAAATGGAGCGATAAGAATATGTATCTGATGAATCTGATGAATGAGCACTGCATGACCCGCGCCGACCTGAGCATGATGAGTGGTGTGCCGGATTCCACTCTGCGGGATATTCTCAGCGGAAAAGCGCAGATTGATCACTGCGTGGCTGCGACGATCTATGGCATCGCGGACGCCCTGGGCACGACTGTTGAGGACGTCCTTGATCATTACTGGGATGAATGCCTCGGAACAGACGATGAGGAATGCGAGCGTGAGGTTCTCCATGATGGGCATACGCTGCTGCTTTTCTATTCCACGGTAGACAGAGTGGTACAGCTGCGCCAGCATGTAGACGACGCTCTTCTCACATCCTGCGTCAACAGTGAAGCTTTTATTGATCTGTTCTTTGACAGAGGGTTTTATCGGGAAGCGTTCTTCCTGCTGGGTCTTACCGATTACCTGAACAGGAAGCTTGGGATGAAGACGGATCCCCGTTTCGATGCTTATCGGGTATACCGTCTGGATAATCCGGTTTATTCTCTGAGCACGCTCGAGGAGTACGACGATCCCGAAGAGCTGAAAAACGCCAAGGCTTATGCGGAAGCCTATGCCATTCCTGAGCTCGCTGCTTTCAATATCTTCATGACCGAGGAAGACATCAGCCCTGATGACTGATGCCTTTTTCTCTGACGGGGATGTTCACCGCAGAAGAAGCGAGGTTCCATGACTGATAAGCAGATTTTGAAAAGCATCAAGGCACTGGCCCGGGGCGAGTGCGCAAACTATGACCGCGGAAACTGCCTTCTGACGGATGAACGGTGCCATCTGGTGAATCCCAGCTACGAAAGCATTCATGACGGAGCAATCGACTGCGATTATTTTCTGGAGTGTGTGCTGCCGGCTGACTGGAGTCTGAATGACCTGGTGTCCTATGCGCTCTGGTATGACGAGGCGGATGAGGACCCCCGTCCTCACGGTATGAAACGCTGTGAAATCTGTCAGAATCCTTTTGTCCCAACGCATGCCAAACAGAAATACTGTAAAGGCTGTGCTGAGACAGCGAACCGGAGAAAGACAAGAGCACGCATGTACGAACAGCGGCATAGCCCGTGAGATGACAGTCAAATGTTTGATTTAGCCTCTTTCAAGCATTCGCAAAAGCCTTATATTTCAACACTTTTTTGATAGCCAATTCCCTGTTTTTGAGGCAGAATGACCTCTTGGTCGTCCTGCCTCAATTCAGCTCTGTAAATCAAACATGGAGGTATAGCGATGACCACTTTTACGACTGAAGAACAGAACCTGATCTGCCTTTACGATCCCGGCAGCCGGGAAGGTCTGATCCATGAGCTGCGTGAAATGCAGAAGGATCTGATGCCCGATGAGGATGATCTGGAAGCCCTGACCCGCAGTGCGTTGGCGAAGCTGGAGCGCATGACAGACGCCGAATACTTTGAGATTGCGGAAGCATTGAATCCCTTTTATCCGCTGGACGATGCGTCCTATCCGGACGAGGATTCCGCGTTCGGCTGGACAGACAACCCTGAATGGGACGAGATTGATCCGGACGCAGAGATTGAATAACCCGAGAGGAGGTAATACCCGATGCCCAACAAAACACAGATCTATGCACAGATGGCGGATGATACCGCCAGAAAAATCACCGGGGATTATCTGGACTGGGCGGCTTTCCTGAATACTTCTTCCAGACTGTACAAGTACCCCTTTCATGATCAGCTGATGATCTATGCCCAGCGGCCTGACGCCACAGCCTGCGCTACCTATGATCTTTGGAATGACACCATGCGGCGTTATATCCGGCGCGGCTCCAAGGGTATCGCGCTGCTGACACCCGGTCCCTACGGCATGGATGTCCGGTATGTCTTTGACGTGTCGGATACCGGCACGCGCCGCAATTCCAGAAACGTGGAGCCATGGGTTCTGTCAGATGAAGCCATGGAGCCGGTTCGGCAGATGCTGGAGGATCAGTATTATGCCGATGCGGCAATGGGACTGGAAGGCCAGATTGATCAAATTGCCCGGCAGCAGGCACTGGAATACTGGCGGAATCATGCCCGTGACATCCGCGACAGCGTGGACGGATCCCAGCTTGCTGAGTATGATGATTTCAGCATCGGAGCTTCCTTCCGGAAGGCCGCTGCAGCCAGTATCTCTTACAGCATCCAGACCCGATGCGGACTGGATCCGGAGCTGTTCCGGGAGGATTTCACAGAGGTGCTGGACTGGAACACCCCAGCCACCGTCGCAGAGCTTGGCAAGGCTGTCAGTGAGATCAGCGGACAGGTGCTGCGTCAGATTGAAACGACTGTCAGAATGACTGAAAGGAGCATGAGCCATGAGCGAACTGATTTACAAGAGGAACGGAGACTACCTGCTGCCGGAGATGGGACTGACCGAAGCGGAGCGCAGACCTCTGGGCAAGTACGGGATCATGAGGCAGCAGTACCTGGAGCAGAACCGCCCCGGCCTGTACACGAGGCTGATCCTGAGCGGGCAGCTGATGGAGCATCTCCAGGAGATCGACACGATGGCCCACAGCCGTCTGGAGAGCCTGATGAGCCTGCTGACGAAACAGGCGGGCGTGACGGAGGAGCTGAAAGCCCGAGACCAGATGAAATGGGTCGGGACGATGAACGCTCTGAAGAATCAGGCCGAGGAAATGATCCTGACGGAACTGGTCTACGCCTGAGCCATCCGGAACCGGAGGCCGTTCAGATTGCATTTGAGCTTCCGACCGAAGCGGAACAGATTGAAAAGATCGATCAGCAGGAACAGAATATCCCCAGTACACTACCCCGTGCAGAGGCTGAGCCCTCTGCATTTTCATTTTCCGACGAGGAAATTGATCATGTACTGAGCCGGGGTTCCGGCTTTTCCGGGGGCAGGCTTCGGATTGCCGCTCTGTATGACACCCATCCTTCACCCAAGGCGGCGCAGGAATTCCTGAAAGAGGAATACGGCATCGGCGGGCACAGTCACACCTACCTGGACGGCTCCTCCGGCTTCGTGGACTACAACGGTCAGGGACTCCGGCTGACCCGTCGGGGCTTTCAGGAGGAAATGAAGCTGCGCTGGCCTGCTGTGGAACAGCATGTCCGCAGGCTGGTCGAAAGCGGAAACTATCTGGATGACGCGGAAAGGCAGCAGTTGGATGAGATGCGCAGCGCACTGGCCGGCCAGGATCTGCCCGTGCCTGTTCCTCGCTTTGCGTATCAGCCTGTCGCGCCTGTTGACGATGAAACAGTGCCGGAAGCGTCTGATACGACCGATGTGCAGGAAGAACCGGATGAGGCAGACCCTCTGGATGACATTGATCCTGACGCGATCCGCGAAGAGCTTGCACGAAACGGCATTGTGAACGGCGAAGTGGTCGATCCGGAAGCGCTTGCCCGGAATCCATTCATTCAGCAGGTGGAGGCCGATGTAGCTGCGATAGCGGCTGAGGAAGCCTCCGCTGAAGAACCGGATATTCCGCCCCTTCAGCCCGGTGAACGCCGCATTCCTGAACATGACGGGATTCCCGCTATGAGGGAAGTCACCATTGACCTGACGCTGGATGACCCGATGCCGCCTCCCCGGCATCCCCAGAGACTGCCGCAGGAACCGCCCTTTGCGTATGATCTGCATCCCGGCGATACGATCTATCTGGATGGACGCCCCTTCACGGTGGACGGTCTCCGCTTTTATGATGTCACCTTCCGCGATCCGGAAATGGTTTACCCGATTTTCCGTGCGGAAAGCAAGAGCATTCTGGGGCCGCTGCTGGACCGTGATGAGCGGAACCTGTCCTTCAGGACAGAACCGCTGGAGCAGGTGCAGACGGAAGAAAGCCAGGAGATGGAACTTCCGCCGGGACAGGAGACTGCTTCTGAGCCTGCGGTCAATTATCGGATCACGGATGATCACCTGGGTGAAGGCGGACAGAAGACCAAATTTGAAAACAACATGCGCGCGATCCGCACGCTGAAAACGTTGGAAAAGGAACACCGGCCGGCATCTCCTGAAGATCAGGAGGTGCTTTCTCAATATGTGGGCTGGGGCGGCATTCCGCAGGCTTTTGACGAGAGAAACACGGCATGGGCAGATGAGTATTGGGAGCTGAAGTCTGCGCTGACACCGGAAGAATATGAAATGGCGCGCGCCTCCACGCTGAACGCTCATTACACGTCGCCTACCGTGATCCGGGCGATCTATTCCGCTGTGGAACAGATGGGCTTCCGTACCGGTAACATCCTGGAGCCTTCCTGCGGTGTCGGCAATTTCTTCGGACTTTTGCCGGAAAGCATGCACAATAGCCGACTGTACGGCGTAGAGCTAGACAGCATCACCGGCAGGATTGCGCAGTACCTTTACCCGCAGGCCAATATTGCCGTCACAGGCTTTGAAAACACAGATCGGAAGGATTTCTTTGATCTGGCTGTCGGCAACGTGCCCTTTGGCGCGTACAAGGTTTCTGACCGGAAATTCGACCGCTACAATTTCCTGATTCATGATTACTTCTTTGCGAAGGCTCTCGATCAAGTCAGGCCCGGCGGCATTGTGGCGTTCATTACCTCCAAGGGCACCATGGATAAGCAGTCGCCGGAGGTTCGGAAATACATTGCGCAGCGGGCTGAACTGCTCGGCGCGATCCGCCTGCCGAATACAGCCTTCAAGGCAAACGCAGGAACAGAAGTGACGAGTGACATCCTTTTTCTGCAAAAGCGCGACCGTGCTATCGACATTGAGCCGGACTGGGTGCATCTGGGTCAGACCGAAGACGGCGTGCCTGTCAACAGCTATTTTGCCGATCATCCCGATATGATTCTTGGCAAAATGGTCTGGGATGACTCCATGTATGGAGCGCATCAGGAAACAGCCTGTCAGCCCCTGGAGGGTGCAGACCTGGCTGAGCTGTTGTCTGAAGCAGTCACAAGGATCTCCGGCACCTATCGTGCGGAAGCAGTACCGGAGCTTGCCGAAGGCGAAGCCATTCGGGACAGCATTCCAGCGGATCCCAACGTGCGGAACTATTCCTACACGGTTGTTGATGACAAGGTGTACTACCGGGAAAACTCTGCCATGGTGCATCCTGACCTGAACGCTACGGCAGAGGCACGCATCAAGGGCATGGTGGCCCTTCGGGACTGCGTGCACCGGCTGATGGACGCCCAGCTTCAAGAATCGGACGACTACACGATCCACGAGCTTCAGGCGGAATTGAATACACTGTATGACAGCTTTACAGCAAAATATGGACTGATCAACAGCCGTCCCAACATGCAGGCGTTTTCCGATGACTCCTCCTATTACCTGCTTTCTTCGCTGGAAATCCTGACTGAAAACGGTGAACTTGAACGAAAAGCGGATATGTTCACCAAACGCACGATCCGGCAGCAGCATACCGTGGAGCATGTGGACACAGCGGTGGAGGCACTGGCTGTTTCCATTGCTGAAAAGGCCACTGTGGATCTGCCTTTTATGGCGGAGCTGACCGGGAAGAGCGAAGAGGAAATCGCCTCTGATCTGACCGGCGTGATCTTCCGTCTGCCTGCGCCGGTGGATGATGAAGGAAAACCGCGATACGTAACCGCGGACGAATATCTTTCCGGGAATGTGCGGCAGAAGCTGCGCGATGCTCGTGCAGCGGCTGACCTGTCACCCATCTTTGAGCCGAACGTGAAGGCGCTGGAAAAGGCACAGCCCAAGGATCTGGCTGCATCCGAGATCGACGTCCGTCTTGGCGCGACCTGGGTGGATAAGGAATATATCCAGCAGTTCATGCATGAGCTGTTTGAAGTGCCGTTCTATCAGCGGCGTGCGGTTCAGGTGCAGTATTCCAATTTCACATCCGAATGGCGCATCAGCGGAAAGACCAGCCTTTCCTACAACAACGTTCCGAACAATCTGACCTACGGTACCGACCGGGCCAGCGGCCTTCGCATCCTGGAGGATACGCTCAATCTCCGTGATGTCCGCATCTACGACACCATTGAGGATGCCGATGGCAAGGAAAAGCGTGTGCTGAATCAGAAGGCAACTACGCTTGCACAGCAGAAGCAGCAGGCGATCAAGGATGCTTTCCGGGACTGGGTGTGGAAAGATCCTGACCGGCGCGAAGCCCTGGTGAAAAAGTACAATGAGCTGTTTAACAGCGTCAGGCCCCGTGAGTACGACGGGCAGCACATCACCTTCTCTGGGATGAACCCTGAAATCACACTCAGAGAGCATCAGCGAAATGCGATTGCACACACGCTTTATGGCGGAAATACGCTGCTGGCGCATGTTGTCGGCGCAGGCAAAAGTGCGACACGTTCGTAACTGAAAAGGTTACGCACAAGTCAGCTAACAATAGAATCGGGATTTGAAAGGAGTCCCTGAAAAGACTTGGAGAACTAATATTCCGATAGGTGGAATGATGGGGCAACGCCCTGAAACGCCTACCTTATAAACTGTGATATGCGGTAGCTCTCTGTAACAAGGGCTACGGTATAACGCTCGCTAAAGTCGGCGGAAATGCACCCAAACGGATTATGCCGTGGAAAGTGTCCCAGAGGTGGGATGTGTGCATGATACGCCGGAGGTCTATAAACTGCCTATGGTCAGAATGTCATGGATGACTGACGAAATCCCGAATGTACGGGTCTAAAAGGCGCAGGAGCAGAAATGCTCCTTTCCGACTACGGAAGTATGTGAGGATGAGTAAGAATTTTTACTATGAAAGTCCTTGCGGTGTTATAGGCACCGCCCAGCATACAGGCTCAGAGGGACACCTAAGGGCAGATATGTACAGATAGGAATATTGGAACGTGGAAAGGCTGGAACACGGAGCCGGTTACAGGCTATGAGGTGTTGGATTGGAAAGCGCATTGCGTATAACAATCCTTTATCCAGTTGAGAGAGATGGCACAGTACCGATGAAGCCGTGGAAACACGGTGGAGGGATGGCCATTAGTCGTCAGCAATCAATAAATTGAAAACTATACAGACACAAAGGTTCGAGTATGACTAAGAAAAGCGAAATCCTCTCATAAGGAGGAAAGTACCTGACTTTGGCAAACAAGAAGAAACCCTTAAAGAAACAGAAAATCCGCAATTCTGAATACTACGATATGCAGCTCGTTCTTGACGAACTGTATGCCGCAAGTGTCAAGGGGCAGCGGTTCTGTAATCTTGTGGAACTGATAAAACGCCCTGAAAACATCAAGTTGGCATATAGAAATATCCGGAAGAACAGCGGCAGTCGGACGGCGGGTGTGGACAACAAGACAATAAGCGATTTGAACAAGTGGAACGAAAATGCCTTAGTTGCCCATGTTCAGCGCAAGCTGGACTGGTATATTCCTAATGCTGTCCGTAGAGTGGAAATACCAAAGGATAACGGGAAAACCCGTCCCCTCGGAATACCCACGATTATGGACAGGCTCATTCAGCAATGTATTCTGCAAGTATTAGAACCTATCTGTGAAGCAAAATTCTTCAAGCGAAGCAATGGTTTCAGACCAAACCACAGTGCAGAAAATGCCATTGCCCAAGCGGAAAGAATGATACAGAACGTAGGTTGCCACTATGTCATTGATATAGATATCAAGTCTTTCTTTGACAATGTGAACCACGGAAAACTGCTGAAGCAGATGTGGACACTCGGAATTAGGGATAAAAAGCTGCTGTCTATCATTTCTGCCATGCTAAAGGCAGAAGTGGCTGGAATCGGTTTTCCCGAAAAGGGTACGCCACAGGGCGGTATCATTTCCCCACTGTTGTCAAACATCGTCCTGAATGAACTGGATTGGTGGATTGCCAGCCAGTGGGAGGAAATGCCCACCCAAAGGAATTATGTACACAGAATCTATGCGAATGGGACTCCCGACAAAAGCAGTACCATCCGTACTCTGCGCAACTACACGAATCTGAAAGAGTGCTATGTTGTCCGCTATGCAGATGATTTCAAAATCTTTTGCAAAAAGCGGTCAGATGCAGTCAAGCTGTTCGAGGCTACGAAACAATGGCTATTAGAGCGTCTGGGGCTGGAAATCAGCCCGGAGAAATCAAAGATTGTAAATCTGAAACGCCATTACTCTGAATTTCTGGGCTTTAAGCTGAAAGTCCGAACAAAAGGAAAGAAGCCAGATGGACAGCCAAGGTATGTGGTAGAAGCGCATATCAAGGATAAAGCATTGATGAAAATTCGGGAGAAAAGCAAGGAAATCATCGGGCAAATACGGCAGACCTATGACCCGGGAATGGAATACCGTCTGATACAAAAATACAACTCCTATGTCATGGGCGTTCACAACTATTACAGCATTGCAACCCATGTGAATATTGACTTTCACAAAATCGCTTTCGATGTCAAAAAGATCCTTTACAACAGATTGAAGCACAGACTGCAAAAGAAAGGTCAAATCACAAACAGGTATATCAAGGAAAAATACGGCACAAGCCGGGAGGTGCGTTATCTGAATGGTCACGCCATCGTCCCGATTGCCTATGTTCAGCATAGAGTACCCATGGACAAGAAACGTCGAGTAAACAAGTACACGCCAGAAGGACGGGTTGAGATTCACAAGAATCTTGCCGGTATCAATATGGCTGTCCTCTATTATCTGATGAACAATCCGTGCGGTAAGCAAAGTGTGGAGTACAACGACAACCGCATTGCGCTCTATGTTGCACAGAAAGGAAAATGTGCCGTCTCCGGTGTGGAACTGGAAGCAAAGCAAGTGGACTGTCACCACAAAAAGCCGTTGGTGCTTGGGGGCAATGACAGCTACCAAAACCTGATTATTGTCTCCGATGTGGTTCACATTCTCATTCATTCCAGCAATGAGCGCACCATCCGAAAATATCTGAAAGTGCTAAACCTGGATAAAAATCAGTTGGCAAAGCTCAATCAGCTCCGTGTGATGGCAGAAATGCCGGAACTCGTTTTCTAAAGGGCGAATTTGTTTGATGTATAGATTGTCATAAAAATTGCTGACGATGGAAAGCCGTGTGATGGGAAACTGTCACGCACGGTTTGGAGCGGGGGAAAATCTGGAGGAACGGATATGCAGCCTGCGGCTGCATATCCCGACCAAAGGATTACCTATCGCTATCCTATGAAATGGTTGCTTCCGCCATGGAGAGCAAACGCCTGGGCCTGTGCAGCAAATCCATGTTCGTGGTGCCCAATCACCTGACAGAGCAGTGGGCCTCAGAGTTCCTGCGGCTTTATCCGTCTGCAAAGATCCTTGTAACCACAAAGAAAGATTTTGAGAAGAACAACCGCCGCCGCTTCTGCTCCCGGATTGCCACTGGCGACTATGATGCCATCATTATAGGTCATTCGCAGTTTGAGAAGATCCCTATGTCAAAGGCCCGGCAGGAACGGCTCCTGCAGGAGCAGATCGAGGAGATCACCCAGGGCATTCAGGAACTGAAATTCATGCGTGGTGAGCAGTTCTCCATCAAGCAGATGGAACGTACCCGGAAGCAGCTGGAAGGCCGTCTGCGGAAGCTTCAGGCTGAAGAGCGGAAGGATGATGTGGTCACCTTCGAGGAGTTGGGCGTGGATCGGCTCTTTGTGGACGAGGCGCACGCCTACAAGAACCTTTTCCTGACGACAAAAATGCGGAATGTCGCTGGCCTTTCCACATCTGAAGCGCAGAAATCCACCGACATGTTTCTGAAATGCCGCTATATGGATGAACTGACCGGAGGGCGCGGCGTTATCTTCGCCACCGGCACACCCATCAGCAACAGCATGACGGAGATGTACACCATGCAGCGTTATCTGCAATACGGTACGCTGCAAAGGAACAACATGACCCACTTCGATGCCTGGGCTTCCACCTTCGGTGAAACCTCCACGGCGATTGAGCTGGCTCCGGAGGGCTATACTTTAATAGGACGATAAAATTAACTGTCCTAAATTGAAAATACATAGGAAGGAGGTTAAGAGAATGTCAAGGACTTCAAAGATTACAGCACTTTATGAGAGATTATCAAGAGATGATGACCTGAATGGCGAGAGTAATTCCATTACCAATCAGAAAAAGTACCTCGAAGATTACGCCCGCAGGAATGGCTTTGAGAATATCCGTCATTTTACTGACGATGGTTTTTCGGGTGTAAATTTCAATCGTCCCGGCTTTCAAGCGTTGATTAAGGAAATTGAAGCAGGCAATGTCGGAACATTGATTGTTAAGGATATGAGCCGATTGGGACGAAACTATCTGCAAGTCGGATTTTATACGGAAATTCTGTTTCCGCAGAAAGATGTCCGTTTTCTTGCAATCAATAACAGCATTGACAGCAACAATGCTTCGGATAATGACTTTGCTCCGTTTTTGAATATTATGAACGAATTTTATGCCAAAGACACGAGCAATAAAATCAAGGCTGTATTTGACGCACGAATGAAAGACGGAAAGCGTTGTAGCGGCTCTATTCCTTATGGTTACAACCGACTGCCAAATGATAAGCAGACGCTTGTTGTTGACCCTGTGGCTTCTGAGGTGGTAAAGCGTATCTTTCTGCTTGCCAATGAGGGCAAAAGTCCACGAGCCATAGCGGAAATACTGACCGAAGAAAAGGTTTTAATTCCTGCCGCATATGCAAAGGAATATCACCCAGAACAGTACAACGGGATTAAGTTTGCAGACCCTTATATTTGGGGCATATCTGCCATTAGAACGATTTTAAGCAGGCAGGAATATCTTGGACATACTGTTTTGAGAAAGTCGGTCAGCACCAATTTTAAATTGCATAAGAGAAAGACTACCGATGAAGATGAGCAGTATGTGTTTTATAACACCCACGAGCCTATCATATCGCAGGAACTTTGGGACAGCGTTCAGAAGCGAAAGAAACGAGTGAACAGAGCTGCGGCAAGAGGTACACATACCAACCGATTAAGCGGTTATCTGTACTGTGCCGACTGTGGCAGGAGAATGACTTTGCAAACGCATTATAGCAAGAAAGACGGTTCTGTTCAGTATTCTTACCGTTGCGGCGGGTATGCAAGCAGGGTTAATTCCTGTACTTCCCATACGATTAGTGCTGATAATGTTGAAGCCTTGATATTATCGGCAGTTAAACGCTTTTCAAGATTTGTTCTGAATGATGAAAAAGCCTTTGCTTTGGAACTGCAATCCCTTTGGAAAGATAAGCAAGAGGAAAAGCCGAAGCACAATCAATCGGAGTTGAAACGCTGTCAGAAACGCTATGACGAACTCTCTACGCTCATTCGTGGCTTGTATGAAAATCTTATATCGGGATTGCTACCCGAAAGACAATACAAGCAACTGATGAAGCAGTATGACGATGAACAGGCTGAATTGGAAGCGAAAATGGAAACGATGAAAAAGGAACTTTCTGAAGAAAAAGACAGCACTATGGATATTCAGCATTTTATATCGCTGATACGCAAGTACAAAAATCCTACGGAAGTTTCTGATTTGATGTTTACCGAACTCATTGACAAGATTGTGGTGTATGAAGCCGAGGGTGTGGGAAAAGCAAAGACACAAAAGGTTGATATTTACTTCAATTATGTCGGACAGGTCGATATTGCCTACACCGAGGAAGAACTTGCCGAGATAAAAGATCAGGAAGAACAGGAAGAAAAGAAGCGATTGGAGAAACAGCGTCAGCGTGAAAAAGCCTATCGAGAGAAGCGAAAGGCAAAAAAACTTGCTGAAAACGGTGGCGAAATCGTCAAAACAAAGGTATGTCCTCATTGTGGGAAAGAGTTTACCCCTACAAGCAACCGACAGATTTTCTGTTCAAAGGATTGCTGCTATCAGGCAAGGCAGGATAAGACAAAAGCCGATAGAGAAGCGGAAAAAGGAAGTCATTATTATCGTCAGCGTGTATGTGCTGTGTGTGGCAGTACTTACTGGCCTACACACAGTCAGCAGAAATTCTGTTCCGAGGAATGTAAAAAGGTAAATCACAATAAGAAAACCTTGGAGTTTTACTACAAGAAGCAAAAGGAGAAAGAACTATGCAAAGATTTATTACAGACGAAAGAACAGGTATCCGATACGAACTCATCGGAGATTACTATTATCCCTGCCTGACAGTAGAGAAAAGTCCTCCCCTTTCAAAATATGGTCGATTGCGGCAACGATATTTGAGGGAACATAAGCGTGTGCTATATTTTAATCTGCTGACAAGCGGAAAGTTATATGAACACCTTGCCGAAATTGATACTTCGGCTCGTGATATGGCGGAATATCTGATAAAGGAAATGGCAAAGAAGCAGGGTGTAACGGAAGAACTGAAAGCAACGGATATGATGAGATGGATAGGATTGATGAATAACATTCGAACCTGTGCCGATGAGATTGTATTGAATGATATTGTGTATTCCTAACGGATACCAACCGAAGAAGAACTGCTGTCAAACCGATGGCAGTTTTTCTTTTTCGGCAAGTATTCAAGAAGTCATTAAGTCGTGAGTATAATCGAAGTGGTAGACAAATTCGTAAAGATGTGGTATAATGCTTTTGCTTATGAGCGACAAATGAGAATTTGGCAAGGAGTTTTGATAGCATGAAAAAGAGATTTCTTAAAATTGTGATAGGGATTGTTTTAGTTTGCATTTTATTCGTTGGATTTCTTTATGCAAACAATAACATCGGTATGACTTCGACCAATTTGGAAACGGATATTCGTTCATCGCAGAAGATTAAAGATGATTGGACGCTCGATGGAAGCGTTTCTAACACGATGGCTGCTTATATTTCTTATTCTCAAGACATGAGCGACCACACTTTTTCCGTCTATGTCAATCGTCCAGGACTTTCCTTCGGATATTTTTTCCGTGGAGGTGGAACTCTTTCGGGGATTCAAAGAGGAATTGTGGAGTTTACTGTAGAGGGATATAATGAACGAGCATTTATTTCTATGAATCAACAGCAGGTGCAACAACTTGAAATAGATGATGGCAACACAATTCAAGTGGTTGATATTGACCGCAATAAACCTTTTGCGATTGTCTTGCCTATAAATGCGGGTAATATTACTTTTTATGATGTAAATAGAAATACTGTGGAATATTGGAATAATCCTCTTTGACAAATTCCAGTTTATCAGTATCAAAAATAGAATATGAACAACAAAAAACATCGTAGCAATACGGTGTTTTTTGTTACCCAAAACCCACAATTCAATACATAACCACAGGTTAGTGCAAATATCTTATGTGATTTTTTGAAAGGCTTAGAAAGGGATATTTACCCCGTTTTTCGCCCCGAAAAATGACACAAACAAAGCTTAATGTATCTTTCCTGTGGTTTTTATTTTCAGACAGAAAGGTGGATTGATATGCCAAGAATGAGCAAAAAACGGAAAAAAGAATGGGCATTGTTTCTGAATGACAGAAACCGCATTACCTACAACGAGCTTTACAGAAAATGCAGGAATGACTGTAAGCAGAGTTTCCGCTGTATTGTGGTGCTTTGCCCGAAATATTTATCGAAAAGGAGAACAAAGAAAAATGATTGAAAATGAAATGACTGTCAGCGTGCCTCTTGAAGTTGTCAAGGCGAGTGAAATCGAGCCGAAAGAAGTGAAATGGCTGTGGTATCCGTATATTCCGTTCGGCAAGGTTACGCTGTTGCAGGGCGATCCCGGCGATGGAAAAAGCAAGTTAATGCTTTCCATTGCCGCCCTGCTCTCTAAGGGAGAGCCTCTCCCCTTTACCGATGAAGAAACAGAGCCTATGACTATCATCTATCAGACAACGGAAGATGACGCAGATGATACGGTAGTACCTCGTTTTAATTCTGCTGGTGGGAACGGAGAAAATCTTATCTTTATTAGGGAAGATGAAAAATCATTGACCTTTGGTGATAACCGCATTGCTGAAGCAATCGAAAAGTATCACGCAAAACTTTTAATTCTTGACCCGATGAGTTCCTATATCGGAGAGAACTGTTCGATGAACAATGCCAACGAAACAAGGGCAGAGTTTAATCACTTGATTGCAGTTGCAAAAAATACAGGCTGTGCCATCGTGATTATCGCTCATATGAACAAGATGAGAGATACCAACCCTCTTTATCGTACCAACGGTTCTATTGATATTGCGGGTGCTGCAAGAAGTATTCTTGCAATCACTCGCACACCGAACAAAGAAGCACCAGCAGAAAGATATATGGTGCAAGTGAAATCCAACCTTGCCCCGACAGGCTCTGCCATTCTGTTTGAAGTATCTGAGAAAGGTGTGGACTTTATTTCCGAAATGGAAATGACAGCGGAAGAAGCGTTCCAATCCCTCGCCCCGAAAATCGGCAGACCCAACGATAAGGAAGTCAAGGCGAAAGCATTTCTGATTGAAATGCTGAAAGACGGAGAAATGCTTTCTTCGGATTGTGAAGAAAAACTTGAAGCCGCAGGGTTCAGGAAATCGACCATTAAAAAGGCAAAGAAGAACGCAGGAGTTATCTCCCGAAAGAAAGGTTTTCTGTGGTACTGGTCTTTGCCGATGGGCGATATACCGAGAGAATAAATGCAGGCTGTCTGCTGATGGGACAGTCTGTTTTTATGATTGAGGTATCAAAGGAGGTCAAGGGGGAACACCCTTGCCCACGACATCTTTGCAGACGAAGTCTGAAAGTGTCATAGTGGGTTACACACATTCAAAGAATGTTGTGTAATGGCTTCGCCCTGTCTGGAAAGGAGAGCAAAATGGCAAAAAACAATAAGGCGGATATGAGTTGTGCAAGGGTAAAAAAGTACACCGCTTCTGATGTGAGTAAGGCAGAAAGACACAACGAACGCAAGAATGAAACCTATGAAAATATGAATGTAATTGTGGAACGAATACCCTTTAATGTGCATTTCAAAAAGCCGACTGCCCCGACCTATATGGAGCAGTTAAAGCAGATGGAAACAGACGGGCAGGTGTCGCTTCGTGGGTTAAGGAAAGACGCTACCCTTTTCAATGAGATTGTGATTGATGTGAACACGATGTACTTCGAGCGTAACGGCGGTTATGAATACGCAAAGCAGTTTTATGAAGAAGCCTATCATTTTATTGAAGAAAAATTCGGTGCGGACAATGTTATATCGGCGGTAATGCACGCTGATGAAATCAATGTAGCCGCAAGCGAAGAACTTGGAAAAGAGGTTTACCACTATCATCTTCACGCTATGGTTCTGCCTGTGGTGGAGAAAGAAATCTTGTGGAGTAAGCGTTGCAAAGACGAGAAATTGCGAGGAACAGTTAAGGAAGTGGTTAATCAGATTAGCCATTCAAAGAAATGGAAATCGGATATTCCGATGACCGATGAAAAAGGAAATCCGCTTCTTAGGAAGAACGGCAAGCCGATGTTTCGAGCTTCGTACAGCATACTGCAAGATGAATTGTTTCACTATATGACGGAACAAGGGTTCAAGGGCTTTCAGCGTGGCGAATACGGAAGTACAGCGGAGCATTTAACTTCCCTGCAATATCAAATCAAGCAGGATAAAGAACGATTGGAGAAGTTGCAGAAGCGTATTCAAAAGGAACAAGTCAAGTATGAGCCTGCCCGTAATGTTTCCAAAACATTAAACGAGATTGACAGTATGGGGCAGAAAACAATCACAGGTAAAATGGCAATCTCTAAAGAGGATTATTCTCAACTGACAGCCCTTGCCAAAGAGGGTATTACCAGTCGTGCGGAAATCAAAAAATTTGAGCAGAGTGCAAATTTTTACCGACAGAAGTATATGGACAGTGCAAACGCATTGGAACGAATGAAAACCAAATACAACGAACTGAAAGAAAAGTGCAGACCTTTTCTTGAAGCGTTGGAACATTTCCCCGAAGTTGCCAAACTTTTTACCGAAAAAGTGAAGCAACTTTTTTCTTTGCGAGAAGCACAGTTACAAGCCGAAAAAGAAGCAAGGGAAAAAGCAAGACAGGAGCGTATCAAGGAACGCAGAAACAAGCGTGGTATGGAAAGATAACCATTTCCATTATACTCACGACTTAATGACTTCTTGATATGTTCCGATGAAACAGATGTATTTGTGGGGTGTTCCAAAGGGAATGCCCCACAGTCAATTTTGGAAAAGGAGAAACGGATTATATGAAAGAAAACACTTTATCTTATACAACACGAATAGGAAAAACAACCTTTATTGTCAATGTAAAGCAATCGGAAAATGCAAAGAAGCCCTTGAATACGGTGTTTCAAGAAATATGCCGACACGAGATGTTAGGAGATTTTTCAGCGGATAAATATTTGAATTTAGAAAACTTACAAAAATCATCTTGACAAACTCGTTCCCGAGGGAACGGGATATAGAGCAAAAACACGCTTTGCTAAATTCTATAACCTGCCCGAACTTATGGCGATGTTCAAAGAGGTTGCAGACATTAAAACAGCCGATATGCTTAATCTTCCTGTACCGGAAGCAGAGTATCATAATGTGTCGGTTGAACCGTCCGAAATGCAGAAAGAAATGGTTGCCTCCCTTGCAGAGCGAGCCGAGAAAGTTCGTGGCGGAGGTGTAGATTCAAGCGTAGATAATAAGATGAACAATCCCGACCATATTGCTCTAAAGTATTACCGTTCCTATCATTCCGGTTCGGCAAAGACGTTGAAATCCATTCAGATAACGCTTGCCGCAAGACTTGAGAAATTCAATCTTGAAAGCCTTGCTTATTTAACTTCGGCAGACGAGTTAGACCTGCCCTCTATGGGCGAGAAAAAAGTTGCCTTGTTTGCCCTGATACCCGATAACGACTCCAGTTTTAATTTTCTGGTGTCGATTTTATATACTCAACTGTTTCAGCAGTTATTCTATGCCGCCGACCATATCCACGGGGGTTCGCTTCCCGTTCCCGTTCATTTTCTGATGGACGAATTTGCCAATGTTTCTTTGCCGGATGACTTTGACAAGATACTTTCGGTAATGCGTTCCAGAGGTGTGTCGGTCAGTATCATCTTACAGAACTTGGCACAGCTTAAAGCCTTGTTTGAAAAGCAATGGGAAAGCATCGTGGGCAACTGCGATGAATTTCTGTATCTTGGCGGCAACGAGCAAAGTACACATAAATATGTGTCGGAGCTGCTCGGCAAAGAAACTATCGACACGAACACTTATGGTAAGAGTTCCGGTCGAAGCGGTAACTACTCCACAAACTATCAGATAAGCGGTCGAGAACTTCTCACACCGGATGAAGTGCGTATGCTGAATAACCAATATGCGATTTTATTTATCCGA
>ENA-OZAL01000081-OZAL01000081.1-human-gut-metagenome-genome-assembly--contig:-NODE-81-length-19441-cov-5.607294_pt1 | contig 19441 bp, 15 predicted proteins | sample MGYA00244206_ERZ653496 | MGnify/ENA primary metagenome ERZ653496 (study PRJEB26926, sample SAMN06165085) | human gut metagenome | biome: ENVO:00009003; feature: ENVO:2100002; material: ENVO:00002003...
CGAGATTGCCTCTTGTCTCGTGGGCTCGGAGATGTGTATAAGAGACAGGCTCAAGAACGTCACGAAAGAGCAGCAGTTCACCCAGCCGCCCGCTCGCTACACGGAGGCGACGCTTATCCGTGCGATGGAGGAAAAGGGCATCGGCCGCCCGTCGACGTATGCGCCGACGATCTCGACCATCCTCAGCCGCAACTATGTCGTCAAGGAGGGACGCTATCTGCGCCCGACGAACCTCGGCATCGTCGTGACCGAGATGATGGAGGAGTATTTCCGCAATATCGTCGACCTGAAATTCACCGCCAACATGGAGACCGATCTCGACAAGATCGAGGCCGGAACCGTCGCGTGGAAGGACCTGCTGCGCGAGTATTATAAGGACTTTGACGCAAACCTCAACAACGCCGAGATCCAGCTTGAGGGCAAGCACCTCAAGGTGCCGGATGAGGAGTCGGACGAGGTCTGCCCAAACTGCGGGCGCAAGCTCGTGTACAAAAACGGCCGCTTTGGCCGCTTCCTTGCCTGTCCCGGCTACCCGGAGTGCAGCTTCACGATGCCCATCGTGGTCGAGATGCCCGGCAAGTGCCCGGCCTGCGGCGGCCGTCTGCTCAAGCGGACGTCGCGCAAGGGCTTTGCCTACTATGCCTGTGAGCGCGGACATGACTGCCCGGGTCACGGCGAAGGCGAGGGCGGCGAGAACATTCAGGGCTTCATGACGTGGGACGTGCCGACAAAGGACTACTGCCCCGAGTGCGGCAAGACCATGTTCAAGCGCGCCGGCAAGGGCGCCAACAAGCCGTTTTGCATCAACCCCGAATGCCCGAACTATCTGCCGCTGGATAAGCGCGGCTATAAGCGCAAGCCGAAGCCGGCGGACGATGCGGAGACGGCCAAGACCGAGCCCGAGACCGCCGAGGCGGCCGCCGAAAAGAAGCCGGCTGCCAAGAAAGCGCCCGTCAAAAAGCCTGCCGCGAAGAAAGCGGCGGCCAAGAAGCCGGCTGCGAAAAAGCCCGCCGCAAAGAAGCCGGCTGCAAAAAAGACGGCAAAACCTAAGAAAGAAGTATAAGTAGGAAGCATAATTGGAAAGGCGGCCTGATCACGGCCGCCTTTTTTGAGGAGGAACGCTATGACCCCAGTGACCGTGATCGGTGCGGGCCTGGCGGGATGCGAGTGCGCGTGGCAGCTGGCCGGGCGCGGCATCCCGGTGCGCCTGATCGAGATGAAACCCCAGAAAATGTCCCCCGCACACGTATCGGAAAACTTTGCGGAGCTCGTCTGCTCCAACTCGCTGCGCAGCGATGAGCTTACCAACGCCGTCGGTCTGCTCAAGGAGGAGCTGCGGCGGCTCGATTCCGTCGTGATCGCCAGCGCGGATCATAACCGTGTCGCCGCCGGCGGCGCGCTCGCCGTGGACCGTGAGGCCTTCGCCCGCGAGATCACGGAGCGCATCTGCGCGCACCCGAACATCACCGTTGAGCGCGCGGAGGCGACCGCCATCCCCGAGGGTGAGGTCGTCATTGCGACCGGTCCGCTCACGAGTGATGCCATGGCCGAGGAGATCCAGCGCCTGTGCCCGGAGTTCGACCTGCATTTTTATGATGCCGTCGCGCCCATCGTCACGCTTGAGAGCGTGGACATGGACAGCGCCTTTTTCGCCAGCCGCTATGATAAGGGCACGGCGGACTACGTCAACTGCCCCATGGATCAGGCGGAGTATACCGCCTTCGTTCAGGAGCTGCGCACCGCCAAGGAGGCGCCGGTGCACGGTTTTGACGACGGCGCGGTCTTTGAGGGCTGCATGCCGGTCGAGGTCATGGCGCGCCGCGGCGAGGATACGCTGCGTTACGGTCCGCTCAAGCCGGTCGGCCTGCGCGATCCGCGCACCGGCAAGGACAACTATGCCGTCGTGCAGCTGCGGCGCGACAACGCCGAGGGCACGCTGTATAACATCGTCGGCTTTCAGACGCATCTGACGTTCGGCGAGCAAAAGCGCGTCTTTTCCATGATCCCAGCGCTGCGGGAGGCGGAGTTCGTGCGCTACGGCGTCATGCACCGCAACACCTATTTAAATTCCCCGCAGATGCTCGACCGCTACTACCGGCTTCGGAGAGCGCCGCGCATCCGCTTTGCCGGACAGATGACCGGCGTTGAGGGCTATGTGGAGTCGTGCGCGTCCGGCGCGCTCGTCGGCATCGAGACGGCTGCGCAGGTGCTCGGTCTGCCGCCTGTCGATTTCCCGCAGGAGACGGCCATCGGCGCGCTGTCGCTGTACATTTCCGGCGGTAGTGTCGGCGATTTTCAACCTATGAACATCAACTTCGGCATCATCACGCCGCTCGATCACCGCGTGCGCGGCAAGCGCAACAAGAATGCGGAGATCTCGGCGCGCAGCCTGCAGATTCTGGACGGGCTGAAACAAAAGGAGGTTTTTCATCTATGAGAATACTTGTGGACGCAATGGGCGGCGACCTTGCCCCGGATGAGATCGTGAAGGGTGCGGTGCACGCGCAGCGGGAGCTGGGCGCGGAGATCGTGCTCGTCGGCCAGCGCGCCGCCATCGAGACCTGCCTGCGCAACGAGCAGGCCGAGCTGGAGATCATTGACGCGAGCGAGGTCATCACCATGGACGATGACCCCAGCACGGCGACCCGCCGCAAGAAGGATGCTTCCATGACGGTCGCGCTCAACCTGCTGCGTGACGGCAAGGGCGATGCGGTCGTCTCCGCCGGCAGCACCGGCGCACTGCTCACGGGCGCGACGCTCATCGTCAAGCGCATCCACGGCATCCGCCGCGCGGCGCTTGCCCCCGTGCTGCCCAACGGCGATGCGGGCGTCATGCTCATTGACTGCGGCGCGAACGCCGACTGCACGCCGGAGTACCTGCTGCAGTTTGCCTATATGGGCAGCTACTACGCCCGCACCATGCTCGGCATCGCAGCACCGCGCGTCGGTCTGCTCAGCAACGGCACCGAGGACCACAAGGGCGCGCAGCTTCAGCATGAGACCTTCCCGCTGCTCAAGGCGGCGGACGCCGCCGGGCGCATCCGCTTTATCGGCAATGTCGAGGCCTCGCAGGTCTTTAACGGCGATGTGGACGTCGTCGTCACCGACGGCTTCACCGGCAACGTCCTGCTCAAGGGCATCGAGGGCAGCATCAAGTACATGACGCGCCAGCTCAAGGGCATCTTCATGAAAAACTTCAAGACCAAGATGGCGGCGCTCGCCATCAAGGACGAGTTCAAGGCGCTCAAGGCCTCTCTCGACCCGAACGAGGTCGGCGGCACGGCCATGCTCGGCATCAGCAAGCCCGTCATCAAGGCGCACGGCTCGTCGGATGCGCGCGCGATCTATAACGCCATCCGTCAGGCGATCTCGTTTGTCGACTCCGGCATCATCGACGACATCACGGCTAACATTTCCTATATGCGCGTGGACAAGCACGCGGAAAAGGAGCTGGACTGATGGAGGCGCTGGAGGCTCGTCTGGGCTATACATTCCGCGACCGGTCGCTGCTGGAGAATGCGCTCATGCACAGCTCTTACGCCAATGAAAACCGTGCGCGCGGCTATACCAGCAACGAGCGGCTCGAGTTTTTGGGTGACTCCGTGCTCGGCATGGTCACGGCGACACGGCTCTATCAGCTCTATCCCGACATGCCGGAGGGGAAGATGAGCCGGCTGCGCGCCGAGCTCGTCTGCGAGCAGGCACTGCACGGCGTGGCGTGCACGCTGCATCTGGGCGATTATATCCGCCTTGGCCACGGAGAGGAGCGCAGCGGCGGACGCGAGCGCCCGTCCATCCTCGCCGATGCGGTAGAGGCGCTCATCGCCGCCATGTACCTCGACGGCGGGCTGGAGCCTGCGCAGCGCTTTATCCTCGCGCACATCCTTAACGGTCTGGCCGAGGGGGAGATCCACCACGTCGCAGACTATAAGACCGAGCTGCAGGAGCGCGTGCAGCGCCGCGCCGGACAGACGCTCTCTTATACCGTCTGCGCCGAGAGCGGTCCGGACCACAACAAGACGTTCACCATGGCCGTGCTGCTCAACGGCAGCGAGATCGGCCGCGGCACAGGGCGCACCAAAAAGGAGGCGGAGCAGTCCGCCGCCCGCTGCGCGCTCGAAACGCTGAGCGAATAACGGCAAACAGCCGCCTGCAAAAACAGGCGGCTGTATTTTTCATATCTGAAAAAATGCGCTCCTGCCGTTGCAAAATGGCATTTTTGGCGGTATACTCTACTTTGTATTATTTTCATTTGAGATACCGGCGGTGCTCCTGCGCGGGGCTGGGCCGGGTATGCGAGGGATTTTGTGTACTTAAAAGCATTGGAGATCCAGGGCTTCAAGTCCTTTCCGGACAAGACGCGCCTGAATTTTGACCAGGAGATCACGGCGATCGTCGGCCCGAACGGGAGCGGCAAGTCGAACATATCGGACGCCATCCTGTGGGTCATGGGCGAGCAGCGCACGAAGACGCTGCGCGGCGGCAAGATGGAGGACGTCATCTTCGGCGGCACGGAAAAGCGCAGCCCCATGGGCTTTGCGCAGGTGTCGCTCATTCTCGATAACAGCACCGGCATCTTCGACACCGAAAACACCGAGGTCATGATCACCCGCCGCTATTACCGCAGCGGCGAGAGCGAATATTCCATCAACCGCGAGCCCTGCCGCCTGCGCGACATCAATGAGCTGCTTATGGACACCGGCCTCGGCCGCGACGGGTACTCGATTATCGGGCAGGGGCGCATTGCAGAGATCGTCTCCGGCAAGAGCAACGAGCGCCGCGAGATCTTTGAGGAGGCGGCCGGCATCTCGCGCTACCGCTACCGCAAGGAGGAGTCGGAGCGCAAGCTTGCCCGCACGGAGGAAAACCTCCTGCGCATCAACGACAAGGTCGATGAGCTGGAGCTGCAGGTCGAGCCCCTGCGCAAGCAGGCCGAGACGGCGAAGAAATATCTGCACCTGCGCGACGAGCTCAAGAGCGCCGAGGTCTCCGTCTGGATGGAGACGCTCGACCGGCTGCACGCGCAGGCCGAGACCGTGAACCACGATTATCAGACCGCGAAGGAAAACCTTGTCGGCGCGCAGCGCGAGCTCGAGCAGCTCTATGCGGCGTCGGAGAACATCGCGCAGAAAATGCGCGAGAAGGATCTGGAGTCCGAGCGCACGCGCGAGCAGATCTCCGAGGCCGAGAGCGCTGCGGCCGAGTGTGAGAGCGCTGCGGCCGTCGTGCGCACGAACCTGCAAAACAGCGCCGACAGCATCGCGCGTCTGCGCGTGGAGGTGTCCGAGCAGGCGGATCGCGCCAGCGCTCTGCAGGCGCAGATCGACGCGCAGCAGCAGCGTTTGGAGCAGATCGAGCGCGAAAAGGCGCAGCACGCGCAGCAGATCGACGCCGTGCTCGAGGACATCGAGCGCAACGCCGCATCCTCCGGCGAGGCCGAGCGCGCGTATACGGAGCTGCTTGCCCGGGAGAGCGCGCAGAGCAGCGCGCTGGCCGAGTGCCGCACGCGCATCACGCTCCTGGCCGACAAATCGCAGGAGCTGCTTGATCAGGAAAACGCCATCGTCACCGCCGCTGCGGAGGCGGCCGAGCGTCTGGCCGCGCTCGAGGCGCAGGCGCAGGAAAAGCAGACCGCGCAGCAGCAGGCGCAGTCCGCCTGCGACGCGCTGCGCACGCAGCAGAGAGAAAAAACACAGCATCTTTCCGCCTGTGAGCAGGAGCTGGCAAAGCGGCAGGAGCGGCTGTCCGGTCTGACGGTCGACCTGCGCAGCACCGAATCGCGCATCCGTATGCTCACCGAGATGGAAAAGGACTTTGAGGGCTACAACCGTGCGGTCAAAGCCGTTATGCACGCGGCTGAAAAGGGGACGCTGCGCGGCGTGCGCGGTCCGGTGGCAAACCTCATCAAGACCGGCGACCGCTATGCCCTCGCCATTGAGACGGCGCTCGGCGCGGCGGCGCAGAACATCGTCGTCGAGACGCAGAGCTGCGGCGCACAGGCCATCGAGCTGCTGCGCCGGCGCGATACCGGCCGTGCGACATTCCTGCCGCTCGATACCATCCGACCCATGCACCTAAACAGCGTGCCGGATCGGGAGCCTGGCTATGTCGGCGTGGCCGACACGCTCGTCACCTGCGCGGCCGCTTACCGCGATATCGTCAGCAATCTCCTCGGCCGCACCGTTGTCGCCGAGACGATGAAAGACGCCATCGCCATCTCCAGGCGCTATGACCACCGCTACCGCATCGTCACGCTTGACGGGCAGCTCGTCAACGCCGGCGGCTCGCTCACCGGCGGCAGTGCCGCCAAGGGCAGTGGCATTCTGTCGCGTGCCAACGAGCTCAAGCGCCTGCGTGAGACGCTGGATGCGCTCACGCTCGAAAAGCAGCAGTGTGCGCTCGAGCTCGAGGATGCGCAGGCGGCGCTCGACACGGCGCACGCACAGCTCGACACCGTGCAGGCGCAGCTGGAGCAGGCGGTCGAGATGCTGCACAGGGCGCAGAGCGAGGCGGCACAGGTCGTGCTGCTCCAAAACGCCGCACAGGAGACCATCGCGGGGCAAAATGCGTCCATTGACGCCTGCCGCGCGCAGCAAAAGACGAATCAGGAGCGCATCGCCGCCGCCCGCGCCGATGCAGCCTCGGCGGAGGAGACGCTTGCACAGCTTCGCACGGAACGCGATCAGAGCGAGCTCGGCCGCGGCGCGTTTGACCGCCGCCGACAGGAGCTGGCCGACCGGCTGGCCGGGCTGCGGGCGGAGACGGCGTCGCTTGAGGCCGAGCGCGAGACCATCCTGCGCACCACGCAGCAGATCCACGACCTGTTCGAGGAGATGGCCGGTGACCGCAAGGCGCGCCTTGACCAGATCGCGCAGGCGGAGACCGGCACGCAGCATCTGCAGCAGACGCTGCAGATGCACGAGCACCGTCTGGCGGAGCTTCGCCAGCGCGCCGAGACGCTGCGCGGTGAGCTTGCCGCGTGCAGCAGCCGTAAGCTGGAGCTGGAGGGACAGCGCACGCGCACCGACCGCGATGCGCAGGCGCGCAACCGCGACCTGCTGGATATGCAGGGGCTCGTGTCGCGCTTTGAGCAGAAAAAGCTCTCGGCCGACATGGAGGAAAAGCAGATCCTCGACAAGCTCTGGGACAATTACGAGCTCAGCCGCACGGCGGCCGAGGCGCTGCGCCAGCCGATCGAGAACATGACCAAGGCCAGCCGCCGCATCGCCGAGCTGCGCCGCGGCATCGGCGCGCTGGGCACGCCGAACCTCGGTGCGATCGACGAATTCACGCGCGTGAACACGCGCTACACTTTCCTCACCGGTCAGCGGGACGATATCCTCAAGGCCAAGCGTGAGCTGACCGGCATCATCGCCGATGTGACGGGGGAGATGGAGGGCATCTTCACCACGCAGTTTCAGGCGATCGATCAGGCGTTCCGCCAGACCTTCCTGGAGCTCTTCGGCGGCGGCAAGGCGGCGCTCGTGCTCGAGGATCCGGAGCATGTGCTCGACAGCGGCATCGAGATCAAGGTGCAGCCGCCCGGTAAGGCGCTCTCAACGCTGAGCCTAATGTCCGGCGGCGAGATGGCGTTCGTGGCCATCGCGCTCTACTTTGCCATTTTGAAGGTGCGTCCGACGCCGTTTTGCGTCATGGACGAGATCGAAGCCGCGCTCGACGAGGCGAACGTCACGCGCTACGTGCAGTATATGCGCCGCCTTGCCAAGAGCACGCAGTTTCTCGTCATCACGCACCGCCGCGGCACCATGGAGGAGGCCGACCATCTGTTCGGCGTGACCATGCAGGAAAAAGGCGTGTCGCGCATCATCGAGCTCTCGCTGGATGAGGCGGCTAAAACCATATCGTAACGGAGAAGATAGTCTATGGGATTTTTTGATAAGATCAAACAGGGTCTGACCAAGACCAAGACGAAAATGGACGCCCAGCTGACCGGCATCTTTGCCGCCTATGCGCCGGGCGATGAGGAGTTTTTCGAGGACCTTGAGGAGACGCTCATCCTTGCCGACACCGGCGTTGAGACGACGACCAAGGCCATTGCGCAGCTGCGCAAAGCTATCGAGCTTAAGAAGCTGCGCACCGGCGCGGAGGTGAAAAAGGAATTCGTGCAGATCCTCACGCGCATCCTCAAGGTGCAGGACACCATGCTCCTGCTCACGACGCAGCCGTCGGTCGTGCTCGTTGTCGGCGTCAACGGCGTCGGCAAGACGACGACGATCGGCAAGCTTGCCTGCCAGCTCAAGAAGGAGGGCAACCGCGTGCTCCTGTCCGCCGCGGACACGTTCCGCGCGGCGGCTGCCGACCAGCTCACCGTCTGGGCGCAGCGCGCCGGCGTGGAGATCGTCAAGCACGAGGAGGGCTCTGACCCTGCCGCCGTGGTGTTCGACTCCATTCAGGCGGCAAAGGCGCGCGGCGTGGATGTTGTCATCATCGACACCGCCGGCCGTCTGCACAACAAGGCAAACCTCATGAACGAGCTCAATAAAATCACCCGCGTCATCCGCCGCGAGCTGCCGGAGGCCGACATTGAAACACTCATGGTGCTCGATGCCACGACCGGACAGAACGGTCTCATTCAGGCCAAGCAGTTTCTCGACACGGCGGATCTCACCGGCATCGTGCTCACGAAGCTCGACGGCACGGCCAAGGGCGGAATCGTCTTTGCGATTGCAAACGACCTGCAGCTTCCGGTGAAATATGTCGGCGTCGGCGAGCAGATCGACGACCTGCTGGAGTTCAAGCCTGCGGAATTTGTGGAGGCGCTGCTGTCATGATCCTTGCAAGCAATAATGCACATAAGTTAGATGAGTTTCGCGCCATCTTTGCCGACATGGGCATCGAGATCATCCCGCAGAGCGCGGCCGGCTGCGACTTTGAGGTCGACGAGACCGGCGAGACCTTCGAGGAAAACGCCTATCTGAAGGCCATCGCCGTGACCCGCGCGACGGGGCAGGCCGCCATCGCGGACGACTCCGGTCTCGAGGTCGATGCGCTCGACGGTGCGCCCGGCGTGCACTCGGCGCGCTATACCGGCCGGCACGACGATACGGACGCCGCACGAAACGAGCTCCTGCTGCACAATCTCGGCGCACGTACCGACCGTACGGCCCGGTTCGTATCGTGCATCTGCTGCACGTTCCCGAACGGCGACGTGCTGCGCGCACGCGGCACGTGCGAGGGCAGCATCCTGTTTGCCCCGCGCGGGGAAAACGGCTTCGGCTATGACCCGCTGTTTCTGCCGGATGGCTACGACTGTTCCATGGCGGAGCTGCGTCCGGAAGAGAAAAACGCCATTTCCCACCGCGGAAATGCGCTCAAAATCCTGAAAGAAGAATTGAGGAATTACTATGCTGACAAGTAAACAGCGCGCCCAGCTGCGCGGTCTGGCCGCGACGGAGGATACCATCGTCCACATCGGCAAGGGCGGCATCACCGACAACATCGTCACCCAGATGAACGACGCGCTTAAGGCACGCGAGCTCGTCAAGGGGCGCGTGCTCGAAAACTCGCTCCTGACCGCGCGCGAGGCGTGCGACCAGTTTGCTGCGACCTGCCGCGCGGAACCTGTGCAGGTCATCGGCTCGAAATTCGTGCTCTATAAGCGCAACGAGCAAAAGCCGAAGATCGAGCTCGTAAAAAAGGCGAAGAAATGAAGATCTGCATCTATGGCGGCAGCTTTAACCCGCCGCACCTCGGCCATACGGCGGCACTGCGCGCCGTGCGCGCGGCAATCGAGCCGGATGTGACGCTCGTCATTCCGGACCGCATCCCGCCGCACAAGGAGCTCACACCGGGCAGCCCGGAGCCGTCGGAGCGCCTGCTCATGACGATGCTGGCCTTTTCCTCCGAGCCAAGGGTGGAGGTCTCCGACATGGAGCTGCACCGCTCCGGCAAGAGCTACACGGTCGACACCGTGCGCGAGCTGCGCGACTGCAATCCGGACGCGGAGCTGTACCTCGTCGTCGGTACGGATATGCTCACGACGTTTGAGCAGTGGCACGATTACCGCGCGCTGCTTGCGCAGGTCACGCTCGTCGCACTTGCGCGCACGGGCGATGAGCACGCCGAGGTTGAGCGCTTCAGTGCCTATCTGCGCGAGACGTACGGCGCGCGCGTCATCGCGCTGCCGGCAGAGCCGATCCCGGTTACGAGCACGGACGTGCGCCGTCTGCTGCCGCAGCGGCGCGGCAGCGAGTATCTCGCCCCCGATGTGTACGCGCACATCATCCAGCAGCGGCTCTATGGCGCCAGGCCCGATCTCAACTGGCTGCGCGAACAGGCATATCCCATGCTCAAGCCGCGGCGCATCTCCCATGTCTGGGGCTGCGAGCACGAGGCGCGCCGCCTTGCCGAGCGCTGGGGCTGCGACCCGGATGCTGCTGCCGAAGCCGGAATTTTACACGATTGCACGAAAAAATTCGAGCTATCTGACCAATTGCTATTGTCTGATAAATATGGTATCATAAACGACACGGTCGAAACGGCCAACACCAAGCTGCTGCACGCAAAAACCGGCGCTGCCGTGGCGCGGGTTCGTTTCGGCGTACCACCTGAGATAGAAAATGCCATCCGCTGGCACACGACGGGAAAACCCGATATGACCACGCTCGAAAAGGTCCTGTATATGGCCGACTACATCGAGCCTGCACGGGATTTTGACGGCGTGGACGAGCTGCGGCGCCTTGCTTACATCGATCTGGACGCGGCCATGGTGCTCGGGCTGCAGATGAGCCTCGAGGATCTGCGCGCCGGCGGCATTACGCCGCACGAGAACACGGTGCAGGCATTAAACTGGTATCAAGGCAGGGAAAAAGAATATGAAAAGACGACAGAATGACGGCCGCTATCCGGATGACTATGCCGGCTATCAGAACGCGGGCTATGACGATGGATATGACGACGGCAGCGGCTTTCAGGACGACCCGTTTTCCGAGACGTCCGCCGCGGCCAATCACCGCGTGAAGGCGCAGCAGGCACAGGATAAGCGCCGGAAGAAGAAAAAAGTGCGCATTGCGATCATCGTGGTCGTTGTGCTGGCGCTGCTCGTGGGCGAGTTTATCGTACTGATGGATCACTGGGTCAGCCCGCCGAGCCTCAGCGGCGGCCTGAGCGACGGCAACCCCGACGACGGCATTACCACCGATACCGAGGGACGCAAGAAGGGCTGCTATACCTTCCTGATCGCGGGCAAGGACCGCGCGGCCGGCCTGACGGATACGGTGCTCGTCGGTATGCTCGATACGGAGAACAAATCTCTGAAATTCGTCAGCATTCCGCGTGACACGGCGGTGAACGTGGCCTACCGGCCCAAGAAAATGAATCAGTACTATGCCGCAGCCGAAAACAACGGCAGAGACGGTGTGGAGGCAATGCTTGACGGCGTGGAGAAGCTCCTCGGCTACCGGGTCGACAGCTATGCGATCTTTGATGTCGAGGTGTTTGTCGAGCTCATCGATGCCATGGGCGGCATCGACTTTGACGTCCCCGTGGATATGGACTATGAGGACTGGGGGCAGGATCTGTCTATCCATGTGAGCAAGGGGTATCAGCACCTTGACGGCTATGAGGCCATGGGCGTGTTCCGCTTCCGCAATTCCTATGCCAACGGCGACATCGGCCGCATTGACGTGCAGCACCAGATGCTCAAGGCCATGACGAGTCAGTTTCTGAAGCTGCACAATATTCCGAATCTCAACAAGCTCATTGATATCTATGAAAAGGAAGTCATCACGAATCTGTCTGCCGGCAACGTGATGTTCTACGTCAAGGAGTTTTTGAAGCTCGATGAGAGCGCCATTGGGTTTGAAACGATCCCGGCCAACTACAACGGCGTGAAAAACGGCATGTCCTACGTGTTCATCCACGTGGACGAATGGCTGGAGTATCTCAACACATGGCTCAACCCCTACACGACGGAGATCACGGCCGCGAATGTGGACATTCTCTATGAGTCCAACGGGCAGGTCGTGGCCACCTCCGGCACGGTCCAGGGGCCGAACAAATGGTAACGAAAAGGAAGGATGTTTGCTTATGATGCCTGCTAACGAGCTCGCCGCGGTCATTGTCAAGGCACTGGACGCGAAAAAGGGCGAGAATATTCAGCTGCTCAAAACCCGCGACCTGACGACGCTGGCGGACTATTTCGTCATCTGTACGGCCGGCTCCTCTACCCACGTCAAGACGCTGACCGACGCCGTGGAAGCGGCGGCGGACGACGTGGACGAACCGGTTCTGCGCCGGGAGGGACACCGGAGCGGCAGCTGGGTGCTGCTCGACTACGGCTACGTGATCGTGCATGTGTTTCAGGATGAAGCGCGCAAATTCTACGATCTGGAGCGCCTGTGGAGCGATGCCGAGGTCATTGACATCACCGGCATGCGCGCCTGAGCCCACAGTAACCGTTCGGGGCGGTCATCGCGCCGCCCCGCTTACTAGTTTTTGATTTTTTCAGAGAGAAGTGAACGCTATGAAGTATGATTTTCAGGCAATCGAGAAAAAATGGCAGGCGCGCTGGGAGACGGAAAAGCCGTTCGCGGCCGTCACCGGTGATCCGCGCCCGAAGTTTTATGGGCTGATCGAGTTCCCGTATCCCTCCGGACAGGGGCTGCACGTCGGCCACCCGCGCCCGTTCACGGCGATGGATATCATCTGCCGCAAGCGCCGGATGCAGGGCTACAATGTCCTGTTCCCGATCGGATTTGATGCGTTCGGTCTGCCGACCGAGAACTATGCCATCAAAAACCATATCCATCCTGCCATTGTCACGAAAAACAACATTGCAAACTTCACCAAGCAGCTCAAGATGCTTGGCTACAGCTTTGACTGGGACCGCGCGGTCGACACGACCGACCCGTCCTACTACAAGTGGACGCAGTGGATCTTCCTGCAGATGTTCAAGCACGGGCTGGCCTATAAGACCACCATGCCGGTCAACTGGTGCACGAGCTGCAAGTGCGTGCTGGCAAACGAAGAGGTCGTCAACGGTGTCTGCGAGCGCTGCGGCAGCGAGGTCGTGCGCAAGGAGAAGAGCCAGTGGATGCTTGCCATCACGAAGTACGCCCAGCGCCTGATCGACGATCTGGATGATGTGGATTACATCGAGCGCGTCAAGACCCAGCAGCGCAACTGGATCGGCCGCTCCACCGGTGCCGAGATCACGTTTAAGACCAATGTCGGCGATGACATTACCGTTTACACCACCCGTGCCGACACGCTCTTCGGCACGACGTACATGGTCATCTCGCCCGAGCACCCGCTGCTCAAGCAGTGGCAGCCGCACATCGCCAACTGGGACGCCGTCGCCGCCTATCAGGAAGAGGCTGCGCACAAGTCCGACTTCGAGCGCGGCGAGCTCAACAAGGAAAAGACCGGCGTCCGTCTCGAGGGCATCGAGGTCATGAACCCCGTGACGCACAAGGCGCTGCCCATGTTTGTTTCCGACTACGTTCTCATGGGCTACGGCACCGGCATCGTCATGGGCGTTCCGGGCCACGACCAGCGCGACTGGGAGTTCGCCACGAAGTTCGGCCTGCCGATCGTCGAGGTCGTCGCCGGCGGCGACGTGACAAAGGAGGCCTTTGTCGCCAAGGACGACAGCGCCGTCATGGTCAACTCCGGCTTCCTCAACGGCATGACCGTCAAAGAGGCCATCCCCGCCATGAAGAAATACGTCGTGGAGCAGGGGATCGGCAAGGAGCAGGTCAACTACAAGCTGCGTGACTGGGTCTTCAGCCGTCAGCGTTACTGGGGCGAGCCGATCCCGCTGGTCAACTGCCCGAAGTGCGGCTGGGTGCCGATCCCGGAGGATCAGCTTCCGCTCGTGCTGCCGCAGGTGGACAGCTATGAGCCCACGGACGACGGCGAGAGCCCGCTGAGCAAGATGACCGACTGGGTCAACACCACCTGCCCGCAGTGCGGCGGCCCTGCCAAGCGTGAGACTGACACCATGCCGCAGTGGGCCGGCTCGAGCTGGTACTTCCTGCGCTACATGGATCCGCACAACGACAAGGCGCTCGCCTCCAAGGAGGCTCTGGATTACTGGAGCCCGGTCGACTGGTACAACGGCGGCATGGAGCACACCACGCTCCACCTGCTCTACAGCCGCTTCTGGCATAAGTTCCTGTATGACATCGGCGTCGTGCCGACCAAGGAGCCGTATCAGAAGCGCACCAGCCACGGCATGATCCTCGGCGAGGGCGGCGAGAAGATGTCGAAGTCCCGCGGCAACGTCGTCAACCCCAATGACATCGTCGATCAGTACGGCGCAGATACCATGCGCCTGCACATCATGTTCATCGGCGACTTTGAGAAGGCCGTTACCTGGTCGAACGAGGCCGTCAAGGGCTCGAAGCGCTTCCTCGACCGTGTCTGGAATCTCGGCGAGAGCTGCACGGATGACCCCGGGATCTCGGCCAAGAACGAGGCGGTCATCCACAAGACCGTCAAGAAGGTCACCGAGGATATCGATGAGCTGAAGATGAATACCGCAATCGCGGCCATGATGAGCATGGTCAATGAGTTTGCGGCCAACGGCTGCACAAAGGGCGACATGGAGCAGCTGCTGCTCCTGCTCAGCCCGTTTGCGCCGCACATCGTTGAGGAGATCTGGGAGCGTCTCGGCTTTGCCGCCAAGTATGGCAAGATGTGCTGCCAGTGTGACTGGCCGGTGTATGACGAGGCCAAGACCGTCGACACGACTGTCACCATGGCCGTGCAGGTGCTCGGCAAGCTCAAGGGCACCGTTACCGTGCCGAAGGACAGCGACCAGCAGACCGTCGTCGACGCTGCCATGGCGCTCGACAAGGTGAAGCGCCAGATGGACGGCATGCAGATCGTCAAGGTCATTCACGTTCCGAACAAATTGGTCAATTTGATTTTGAAGCCGAAGGCATAAGTTCGTCTTGACATTCGGCGTGATAGCAATTATAATGTTAACGCTAAAGCCATGCATGATGGCCCTTGAAGCGCCGCGAGGCGTATTTGGAGGGAGGGAATAAAATGTCTGAAATCTACGTCAAGGAGAATGAGTCTCTGGACAATGCGCTCAAGAGATTTAAGCGCAGCTGTGCCAAGGCCGGCGTCATGTCCGATCTGCGCCGCAAGGAGTACTACCAGAGCCCCAGCGTGCGTCGCCGCAAAAAGTCGGAGGCTGCTCGTAAGAACAAGAACAAGCGCTACTACTAAGTCATAAAAAATCCTGCATCCGAGGATGCAGGATTTTTTCTTTTCATGCCTCAGGTCTCCGGGGCATATACCGGCAGGTCGACATACGTCGGCGTGTGTGCCAGCGCCGGGATTAGTATGTCGACGGCGTCCGCCATACGCAGCTTGAGCGTGGACGTGTTGATGCACGGGTGGCAGCAGAGGTACGCGTCGTCCAGTAGGTCGCGGTCGATGAGCAGCCGCACGCGCGCATCGCGGTCGTTCATCAGACCCAGCACGCTCACAGAGCCGGGCGTGATATCCAGCAGCTCGAGCATATGCTCCGGGGAGGCAAACGACAGCCGCGCGCTGCCGATCTGGTGCGAGAGATCCTTTGTGCGAAACGGCTTATGTCCCGGCATCAGCAGCAGATAAAACGCCGTCTGCTGCCGGTTCGTGAGAAAGAGGTTCTTGCAGATCCCCGCACCCAGCACCTGCTCCACGGCGGCGCAGGCCTCGATCGTGTCGGCAGCATCGTGATCGACGCGATCATAGCTCAGCCCCAGACGGTCGAGCAGGTCGTAGCAGCGCAGCTCCTTGTCGAGCCGGTTCGTGTCCTCGGCCCGGCCGTGATATATGGTTTGGTCAACAAACATGGTGTCACTCCTTGAAAAGCAGTCTGCCGCTATTATAGCGGCTTTGCACTGCAGGTTCAAGTCCCGCGCAGACGGTTGACACATCGGGTCAAAATGAGTACAATATATGCTGTGAAATTGTGCAGAAAGGGATTTTTCATGGCCTATCAGCTCATCGCCGTCGATATGGACGGTACGTTGCTCAACTCAAAAAAAGAGATCACGCCGCGCACGGCCGCCGCCGTGACGCAGGCGCTTGCGCGCGGATACCATGTCGTCATGGCGACCGGGCGCTGCTACCGGCAGATCGCGCCGTATATGCGCCGGTTCCCGGCCATGCGCTATGCCATCACGTCCAGCGGCGCGGCCGTGGCTGACTGTATGGAAAACCGCATCATCTCATCGCAGAACATCTCTGCCGATACCGCGGCGGGCGTCATGCGTGCATTTGTCGGGCTTGACGGCTTTCCGATCATCTTTTCCAACGGCGAGGCCCTCTATCGTCCGGAGCTGCTCAATGACCCGCAGCATTTCGGCATGGACGCCTATGTGGATAATTTCAAGGCCAACGGCACGGCCGCCGAGGAGATGGAGCGCAGCTTTCTCGCTGCACCTTATCCGGTCGAGAAGCTCGACTTTTACTTTACGGACGCGGCCGAGCGCGCCAAGTTTCTCGCGCGTGTGCAGGGTGCGCCCGCATGTGTCGTCCCGTGTGAGAGCGCGGGCGTGGAGGTCAATGCCACCGGCGTTGACAAGGGCAGCGGCCTGCAGGCGCTGTGCCGGTGTCTGAACATCCCGGTCAGCGCGGCGATCGCCATCGGCGACTCGGAAAATGACTGCTCGATGCTGCGTGACGCGGGGCTGCCGCTCGCCATGGGCAACGCCATTGACGATGTGAAGGCGGCGTCGGAGTATATCATGCCCGACTGCGACCATGACGGCGTGGCCGAGGCCATTGAACGCTTTCTGCTCGCGCAGCGTTGACCCGCCGCGCGAAGCGTTGTATGATAAAGCGTGGCCGTTTACGGCCGGATTTTATAGGAGGCGGAGTTCATGGATAACATTCAGCAGCTCAAACAGTGGATCGAAGACAGTGACCGGATCGTGTTTTTCGGCGGCGCCGGTGTCTCAACCGAGAGCGGCATTCCGGATTTTCGCAGTGTGGACGGCCTCTATAACCAGAAGTATGACTATCCGCCCGAGACAATCCTGAGCCACTCGTTTTTCGTGGCGCACCCGGAGGAATACTATAAATTCCATCGGGACAAGCTCGTCGTGGACGGTGCCAAGCCCAACCGTGCGCACCTGCGCCTTGCCGAGCTGGAGCGCGAGGGGAAGCTGCAGGCCGTCATCACGCAGAATATCGACGGGCTGCATCAGGCGGCCGGGAGCAAGAATGTGCTCGAGCTGCACGGCAGCATCCACCGCTGCTACTGTATGCGCTGCGGCCGGCCGTATCCGGCGGAGCGCGTCAACCACGGCACCGGCGTGCCGCACTGTGACTGCGGCGGCATCATCCGGCCGGACATCGTGTTTTACGAGGAATGTCTGGATGAGGACGTTCTGTCCAAGTCCATCCGCTATATCCGCGAGGCGGAGGTGCTCATCGTCGGCGGTACGTCGCTGGCCGTGTACCCCGCGGCGGGACTTTTGAATTACTATTCCGGGCATAAGCTGGTGCTCATCAATCGCAGCGCCACGCCGTATGACGCGCAGGCGGATCTCATCATCCATGAGAAGATCGGCGAAGTCTTTGCTCAGGTATAACGGAGGAAACAGGTTTTCATGCGAATTGATGTAATGGGCGTCGGGTTTGACAGCCTGACGATGGATGAAGCGGTCGCGCGTGCGCGTGACCTGATGGCGGAGCGGCGCGCGGCCTATGTCGTTACGCCGAACCCCGAGATCGTGATGCTCTGCCGCGAGGATGCGGCAGCCATGCAGGCCGTGCAGAATGCGGATCTCGTGCTGGCTGACGGTATCGGCGTGATCTACGGCGCGAAGATCCTCGGCACACCGCTGCGCGCGAAGCTGCCAGGCATCGACTTTGCCGCGGCGCTGATGACGCAGATGGGCCGCGAGGGCAAGAGCGTGTTTTTGCTCGGCGCGAAGCCCGGCGTCGCCGACGCTGCGGGCGAGAAGCTGCGCGAGCGGTTTCCCGGTCTCGTCATCGCCGGCACGAACGACGGCTATTTTCAGGATGATGATCCCATTGTGGAAAAGATCAATGCCGTGCAGCCGGATCTGCTGCTCGTATGCCTTGGCGCGCCGAAGCAGGAGCTGTGGATGCAGCGCAACGCCCCGCGTCTGCGCGTCGGTCTTATGGCGGGCCTCGGCGGCAGTCTGGACGTGTTTGCCGGCAACGTCAAGCGCGCACCGAAGTTTTTCCAGAAGCTCGGTCTCGAGTGGTTTTACCGGCTCATCAAAGAGCCGAAGCGCATCGGCCGCATGATGAAATTGCCGAAATTCCTGTTTGCGGCCATCGGCCGCAGGCTGCGGGGGAAGAAACACCATGGCGAAGGGTAAACTGATCGTATTGGAGGGCATCGACGGCAGCGGAAAGTCCGCGCAGTACCGTCGCCTGTGCGCGCGTTTTGACGAGGTGGGCATGGCCTACCATCATATTGTGTTCCCGCGCTACGACCAGGAATCGTCGGCACTGATCCGGATGTACCTCAACGGCGCGTTCGGTACGCACCCGTCGGACGTCAACGCTTATGCCGCGTCCACGTTTTTCGCGGTCGACCGCTATGCGTCCTACCGCACCGACTGGGGCGAGATCTATGAAAACGGCGGCCTGATCCTCTCCGACCGCTACACGACCTCCAACGCCATCCATCAGGGCTCGAAGCTGCCCGAGGCGGAGCTGCCGGCCTTCTTTGACTGGCTGTACGATCTCGAGTACGGCAAGATGGGCCTGCCGCGCCCGGATCTGGTGCTCTATCTGGACGTGGACCTGCCGACCTCGCTCAAGCGGATGCAGCACCGGCAGGAAAAACTCAACACCAAGGCCGACATCCATGAGCAGGATGAGGCGTATCTGGAAAACTGTCTGCGCATCGGCCGCCTTGCCGCTGCGCATTACGGCTGGACGGTCGTGCCGTTCATGAAAGACGGTGCTGAGCGTGCGCTCGAGGAAAAGCACGAGGAGATCTTCTCGATCGTCCGCAGCGCTCTATGAGCATTTCCGAGGAAAAGTCCGCCCTGCGTCAGGCGCTGCGCCGGCGGCTTGCGCAGAGCGATCCCGCGGACAATGCCGCGTGCGACGTTGCTATTACGATGCAGGTGCTCGCACTGCCGGAGTTTCAGGCAGCGGAGCGGATCTTTGCCTACTGCAGCGTCGTGCCGGAGGTGGACACGCACGCCATTCTCGCGCAGGCGCGCCGCCGCGGGAAAACGGTGGCGCTTCCGGTCCCGGAGGCCGGCGGGCAGATGCACTTCGCGCGCTATGACGGCGCGCTCGTGCCCGGACGCTACGGCATCCCGCAGCCGCCGCGCAGCGCACCGGTGCTGCAGCCGCAGCCCGGCGACCTGATGCTTGTCCCGGCGCTCGCCTATGACCGCGCGGGGCGGCGTCTCGGCCGCGGCGGCGGGTACTATGACCGTTGTCTCGCGCAGCTTGACTGTTGCGCCGTGGGACTCATCCG
>ENA-OZAL01000088-OZAL01000088.1-human-gut-metagenome-genome-assembly--contig:-NODE-88-length-18858-cov-5.701271_pt1 | contig 18858 bp, 17 predicted proteins | sample MGYA00244206_ERZ653496 | MGnify/ENA primary metagenome ERZ653496 (study PRJEB26926, sample SAMN06165085) | human gut metagenome | biome: ENVO:00009003; feature: ENVO:2100002; material: ENVO:00002003...
TACGAGATTGCCTCTTGTCTCGTGGGCTCGGAGATGTGTATAAGAGACAGTAAATTAGCTGTGAACGTTTGTCGAATCCGTTGACATTTTGACAACCTTTGGTATAATGCAGTTGTTGAAATGAATGATTTTTGAGTCATCCTTTCCCTTATCCCATACGTATTGGAGGACACATTTATGAAATCTACCGGTATTGTTAGAAAAGTTGACGAGCTCGGCCGCATCGTGCTTCCCATTGAGCTGAGAAGAACGCTCGGCATCGAGGAGAAGGACCGCATCGAGATTTTCGTGGATGGTGAGTCCATCATCCTGCGCAAGTATCAGCCGGCCTGCATCTTCTGCGACAACGCGAAGGACATCATCAACTACAAGGGCAAGAACATCTGCCCCGACTGCATCCGCGCCATGAATGAAAAGCTCTGAGCGGAGCTGAAAAAAGTCCCCTGACCGCTGGTCAGGGGACTTTTTTGCGCCAAAAATCAAAATATTATTTTGATAGAAGATCCTGCCATCTACGCTCAGGCGTTGAGCGCCATCTGGTACAGCTCGTTTTTGCCGAAGCCGGTGTCGGCTGCGGCGAGCTTGCACGCCTCCTTGAGCGCGCGGCCCTCGCTGCGGTAGCGCGCCACGATCTCAAGCGCCTGCTCGGCTGTGACCTCGGGCTCCGAGCGCTCGGGTGCGCCGCGCAGCACGAGCACGAATTCGCCCTTCGGCGCGTTTTCCGTGAAGTATGCCACGGCGCCGTCGAGCGTCGTGCGCAGCGTCTGCTCGTGCAGCTTTGTCAGCTCGCGCGCAAGCGTGATCTCCCGCTCACCGCCGAACGTGTCGCGCAGGTCGCTGAGCGTGCGCAGCAGCTTGTGCGGCGCTTCGTAGAAGATCATGGTGCGCGTCTCGCCCTGCAGCCGCTGCAGATGCTCGCGGCGGGTCTTGCCGCTCACGGCGAGAAAGCCTTCGAAGCAAAACTGCTGCGTCGGCAAGCCGGACACGGCCAGCGCGGCGATGGCGGCGCAGGGGCCGGGGATGACCTGCACGTCGATGCCCTGCTCGGCGCACTGGCGCACGATGTCCTCGCCGGGGTCGGAGATGGCGGGCATGCCGGCATCGGTCACGAGCGCGCACGTCTCGCCCGCGAGCAGCCGCGCGACGATCTTCTCGCCGCTGGCGTACTTGTTGTGCTCGTAGTAGCTCACGCACGGCTTTCTGAGCTCAAAGTGGTTGAGCAGCTTTGCGGTCACGCGCGTGTCCTCGGCGGCGATGAAGTCGGCGCGGCGCAGCGTCTCCACCGCGCGCACGGACAGGTCGCCGAGATTGCCGATCGGCGTGCCGACCAGATACAGTGTTCCGCTCATGGTTGCGTCCTCCTGTGATAAATTCTGCAGATCTCGTCCGAGTCCGTGCCGTCGGGCGTGCACAGCGCCAGCGGCGGCGAAACGGTGAGCCCCGGTTTTCCGCCGCGGCGCGCCTCGACCAGTACGAGGTTGGGCGCGGCGTCGGCCTTGTATGCCACGGTGCGCAGGCGCTTGGGCTCGAGCCCTGCGGCCGTGAGCGTGCACAGCAGCTCGCTGAGCCGCTCTGGCCGGTGTACGAGCGCGGCCGAGCCGCCCCAGCGCGTGAGATAGGCCATGGCGGCGCAGATGTCCTGCATGGTGCAGGTGCGCTCGTCGCGCGCGTGCGCCCGCATCGGGTTGGGCGAGGTGTAGCCGCTGCCGGCGGCGAAATACGGCGGGTTTGCAACGACGAGGTCGAAGCTCCCGGCGGGGAGCAGCGTGCGGTGCGCGCGCAGGTCGGCGCAGAGGATCTGCGCCCGGCCGGCCAGACCATTTGCTCTGATGTTGTCGCGCGCGAGCTGCGCCGCGTCCGGCTGCAGCTCGATGCCGACGGCGGTCGCCTGCTCCAGCGCGCGCAGCAGCAGCACCGTCAGCACGCCCGCGCCGCAGCCGAGGTCGGCAATGCGCCGTGCGCGGCGCTGCGCCGCAAAATCGGCCAGCAGCACGCTGTCCGTGCCGAGGGCAAACCCCGCGCCGGAGCGCACAAAGCGCGGTCCGCCGGGCCACAGGTCGTCATATTCCGGTTGGGTCATGGCGCACGCTCCTTCCGTTGCCGTCATATAGACAGAGGCGATATGCAGCTTGCATATCGCCTCATTCGTTTGCGTTGTTCTCCGAGCGGAACTTAGTCGACGGAGATCGCACCCACCGGGCAGTTCGCAGCGCAGGTGCCGCACTCCATGCAGCTGTCCGCGTTGATGACGTACTTGCCGTTGCCCTCGGAAATTGCCTCAGCCGGGCAGTTGGCGGCGCAGGTGCCGCACATGACGCAATCATCGCTGATAACAAAAGCCATTGTCGTTACCTCCTATGTTTTTCACCGGGTATCGCTACCACTGGTATGAGAGTCATTGTAGCACAAAAATCTGAAAAATCAACCGCGTTTTTCGAAATTCGAAAATGTGTGCTGATTAAAACCCGGGAAGACGTGGAAATAATACAAATCAGTTTCCCGGATTCGGCACATTCCTTGCGCCGACCGGAGGATAATAGAGGCGTATGACCGGCGAAGGAGGCAAACGATCTATGCGCGGCAGCGAAAGGTTTACACAGCGGGCATCCACGGCAATCCGCAAGGCACACGATGCGGCGGCGGGAATGGGGCACAGTTATGTGGGCACGGAGCATATCCTGCTCGGGATCATCCGGGAGGGAGAGGGGCTCGGCGCGCGCATTCTGGCGGACAACGCGCTTACCGATTCCGTGCTCACGCGCATGGTCACGGAGACGGTCGGGCGCGGCGTGCCCGGCACGCCCGAGCAGGGACTCAGCCCCCGCGCGCGGCACGTCATCGAGCTGGCCGCCGAGGATTCCAACCGCCTCGGTCACTGCTATGTCGGCACGGAGCACCTGCTTATGGGCATCCTCCGCGAGGCGGACAGCGCCGGGGCGCGTATCCTTGTGGCGGCGGGCGGCGACCTCAACAAGATCTATACGGACATCATGGACGTCTTCGGCCGCCCGGAGTATAAGCCCCGGCCGCAGCCGGGCGCGCCGCGCGCACAGCCGCGCCGCGCTGCCGAGACGAAAACGCTCGACCAGTACGGCCGCGACCTCACGGAGCTTGCCGCAGCCGGACGTATGGATCCGGTCATCGGCCGCGACCGCGAGATCGAGCGCGCCATCCAGATCCTCTCGCGCCGCAGCAAGAATAATCCCGTGCTCATCGGCGAGCCCGGCGTCGGCAAGACGGCGGTGGCCGAGGGGCTCGCGCAGCGCATCGCCGACGGCAGTGTGCCCGAGGACCTGAAGTGCAAGCGCATCGTGAGCGTGGATCTGACGGCCATGCTTGCAGGCACAAAGTACCGCGGCGATTTTGAGGAGCGCGTCAAATGCGTCCTGCAGGAGGTGCAGCGCTCAGGCAGCGTCATCCTCTTCATCGACGAGCTGCACACGATCGTCGGCGCGGGCTCTGCCGAGGGCGCGATCGACGCGGCGAACATCCTCAAGCCCGCACTCGGGCGCGGCGAGCTGCAGATCATCGGCGCGACGACGCTTGAGGAGTACCGCAAGTATATTGAAAAGGACGCGGCGCTCGAGCGGCGCTTTCAGCCCGTGCGTATCGCAGAGCCAACGCCCGAGCAGAGCCTGCAGATCCTGCGCGGCCTGCGCACGCGGCTCGAGGCGCACCACCGCCTGAAGATCACGGACGAGGCGCTCGACAAAGCGGTCGCACTCTCGGTGCGCTATATCGGCGACCGCTGGCTGCCGGACAAAGCCATTGACCTCGTCGACGAGGCGGCCTCACGTGTGCGGATGCAGGCGCTGGTGCAGCCCGAGCGGGTGCACACGCTCGAGACGCAGCTCGCCGCCGCAGCGGCGGAGATGGAACGCGCCGTGCGTGCGCAGGACTTTGCGCGTGCGGCCGCCCTGCGGGAGCGTGAACAGAAGCTGCGTGCGGAGCTGCGCATGCAGCGCAGCCGCTGGGAGCAGGCCAATTCCGGCTCTGTGCGCGCCGTGACGGGCGAGGACGTGGCCGAGATCGTCTCGCTCTGGACGGGCATCCCGGTCGCGGGCATCACGTCGAGCGAGAGCCAGCAGCTGCTGCAGATGGAGGCGTCGCTGCGCCGCCGCGTCGTCGGGCAGGAGGAGGCGGTGTGCGCAGTCTCGAACGCCATCCGCCGCAGCCGCGTCGGGCTCGGCGATCCGAACCGGCCGATTGGCAGCTTCCTCTTCCTCGGGCCGACCGGCGTCGGCAAGACGGAGCTCTGCCGGGCGCTTGCCGAGGCGCTCTTCGGCGATGAGCAGGCGCTCATCCGCGTGGATATGTCGGAGTATATGGAGCGGCACAGCGTGTCGCGGCTCATCGGCTCGCCGCCGGGGTATGTCGGACACGAGGAGGGCGGCCAGCTCACGGAAAAGGTGCGGCGTAAGCCCTATGCCGTCGTGCTCTTCGACGAGATCGAAAAGGCGCACGAGGATGTCTTCAATCTCCTGCTGCAGGTGATGGAGGACGGGCAGCTCACGGACTCGCTCGGGCGCAAGGTGAATTTCCGCAATGCGGTCGTGGTCATGACCTCGAACGTCGGGGCAAAGGCCATCACCGACAGCCGCCGCAGTCTCGGCTTTGCACAGCAGACGGGCGCGGATGCGGGGCGCACGGATGCCGAGATCCGCAGCATGGTCATGTCCGATCTGAAAAAGACGTTCCGGCCGGAGTTTCTCAACCGCGTCGACGAGATCATCGTCTTTCACAAGCTCACGCGCGCCGATACCCGCCGGATCGCGCAAAAGCTCCTCGGAACGGTCAACCGGCGCATGGAGCGCGCGGGCGTGGAGCTGCGCGTGCCGGATGCGGCGCTCGATGCGCTCTCGGCGACGGGCTACGACCCCGTGTACGGGGCGCGGCCGCTGCGCCGGGCGATCCAGAGCACGATCGCCGATCAGGCGGCGGGGATGCTGCTCGACGGCTCGCTCCGGCGCGGCGATGTGGTCACGGCGCAGGTGCGGGAAGGAAAAATTGTTTTGACGAAAACGTACGAACGTGGTATGATAACGCCCTGAATGTAATCTGGACGGAGGCGTACCCCAATATGGCACAGAATATGCAGACGGAAAACAAGGCGGTCTATCTCGACCCGTTTCGTTATAATGAGTTCGAGGGCTTCAATTCCCACAACCACATCGTCGTCACCGAGGTCGGCGACGGCACCAGCGTTGTCGAGGTCAAGCTCGCGCAGGAGAGTCTCAACCCGCTCGGTATGGCGCACGGCGGGCTGATCTTCACGCTCTGCGACGTGGCGACCGGTGTCGCCGCGCGCACCGGCGGGCGCATCACCGTGACGCTCGACAGCAACATCCACTTCCTGCGCCGCGCCAAGGACACGGAAAAGCTCGTCGCGCGCGGCTGCGTGGTCAAGGAAGGCCGCACGACCGGCCTAGTCACGGCGGAGGTGTTCAATGACGAGGGTAAGCTCATTGCGACCTCGGACATGACGGTCTATTATGTGGACGAGAACACGTACACCGACCCCGCGGCACAAAAATAAGCACGGAATAAGAAAAAGAGACGTCTGGAGACGTCTCTTTTTTTGTTCAGCCTTCGGCGCGGATGAGCGCCGTGCCGGGGTAGTAGTGCGCGAGAATGTCGGCGTAGCCGCTGCCCTGCACTGCCATGACGTTTGCGCCGTACTGGCTCATGCCGACGCCGTGACCGCTGCCGGTGACGGTGAAGGTGAATATCCCGCCGCCGTATGCGACGGAAAACGCCGCCGAGCGCAGGGAAAAGAGCGCGCGCACCTGCGCACCCGTGAGCGTCTCCGAGCCGACGGGGATGCTCGCCACGCGGCCGCTGTCATCGAGTACCGGCGTGCCGAACCATGTGCTCGGATCGTCGCCGAGCACACAGTCCGGATAACGGTCCAGCACGGCATCCCACACGGCGTCGGCTGCGATCTCGGCCGTGGAGACGTAGTTCGGCACGTCCTGCGCCGTCTCCGGGGAGGACACGCTCACAAGATACGGCGCATCACCGCCCCAGAGTGCGGCGCTGCACTCGGTCGACCCGGCGGACGCGGCGTGAAACACCGCGCGGATGAGCTGCCCGTCGTAGACGAGATACTGCCCGTCCGTGTCGGCAACGGCCTTCCGGATGCGCGCCATGTTGTGCGCATAATCCTTGCCCCACTGCGCGCGCAGCGCCGCATCGTCCTTGTGTGCGCAGCAGCAGGTGTACCGGTCGCAGACACCGGCCTCCGGATGGTTTGCGCCGCCGCCGCGCACGCGCCGGAGGATGTAGGTACGCGCGGCGACGGCCTGTGCCCGCAGCGCCTCTGGCGCGAAGGAGGCGGGCATCTCGGCGGCTACCACGCCGGGCAGCCAGTCGGCCATGGTCGTTTCGATGAGCGCATCACCGCACAGTGCCGTGATGGGCGTTGCGCCGTCGGGCGCGACGTTGTCCGACACCGGTACGGACGGAGCGGGCGGTGAGGCCTCCTCTCCGGCCGGGGTGAGCGTGACCGCAAGCCACGGGATCAGCAGCGACAGCGCCACGAGCAGCAGCGACAGCAGGAAGACCCTGCGCATCCGCACCGCCTCCTTTCTGCTGCGCGGGGCGTTTTGCTCCTTGACGCAGCGGGGGAATCAGTATAAAATAAGTCTATTAAATATGTATTGGGACAGGTAGTTTGTTATGCGCAAAAATGCTTGGGTGATCTGCTGCTGTACAGCTGTGCTGTCGGCATTCGGGATCTTTTTTCGTTGGCTGCAGGATCAGGCCTGCTTTGAGGCCGAGACCGGCCTTGCCGTACACGGAAGCATCTGGCCGTACGTCGTCGCGCTGATGATCGTCATCGCGGCGGCGGTGCTGGCCGTCGTGTGCTTCCGGATAAAGAATCAGCCGCACACCAGCTTTCCGGACTCGCTTCCCGCGGCGTTCGCGGCGTCAAAGCGTGCGCGCGCGGTCGGCGGTGTCCTGCTCGGCGCGATGCTCGCGCTCGGCGGCCTTTGGCTGCTGCTGAGCAGCGGCGCGCTCTCCGAGCCCGGTCTGCAGCGTGTGCTTGCCGTGCTCGCGGTTGTGACGGGTGTGGTGTTCGCGCGCCAGATGCTCGCCCCCGGTGAGCGGGAGAATGACGCCGGCGCGCTCGTGTGTGCGTCCATGCCGATGGTGCTGCTCGTGTTCTGGCTGATCGTGAGCTACAAGGTCAACATCATCAACCCCACCATCTCTGCCTATGCGGTCGAGATCCTGGCGCTGTGCGCCGCGCTGATCGCGTTTTATGAGCTTGCGGGTTTCGTCTATGGCCGCCCGAAAGCCGTCAAGAGCATTTTCTGGAGCCAGTTTGCGGCGTTCCTGTGCATCACCGCCCTGCCGGATGACCGCGCCGGCGCGCAGCAGCTTATGCTGGTCGCCGTTGCGGGCATGCTGCTGTTTCAGTCTTACCTGACCGCGTCCAACATCCGCCCGGCTGTATCCGGGTCGGCTGGCGGCGCGCAATAAGCTGTGAAAAAAGCCTGCACGGTGTATGCCATGCGGGCCTTTTCATATACGGATACCGGCCGTTACCGGGGAGGAGAACATTTATGAACAACATCTTAGCCCAGCTCAACAGCGCACCTATGTACGCGATCTGCGGCGGCATCATCGCGTTCGTCGCGGCGGTGTGCGTCGTGTTCCTTGTGCGCTCGTACCGCGCGGGTCTGGCCATCGGCATGGACCCCGCACGCATGAAGCGCGCCATCACGTCGAGTGCCACATTCTCGGTTCTGCCGAGTGTCGGCATCCTGCTCGGCGTCATCGCCCTGTCCGGCAGCCTCGGCACGCCGTGGCCGTGGCTGCGCCTGTCCGTCATCGGCGCGCTGCATTATGAGACGCAGGTCGCACAGGCTGCCGCCGAGCAGGTCGGCATGCACGCGCTGTCCGCCGCCGAAATGACGCCGCAGGCCTTCACGACGATCGCCCTGCTGATGAGCTTCTGCATCATCTGGGGCATGCTTCTGTCCATCTTCTTCAACAAGCGCTACCTCAGACGCCTCGGCAACGACGGGGCGAAATCCGCCTCCGGCGTCGGCTTCGGCGACAGCGCCATGACGGCCATGTTCATCGGCCTCGTCTGCGCGTACATCGGCAGCTACATCGGTGCGTTCGTGTCCGGCGAGGGGCTGTTCACCTGCGTCGGTGACTGGACGCCGCTGGTGGTCGTGGCCGTGTCGGCGGCGGCGATGGCGCTGTTCGTGTATCTGGCCGAGAAGAAGAATATGGCATGGCTCGAGAGCTTTTCCATCGCCGGCAGTATGCTCATCGGCATGGCGGCGGCCGTGCTCGTGCGCCTGTAAGGAGGGGACATCATGAACGAAACCGAACGCAAAGTTTATCTGGAACAGTTTAACCGCCGCACGCACGTGCTCGGCCGCGCCGTGTGCGTGATCACGCTGGTGCTGCTCGTCGGTGCACCGTTTCTCATCGGCACATTCCTCGGCGCGATGCCCGACATGGGCGCCGTCGGCAAGGGCTTTTTGTCCGTCGGCGTTGTGTGGGCGGTCTCAAGCGTGGCGGAGTTTCTCATCTACACGCCCATGCTCGGCGCGGGCGGCGGCTACCTCGCCTTCATCACCGGCAACCTCATCAACATGAAGATCCCGTGCGCGGTCAATGCGCGCGACATTGCCGGCACCAAGACCGGTACTGCGGAAAACGAGATCATCTCGACGCTCTCGATCGCGACAAGCTCGCTCGTTACCATTGTCGTGCTCGCGCTCGGCGTGGCGCTGCTCGTGCCGCTGCAGCCCGTGCTGCAGAGCCCCGTGCTCCAGCCGGCGTTTGCAAACGTCGTCCCCGCGCTCTTCGGCGCGATGGCGTATCAGTATTTCCGCAAGAACATCCGCGTCGCCATTGCGCCGCTGGTCATGATGAGCGTGCTGTTCATGCTCGTCCCGTCGCTGACGGGCTCGACCAGCTTCATGATCGTTCCGAGCGGCGCGCTGGCCATCGGCATCGCCTACGCGCTCTACCGCAAACAGAATCAGGAGGACAAAGCGTAATGAAATTTCACCCCGGTTATCTCGCGCTCGCACCGCTGGCCCCGCTGGGAGCGGCGGTGGCGCACGCCGTGCTCATGCCGAAGAAAAAATCCGCCTATCAGCCGCAGCCGGATGCAGACCGCGCCATGGCTTACGCTGAAAAGCTCGCCGCCATGATCCGCTGCGACACCACGTCGTATGCCAACGTCTATGACCCGGAGCGCTTCGAGCGCTTCCACGCGCAGCTTGCGCAGCTGTTCCCGCTCGTGCACGAAAAGCTCGAGCGCACGGTCATCGACGGCAACCTGCTCTTCTGCTGGAAGGGCAAGGCGCATGACCGCCCGATCGTGCTCATGAGCCATCAGGACGTTGTGCCCGCCGAGGGCACGTGGTCGCACGCGCCGTTTTCCGGCGACATTGCCGACGGCAAGGTCTGGGGACGCGGTGCGTCGGATACCAAGGCCTCGCTCATGGCGTTTTTCCAGGCGGTCGAGGAGCTGCTCGCCGCCGGCTATGAGCCCGCCAACGACGTCTATCTCTCCTCGTCCTGCACGGAGGAGTGGGCGGGCGACGGCGCGCCGAAGCTCGTCGCCGAGCTCAAGCGCCGCGGTGTGCGGCCGTTTCTCGTCTGTGATGAGGGCGGCGGCATCATCACCGAGCCGATCGGCGGCATCCCCGGCAACTTTGCCATGGTGGGCGTGTTTGAAAAGGGCAAGGCGGACGTGAAATTCACCGCCCGCAGCAACGGCGGCCACGCCAGTGCGCCGATGGCGAACAGCCCCATCGCGCGCCTGTCCGCATTCGTGACGGACGTGGAAAAGCACGATCCGTTCCGCAGAAAGTTTCTGCCGGAGGTCTCGGCCATGTTCGCGCGCCTTGCGCCCTATGCGCCGTTCGGCCTGCGGCTCGTGATGGGCAACCTCTGGCTGTTCCAGCCACTGATGAAGATCGTGCTGCCGCGCGTGTCGGCGCAGGCAGGCGCGATGCTGCACACGACGATCGCCTTCACGATGCAGTCCGGTGCCGATGCGTATAACGTCCTGCCGCAGGAGGCAACGCTGGGTGCGAACATGCGCTTCATCCCGCATCAGGGTGAGCAGGAGAGCCTTGCCATCATCCGCCGCCTTGCCGAAAAGCACGGCCTGGAGATGGAGGTCATCCACGCCAATGACTACTCCGAGACCGTGGACATCCACGGCGAAGCCTTCCGTCAGGTGGAACAGGTCATCGGCGAGACGTTCCCGGGCCTGCCCGTGAGCCCCTATGTCATGACCGGCGCGACCGATGCGCAGTTCTATCAGGAGATCTGCAGCAACTGCCTGCGCTTTGCGCCCGTGATCTACGGCCCGGAGCAGATGAAGGGCATGCATGGCATCGACGAGAACATCGAATATAACTGCCTGCCCGGTGCGGTCGATTTCTACAAGAACCTGATCCGCGCGCAGGAGCGATAAAACCGAACACAAAGAGCAAACCGCCCCGGTGAAAACCGGGGCGGTTTGCTATAGTGCATGGTTTATTCAAACGAGATCATGTAGTAATAGACCGGCTGGCCGCCGTCGACTACGTTCACGTCCGACATCGGCAGACGCCCGCCGATCAGCTCGGCTGCGCGCTGCGCGGCATCGGCCTTCACGTCCTCACCGTAGTAGATGGAGACGATTTCGGGGTCGAGATCTGTGGCGGCATCGGCGATCGTAAGCAGCACCTTGTCCAGATCCGCGTTGCTGCCGAGCAGCGCACCGTCCATCAGCGCCAGATACTCGCCCTTGTGGATATCGTGCCCGTCGAAATCGGAGTCGCGCGCGGCGTAGGTGACCTGCGCGGTGTGCACGCTCTCGATCGCGGCGCTCATCTCGGCCTCGATCACGTCCTCGGCGCTTGCCGGGTCGAACGAGAGCATCGCGGTGATGCCCTGCGGCACGGTCTTGGTCGGGATGACGATGACCTTCTTGTCCGACAGCGGGATGCACTGCTGGGCGGCCATGATGATGTTCTTGTTGTTCGGCAGCACGAACACGATCTCTGCCGGGGTCTTGTTGACCTCGGTGAGGATGTCCTCCGTGGAGGGGTTCATGGTCTGGCCGCCGGTGACGACGCGGTCGACACCCAGCTCGCGGAAGAGGTCCGCCATGCCTTCGCCGGCGGACACGGCCACGACGCCGAACTGCTTTTCGGGCGCAGCCACAGCGGGCTCTGCCTCGGGCGCGGCGGGGGCGTCGCTGCCGGAGAGGGCGGTGTGCTGGTTGCGCATGTTTTCGATCTTCACGGTCTGGAGCGGGCCATAGGTCAGCGCCTCGGTCAGCACCTCGCCGGGCACGTTCGTGTGCACGTGCACTTTGATGATCTCGTCGTCATCGACCACGACGACACAGTCGCCGAGGTTGTTGAGGAACGAGCGCAGCAGCTCGGGGCTCTTGTTGTTTTCACGCGCCACGATAAACTCCGTGCAGTAGCCGAACGTGATCTCTCCGGTGTCGAACTCGGAGAAATCCGCGCCCTCTTTCGGTGCGGCGGCGGCAGCCGGAGCGGCCGCGGTCACGGGGGCGGCGGTGCGTCCCTGCAGATAGCCGAGCATGGCGTCCATGACGAGCACGAAGCCCTCGCCGCCGGCGTCGACCACACCTGCGCGGCGCAGCACGGGGTTGATGTTCTGCGTGTCGGCCAGCGCCTCGCGCGCAGCGGCGAGCAGCGCCTCGAGCATGGCCTCAAAGTCCGTGCTCTCCTTGGCAAACTCCACGGCGGCCTGCGCACCCAGACGGCTGACGGTGAGGATCGTGCCCTCGGCCGGCTTCATGACGGCCTTGTAGGCGGCGTCCACACCGGCGGAGACGGCGGCGGCAAATTCGGCGGCGTTTGCGTTCTCGCGGCCCTTGAGGGACTTGGCGATCCCGCGGAACAGCAGCGACAGGATGACGCCGGAGTTGCCGCGCGCACCGCGCAGCAGGGCGCTGGCGGCGCAGTCGGCCACGGCGCCGACGGTGTCGGTCTGCTTGCGGCCGAGCTCGATGGCGGCGGAGTTCATCGTCAGGCTCATGTTCGTGCCGGTGTCACCGTCCGGAACAGGGAAGACGTTGAGCTCGTTGATGCGTTGTTTGTTTTCTTCCAGTGCCGCATTCGCGCACAGGAGCATCTCCCGAAGCGCTGCGGCATCAATGATTTCTCTCAAATCTGTACACCTCCGACGGGGGGAATGAAAATGGCCCGGAAGCGTGGCTCCCGGGTGGGAAGCGATGCGAAATGTTCCTGCTCAATCGAGGAACATGGTGTCCACGAATACGTCCACACGCGCAACGGGCACGCCGGTGGCCTGATTGACCTTATAGCTGACCTCGTTGATGATGCTGTGGGCGAGCGCGGAAATGTTCACGCCGTGATCGACTGCGATGTGCAGCTCGAGCGAGATGCTCCCGTCGTCGGCGAACGTGGCGTTGACGCCCTTGGACATGGATTCTCTGCGCAGAAGCTGGAACGGACCGCTGTCCTTGCTGCGGCCGACCATGCCCTTCACGCCGAAGCAGCTGGTCGCGGCGTCGCCTGCAAGGTTTGTGAATACTTCGTTGGTGATGCTGATGGTGCCATTCGATTGTTCGATTTTGACCATGTAGACAGCCCCTTTCTTAACAGCAGTGATATATTATATAACAATAGGTGAGAAATCACAAGCGAAAAAACAGCGAAAAAAGCAGACATTTTCCGTGAAAATGCCGGTTTTTCCTCAGAAAATTGCATGTTTTCAATAATAACGTTTCGAAAAATGAAATATGAATTAAAAAACTATTATTTACGTTTTTTTGCAACTGTGTTATCATATTGACGCGAATGGGTTGATAGGTACCCATTGCATAAATATAGGCTAACGCATAAGAGAAATAGGAGATGAAGTTTATGGCAAGAAAGCTCGTTACGATGGACGGCAACAATGCTGCCGCCCACGTGTCCTACGCCTTTACGGAAGTGGCTGCCATTTACCCGATCACCCCGTCGAGCCCGATGGCCGACCTGGTCGATCAGTGGTCCGCCGCCGGCCGTAAGAACATCTTCGGCACGAAGGTCCGTGTGCAGGAAATGCAGGCAGAGTCCGGCGCAGCCGGCGCTGTCCACGGTTCGCTGAATGCCGGCGCTCTGACGACGACGTATACCGCCTCTCAGGGCCTGCTGCTCATGATCCCGAACATGTACAAGATGGCAGGTGAGCTGCTCCCGGCCGTGTTCCACGTGACGGCGCGCGCACTCGCTTCGCACACCCTGTCCATCTTCGGTGACCAGTCCGACGTTATGGCCTGCCGCCAGACCGGCTTCGCCATGCTCGCCGAGGGCAACGTGCAGGAAGTCATGGATCTGTCCCCTGTGGCGCATCTGGCCGCCATCAAGGGCCGTGTTCCGTTCCTGAACTTCTTCGACGGCTTCCGTACCTCGCACGAAATCCAGAAGATCGCCGTCTGGGATTATGATGATCTGGCTGATATGGTGGACATGGATGCGGTCAATGCCTTCCGTCAGCGCGGTCTGAACCCGCAGCATCCGCAGATGCGCGGCAGCCATGAAAACGGCGACATCTTCTTCCAGAACCGTGAGGCGTCCAACAAGTACTACGACGCCGTGCCGGACCTGGTCGAGGAGTACATGGCGAAGATCAATGCCAAGATCGGCACCAACTACCAGCTGTTCAACTACTATGGCGCTCCGGATGCTGACCGTGTCATCATCTCCATGGGCTCCATCTGCGACGTGGCCGAGGAGGTCATCGACTACCTCAACGCCCACGGCGAAAAGGTCGGCCTCGTGAAGGTCCGCCTGTACCGTCCGTTCCGTGCCGACAAGCTCATCGCGGCCATCCCGGCGACCTGCAAGAAGATCGCCGTGCTCGACCGCACGAAGGAGCCCGGCGCACAGGGCGAGCCACTGTACCTCGACGTCGTCACCGCGCTGGCCAACGCCGGCCGCAATGACATCGTCGTCACCGGCGGCCGCTACGGCCTCGGCTCCAAGGACACCCCGCCGGCCTCCGTGTTCGCGGTCTACGAGGAGCTCAAGAGCGAGAACCCGAAGCGCCAGTTCACCATCGGCATCGTTGACGACGTGACCAACCTCTCCCTGCCGGAGACGGACGCGCCCGACACCTCCGCCGAGGGCACCATCGCCTGCAAGTTCTGGGGTCTCGGCGGTGACGGCACCGTCGGCGCCAACAAGAACTCCATCAAGATCATCGGCGACCACACCGATAAGTTCGTGCAGGCCTACTTCCAGTACGACTCCAAGAAGACCGGCGGCGTGACCATCAGCCACCTGCGCTTCGGCGATCACGAGATCAAGAGCCCGTACTACATCAACAAGGCCGACTTCGTCGCCTGCCACAACCCGAGCTACATCACCAAGGGCTTCAAGATGGTCCAGGATGTCAAGCCCGGCGGCGTGTTCATGATCAACTGCGAGTGGACGCCCGAGGAGCTCAGCCACCATCTGGACGCCTCCGCCAAGCGCTACATTGCCAAGAACAACATCCAGCTCTACACGATCAACGCCATTGACCTGGCCATCCAGATCGGTATGGGCAAGCGCAACAACACCATCCTGCAGTCCGCATTTTTCTCTCTGGCGAAGATCATGCCGGAGGAGGACGCCATCCGCTACATGAAGGAGAAGGCCAAGGCCTCCTACATGAAGAAGGGCGAGGACGTGGTCGAGATGAACTACAAGGCCATCGACCTCGGCGCGACCGCATATGTGAAGATCGACGTTCCGGCCGACTGGGCCAACGCCGTGGACGATGCGCCCGCCAAGGAGCTGACCGGCCGTCCGGCCACCGTCAAGATGGTGCGCGACATTCTTACCCCGGTCGACAAGATGGACGGCGACAGCCTGCCTGTCTCCGCGTTCGTCGACCACGCCGACGGCACGTTCGAGCTCGGTGCCTCCGCGTATGAGAAGCGCGGTGTGGCCGTCTCCGTGCCCGAGTGGGACAGCGCCAAGTGCATCCAGTGCAACCAGTGCGCCTATGTCTGCCCGCACGCGACCATCCGCCCGTTCGCGCTCACTGCCGACGAGCTGGCCGCTGCGCCCGCACAGACCAAGGCGGTCGACTTCAAGGTCGGCGCCGGCAAGGGCGTTTACAAGTTCTCCATGGCCATCTCTCCGCTCGACTGCATGGGCTGCGGCGTCTGCACGCACGTCTGCCCGGTCGGCGCGCTGACGATGCAGCCGCTGGAGGGCCAGGAAGTGCAGCAGCCCGTGTTCGACTACATGGTCTCCGCTGTTGCCGAGAAGAAGGAGCTTCAGGACTTCACCGTCAAGGGAAGCCAGTTCCGTCAGCCCATGCTTGAGTTCTCCGGCTCCTGCGCCGGCTGCGCCGAGACGAGCTATGCCCGCCTGATCACGCAGCTGTTCGGCGATCACATGATGATCTCCAACGCGACCGGCTGCTCGTCCATCTGGGGCGGCCCGGCTGCCACCAGCCCGTACACCGTCAACAAGGAAGGCAAGGGTCCCGCCTGGGCCAACTCTCTGTTCGAGGATAACGCGGAGCACGGCCTCGGCATGTACCTCGGCCAGAAGAAGATCCGCGACGACCTCGCGGAGGACATCCGCTACATCGCCGAAAACGGCAAGGATCCCGCCAAGGTCGCGGCTGCCAAGAAGTACCTCGAGACCTACAACGACGGCGAGGCCAACCAGACCGCCACGGCGGAGTTCCTCGCTGTGATGGAGGCCAAGCCCGCCTGTGACTGCGAGCGCTACCAGCGCATCATGGCCGGCAAGGACTTCCTCAACAAGAAGAGCTGCTGGATCTTCGGCGGCGACGGCTGGGCCTACGACATCGGCTTCGGCGGTCTGGACCATGTCCTGGCGCAGGACGAGGACGTGAACGTGTTCGTCTTCAACACCGAGGTCTACTCCAACACCGGCGGACAGGCGTCCAAGGCCTCCAACATCGGTCAGGTCGCGCAGTTCGCGGCTGCCGGTAAGGAGCTCAAGAGCAAGAGCCTTGCCGAGATCGCCATGAGCTATGGCTACATCTACGTGGCGCAGGTCGCCATGGGTGCAAACCCGGCGCAGACCATCAAGGCCATCAAGGAAGCGGAAGCTTACCCCGGCCCGTCCCTGATCATCGGCTACGCTCCCTGCGAGATGCACAGCATCAAGAAGGGCGGCATGACCAACTGCCAGGGCGAGATGAAGCGTGCGGTCGACTGCGGCTACTGGAATCTGTTCCGCTACGATCCGTCCGCCGAGAAGCCCTTCGCGCTCGACAGCAAGGAGCCGGCCGACGGCTACCGTGACTTCCTCATGAACGAGGCACGTTACGCCCGCCTGACCAACGAGTTCCCGGATCGTGCCGAGGAGCTGTTTGCCAAGTCCGAGGCCAACGCAAAGAAGCGCTACGAGCACCTGCTCAAGCTCAAGAAGCTCTACGACGAGGCATAATTTTTCCTACCCACGCAGGCGGGGCTGATTTCAGCCCCGCCTTTTTGCGCAAACGGGCACGCTCCTTTTTGAGGCTCCTGCCCAGGATGCCGCCTGACGGAACGTGTTGAAAACCGGCTGGGTATGGCGTATACTGAACATCAGATCATTCACGAAAGGGGAGACCGCCATTTGAATACGGACACCTATCAGAGCGCGCTCGAATCGACAAAAGACAGCATCGAGGACGTGAACAAAGCCATCGGCTTCAGCCTCGGCAGTCTCACACTGGAAAAGCTCATCACCTCCGCCATCACGCTCGTGATCTGCATTGTTTGCATCTGGATCATCATGCGCATTGCGCGGCGCATATCGTCGCACTCGCGCCTGTCCGAGAGCCTGAGCAGGTTCATTCTCAAGGTGCTCAAGATCACGCTGGAATTCATGGCGATCCTCATCGTGGCCGACAGCCTCGGCTTTAATGTCACAGCACTGCTGGCTGTGTTCAGCCTGCTCGGTCTGGCTCTGTCGCTCTCGGTGCAAAACTGCCTCTCGAATGCCATGAGCGGTATCATCATCCTGCTCACACGGCCGTTTGAGGACGGCGATTTCATCGAGGCCGGCAATGTCAGCGGCACGGTGCGCGACATCGGCCTCATCTACACGCAGCTGTGCACGATCGACAATAAGGACATTTATGTGCCGAACAGTGAGCTGTCGGCGTCCAAGATCGTCAACTACAACCGTGAGCCGCAGCGGCGCGTGGATCTCACCTTCGGTGCGGACTATACCTGCCGTCCGGAGCAAGTGAAGGCGGCGCTGCACAATGCCGTCTCCCTTGTGCCCGGCATCCTGCCGGAGCCCGCGCCTTTTGTGCGCGTGTCGGGGTACGGCGAGAGCAATATCGACTACGTCGTGCGGGTCTGGTGCAAGACGGCCGATTACTGGACGGTGTACTACGACCTCATGGAGGCCGTCGGCGCGGCGTTTGATGCCCACGGTGTTTCCATGTCCTATCCGCAGATGAACGTACACGTGCTCGACACACCGGAAAGTTGAAAAAGTCAAGACTAAATTGCAAAAATTCATAAAAAAATTCAAGTAAGACACGCGACGCCTTCCTGGAAAACGGCTTCTGCGGTCCGGAAGCCCAGTATTTCACGGGGATAGTTATTGATCCAGTCTTCGACCTTTTGGATCGCTTTCGCTGTGACTTTCCGGAAGTCTGTTCCTTTCGGGAACCAACGGCGGATCATTCTATTCACATTTTCGTTTGATCCTCTTTCGTATGACGAATAGGGGTGACAATAGTATATCTTTGTCCTGTTGCCTTTGCGGCGACAGGACTTTTCCATTCCGGCACAGTCAGCGAATTCGGAACCGTTATCGACAGTGATCGTTCGAAAGATTTTGCTGAAAATTGCGCCGTATTCACGTTCAAGGCTATCCAGGACGCGGACCACGCTTCGGGCGGTCTGGTCGCGCATAGGACGAATGATTTCCCGTCTGGACTTTCTTTCGGTCAGAACCAGAAGGGTTTTCTTTGTTTTCTTCTTGCCTTCGACACAGTCCATTTCCCAGTCACCAACGACCGCGCGATCGTCGATTTCTTTCGGGCGGTTTTCGATACTGGTCCCAGCCGGTGGCCGCTTCGCTCTCTGGACTTTGTTATACGGGCGTTTCTTTTGGCCTTTGACAGGAAGGTTCTTGTTCGTGACAGTCAAAAAGACGCCCTTGTCGATATAAGAATACAAGGTCGATTCACAGATCGACGTTTTGAATTCAAGGCCCTTTTCCTTGATTTCGCCCAGGACAGCGGCCGGCGAATAGCCTTCTTCGGCGATCTTCTTTTCGATATGCTGGGCCAGTTCGTGGTCGTTTCCGATTTTCAGGTCCGGACCTTTTGCGGCCAGGTGTTCGCGGTAAGCCGCTTCGGCCATTTCCGGACTGTATCTTTCTTCTTCGGTCAGGTCGGAATTCGTATGAATATAACGGCCGCGCTTGATTTCGTTGTAGATCGTTTTCAGGTGAACGCCGATTTCGTCAGCGATTTCCTGTTTGTGACGCTTGTCCTTTAACATTGTTTCTATTTTCAGCCTGTCAGTCCAGGACAGGTGTTTGAATCTGCGCTTTTTCATTTTGATTCCTCCTGATATGCAAAAAAGCCCCGTCCGTTCGTGGACAGGGCTTTCGTTTTACTTTTTGGTTGTGTGGGCGATATATTCGGCCAGTGCTTCTTTGATAAAAGCGTTTACACTCATACCGGCCGCGCTGGCGGCTTGAACGATCTTTTCTCTGTCGCCTTTTGGAACTGTTATTTCGATTCGGTCATAGGATTTCTTGCGAAAGCGTTTGTTCGCTTCGATCTGCGCTTGTGCCATAGTGTAGTCACCTCTATTACAATAAATTTGGACAGGAAAGCCGGGCAGCCAGTCCGGCTTTCTTTCCA
>ENA-OZAL01000089-OZAL01000089.1-human-gut-metagenome-genome-assembly--contig:-NODE-89-length-18785-cov-4.563534_pt1 | contig 18785 bp, 17 predicted proteins | sample MGYA00244206_ERZ653496 | MGnify/ENA primary metagenome ERZ653496 (study PRJEB26926, sample SAMN06165085) | human gut metagenome | biome: ENVO:00009003; feature: ENVO:2100002; material: ENVO:00002003...
GTGGGCTCGGAGATGTGTATAAGAGACAGCAGTAAAGGAGAAGAATTATGTTGGAATTGTTGAAGAAGGTGCTCAAACCGGTCGCGCCGTCGGGACTGGAAGAGCCGGTAGCGGCGGTCATCCGGGAAGAGGTTGCGCCGTATGTGGACAGCATCGAGACGGATGCGCTGGGCAATCTGATTTGCGTGAAGAACGGCACGGAGGCGAATCCGGAGAAAATCATGCTGTCCGCGCACATGGATCACATCGGCTACATCGTCACGGGCATTGAGAAAGAGGGCTTCCTGCGCGTGACGAACGTTGGCGGCATCAGCCCGACCATGAGCCTGACGCGGCATGTGTCGTTCCCGAATGGCGTGCAGGGTGTTGTGGTGTCCGAAGTGAGCAAGGACACGGCGATGAAGGACTTGTTTGTGGACATCGGTGCGCAGGACAAGGCGGACGCCGAGACGATGGTGCGGGTTGGCGACGTGTGCGTGTACGCGAACGACTGCTTCCAGCTGGGGGCGAACCGCGTCGCAAGTCCCGCAATGGACGACCGCGCGGCGTGTGCGCTGCTGATTCGCTTCCTGCAAACCGTCGGCGCGACGAAGCAAACCATCATTGCCGTTTTCTCCGTGCAGGAGGAAGTCGGCTGCCGCGGCGCGAAGGTGGCGTCGTTCGCGAAAGCGCCGGACAAGGGCATCGCCATTGACGTGACCGCGTGGGGCGACACCCCCGGCACGAAGCAGCCGGACATCAAGCTCGGCGAGGGCATTGCCGTGAAGGTGATGGATCGCGGGAGCATCTCGAATCCGGATTTGCGGGAAGCGCTGCTGGCGGCAGGTGCGCAGGCGGGTGTGAAGACCCAGCGCGAGGTGCTGCCGTTCGGCGGGACGGATGCGTCCGCGATGCAGACCAGCCGCGGCGGGATTCCGGTGTGCACGCTGTCGATTCCGTGCCGGTATGTGCATTCGGCGTGCGAAGTGGTTGACCTTCGCGATGTCGAGGGTGGCGTTGCTCTGTTGAAGAAGTATTTTGAAGCGTAATTGCTTCTGAATCCGCAGGGGATTTCGCGTCTGCGGACGCGACGAGGGGGCAGTGAAAACAGACGAAGTCTGCGGTCGCCCCCTCGACCCCTTCGGCTTCGGCTCGTACCTGTTACTTGGTTTTTATCGCAGCTTTTTTATTTTTGTATACCATTTTGTTGGAAGGGAGTTCCTTCATGACCGCATTCCTTGGCGTTTTGTATCTGCTTGTGTTTCTCGCGGCGGGGTGCACATGCGTGCGATTCCTGCTGCCGCGGAAGTCGCTGCTCACGCGCGTGTGGCTCGGTGTCAGCTTGGGGCTGCTGCTGATGATGTGGCTGCCGGCGCTGATTGCGTTCGCGGTGGATTTCACATGGACGGCGCATTTGCTGGCGCTGATTCCGCTGGCAGGGCTGACGGCGGGGTGCTTCTTTTTGCGCGACCCTTCGCCGGTGAAAAAGTGGGATGCGCGGGAAAAGCAGCTGGCCGGGCAGATGCTGATGGTCGTGCTGCCGCTGACGCTGCTGTCGGGGTATCTGCAATACACGCACTGCCTGCGCGTCGGAAGTGACGGCGGCTGGTGGGTCGGGCAGAGCACTTACGGCGATTTGCCGATGCACATGTCGTTCATCACGTCGCTGAAAAACGCTGCTTTTCCGCCGGATTACGCGCTCTTTCCCGGTCAGCGGCTGTCGTATCCCTTCCTGACGGACAGCCTGTCTACGTCGCTGTACCTAATGGGCTTCTCGCTGGAATGGGCGATTGTCGTGCCGGGTACATTGATGATGGCACTGTGCTTCACGGGCGTGATGGTGCTGGCGCGGGAGATGACCGCCGGGAAAAAGACGATTATCCTCGCGACGCTGCTGTTTTTCTTGAACGGCGGTCTGGGCTTCCTGTACAACTTTGACCTTGCGGGTGGCACTGTGAACAATCCGTTCAGCACGGTCATCGAGCGAATCCGCGAAATTCTTGACGGGTACTACGCCACGCCGACGAATCAGCCCACGCCGTACAACCTGCGCTGGTCAAACGTGATTGCCGACCTGATGGTTCCGCAGCGGACGCTCCTCGGCGGGTGGTGCATGGCGCTGCCGTGCTTTTATCTGCTGTTTACGTCCTTTGCGCCGGAAAAGCGCCCGGCGTTTGCGCAGCGGATTCGGCAAACGGGACTGCTGGCGGTCTGGGCAGGCGCGCTGCCGCTGATTCACACGCACTCGTTCCTCGCGCTGGGGCTTTGCTCGCTGGGCATGATGGTGTACGACCTGATTCACGACAAAGAGCGCTGGTCGCAATTGCAGTGGTATCTGGCGTATGGCGTAATCGCCGTGGTGCTGAGCGCGCCGCAGCTGATTTGCTTCACGTTCGAGCAGGTGTTCCAAGGCACGGGCAGCGGGAACAGCTTCCTGCAAATTTGGCTCAACTGGGTCAACGGGTATGAATCAAACGGTGAATTTGCGTTTCGCGACCTGTACTTCTGGTTCTACCTGAAGAACATCGGCTTGCCATTCCTGATGCTGATTCTGGCGCTGTTCGAGCGGAATCCGAAGCATCGACGGCTGTTCGCGGGCGCGCTGCCGATTATCCTTGCGGTAGAGCTGGTGCGCTTTCAGCCGAACATCTACGACAACAACAAGCTGATGTATCTGGCGTGGCTGCTTTGCTGCATGATTGTGGCAGACTGGTGCTGTGATGTCTGGCATCGGCTGAAAGGGATGCGCGGGCGCGGGGCGCTGGCAGTTGTGACGGCGATTGCTGTGTTCCTGTCCGCGGGGCTGACGCTCTGGCGCGAGTGCGTCAGCAACTATCAGGCGTTTTCCGCGTCGGCGGTGGAAGCGGGGGAATTCGCCCGCGACAACACGCCGGAGCATTCCACCTACATGACCGGGACGCAGCACCTGAACCCGATTGCGTCCATCGCCGGGCAGAACATCGTCTGCGGGCCGGATTTGTGGCTGTACTACCACGGGCTGGACACGAGTGAGCGCAAGATGGACATTGCGGCTTTCTACACTGACCCGGAGGAAAACCTCGACCTGCTGGAGAATTACGACGTGGACTACATCTACGTCAGCAGCTACGAGCGGAGCAGCTATGCGGTGGATACGGATACGCTTGACCGCCTGTTCACACGCGTATTCAGCAACTGGGAAGCGACGATTTACGCCGTGCATCCCTCATCGGAAACGGAGGAGATGGGCAATGGAGCGTCTGCTGCGCTTCGCGGTGGAGCATGACCGGGTGATACGCCTGATGTTCATGCGGGATGGGCGGCTGTTTCAGGTCAATGCGCACATTGTGAGCTATGACGACAAGCAGGTGTCGTTCGTGACAACCCGTTCGCCGCGGACGCAGGTCATCAGCCGCGAGGAGCTGCTTGCGGTGGATTTCCGCCGCGGGGATGATGGGCAGGTGGTGTAATCCCTGCCTGCTTGCCAACAAACAAAACGTACGCCGCACAGCGGCAAGGAAAGGAGCGAAGGATGGAGCAAGAGGAAAAGAAACCCACGACACTAACCGGCGTCGATTTGTCCCAGACAGCATCGCTGCTGCTTCCATGGACGCATGACCCGTGGGGCAAGCTGCGTCCGCCGCTGTCCGAGGAAGCGCTGTGCATGAGCGCCGAACTCGCCAGCGCCGCGTATGGCATGGCGATTGAGCCGTGGGTCGAAGCCGGCTGGCGCGACGTGACCATTCAGGTGGATGGCGAACTGACTGCCCTGCCGCCGAACAATCCCTTGAGCGCCGAGTGGCGGAAATACTGGGTGCGTGCGCGCCTGAAACCCGTCAGCGCGCTGGGACAGATGCTGGGCGCGCTGCGATTGAGCAGCAGCAATAACACCACCGGCAAGGCGGTCGTGATGCTTCATCCCGCGCTGGACGGGCGCTACGTCGTCGCGATTGGGTTCATGGGCACGGGTTCGCGCTTCTACGACTGGTTCAGCAATTTCCGCATGACAACGCAGGACGGGATGCACCGCGGCTTCCTGGAGCTCGCGCGGCAGTTCGAGGCGAATGAGGAGAAAATTTCCTTTCCGGAAACAGCGGAAGAGCTGGGGCTGGAAAAGCTCACCCTGCGCGACATTCTGCAGAACATGCGCAGCCCGAACAGCCGCTTCGTCCTCTGGGTCTGCGGGCACAGCCAGGGCGCGGCGATGATGCAGGTGTACGCGCACCTGAAGATGAACGAGACGGGCATCTCCGCGCGCAACCTTATCGGCTACGGCTTCGCGTCCCCCACGGTGATGGCAGGCAAAGCGGTTCGCGACCCATCCGCCTATCCGCTGTATAACATTCTCAACAGCGACGACCTTGTCCCCCACTGCGGCGCGGCGGTGCACCTCGGCATGTGCCTGAAATATCAGGCGACGGAGAATCTGCGCAAAAGCTGTTACAACTGGAAGCGCGACGAGAAATCCGTGCAGGCACGGCTGGCAATTCGCCCCGTTCTCTGGAAGATGGTCGACACCCCGACGTGCATCATTGGCGGCATGGCGCTGCTGATGGCGCTGGGGCGCGTCAGCGGGGCGGACTTCCTCAAAATGCTGGGACTGGGCGGCTTCCTGCCGCTTGACCGCGCGCTGGAAAAGGCGGATGCGGAGGATTTTGTCCGCGGGCTGAACCAGAAGGCAGCGGCGGCATACGAGTCCGTGACCGGGCATCCAATCGACATGGGGCAGGTGTCGGACGAGGCGAACGCCATGCAGCGCATCATCGACCACTTCGGGCTGCTTTCGTTCATCGACGCGGCAAAAGCGCTGATGACCTGCCCACACTACATGATGGCGCACCCCGAAGAGGGGTACATCGGCACATATTTCTATATCGTCATGAACGGGATTCAGGATTTTGTGCCGTTCATCTGGCGTTCGGGCGATCCGCCGCGCCGGATGACCGTGGAGCAGCTGCCGCATGACATGGTGACACAGGACATGCCGGGGCTGTACAACCGCCGCCTGCAAAAGCCCGACCGGCGCAAGCACCTGCCGATTACGCGGCGTGACCCGCGTCCGGGCGGCGACACGCGCCATCACCTGCCCCTGCTGACGGCAGGGACGGTGCAGCCGAACGAGAAGATCTACCCGGTAGAAGACATTGAACTGCGATAACCCACAATCATAAGAAAAGAGGCTTTTCCCATGTCCGATTACCGCATTGAAACCAAGTGTGTTCAGGCGGGCTACACGCCCGGCAACGGCGAGCCGCGCCAGATTCCGATTATCCAGTCCACCACCTTCAAATACGCCACGAGCGAGGACATGGGCAAGCTCTTTGACCTCGAAGCGTCCGGGTATTTCTATTCCCGCCTGCAAAACCCGACGTGCGACCACGTTGCGGCGAAAATCGCGGCGCTGGAGGGCGGCAGCGCAGCTATGCTGACCGGCTCCGGTCAGGCAGCGAACTTTATGGCGCTGTTCAATATCTGCGAGGCAGGCAGCCACATCGTCGCGTCGTCCTCCATCTACGGCGGCACGTTCAACCTGATTGCCGTGACGCTGAAGAAGATGGGGATTGAGTCCACCTTCGTCTCTCCCGACGCGACGGACGACGAGCTTGACCGCGCCTTCCGCCCGAACACGCGCGCCATGTTCGGCGAAGCGATTGCCAATCCCGCGCTGACCGTGCTGGACATTGAGAAATTCGCTCAGGCGGCGCATCGGCACGGCGTTCCGCTGATTGTGGACAACACCTTCCCCACGCCCGTCAACTGCCAGCCGATTCGCTGGGGCGCGGACATTGTGACCCACTCGACGACAAAGTACATGGATGGTCACGGCGCTGCGCTCGGCGGCGTCATCGTGGACAGCGGCAATTTCGACTGGATGGCGCACGCGGAGAAGTATCCGGGGCTCTGCACGCCCGACGAAAGCTACCACGGCATCACCTACGCCGAGAAATTCGGCAATGCGGGGGCATACATCACCAAATGCACCAGCCAGCTGATGCGCGATTTGGGCTGCGTGCAGTCCCCGCAGAATGCCTTCATCCTCAATCTGGGGTTGGAGAGCCTGCATGTGCGGATGCCGCGCCACTGCGAGAACGCGATGGCGGTCGCGCAGTTCCTCGAAAAACAGCCGCAGGTGGCGTCCGTCAGCTATCCGCACCTGCCGTCCAGCCCGTACTACGCCCGCGCGATGAAGTACATGCCGAACGGCGGCTGCGGGGTGGTGTCGTTCGTCTTGAAGGGCGGACGTCCCGCGGCGGAGGCGTTCATGAAGCGGTTGACTTTGGCGGCGATTGAGACGCACGTCGCCGACGCGCGGACGTGCTGCCTGAATCCGGCGACCTCCACCCATCGGCAGATGACCGAGGAGCAGCTGGCAGTTGCGGGCATTCCGGCGGGCATGGTACGCATCAGCGTCGGACTGGAGAGCAAGAACGACCTGATTGCCGACCTTGCGCAGGCGTTGTCCGGCATCGAAGCATGAGCGCGTACATCAATCGGTATTTCCTGCTGATGGCGGTGTTTTTGCCCCTATGGTGCATCATTCGCCGCCCATGGAAGCACTGGAGCCTGCACGAAGGCTGCCTGATGACGTTCGCGGCGCTGCTGTTTTCGCTGCTGTGTCTGGTGCTGCGTGGCACATGGGCTGCGCCGGGGGATATGCTGGCGTCCGCGCTGCATCGGCTGCGGACGGGCGAGGGCATTCAGCTGCGGCTGTTCCGCACCATTACGCGGCAGCTGCGGTACGCCCGGCGGGAGGAAATGCTCATCAACATCTGGGGAAACATCCTGCTCTTCATCCCCTACGGCTTCTTCCTGCCGCTGCTGTGGAAGCGGTATCGCCATCCGCTGCGGCTTTCGCTGATGTGCCTGCTGCTGCCCTTGAGCATCGAAACGTGCCAGTTGTTCATCCGCCGCATGACGGATGTGGATGACCTGCTGCTGAATTTCGCGGGCGGAATGATTGGCGGCGGGTTGTTCGCGCTGGTGCATATGGTATTCCCCAAATTCACTGATAAGGCGCTTGTGCGCGGATAAGCAAACGAAAACGTCCCCTTCCGGCAATGGAACGGGACGTTTTTACTATTTGGGAATATGTGCCGCGAATTTTTCGTGCTGGCTAACGTAAGTGGAATGCAGCGGGCAACAATTCTCGCATTGCCTTACCTCCCACTCGTTTCCCTTAAATTATGCCATAAAATAAGGGAAACGTCAACCGATTAAGGGAAAAAGCCCTGATACTATTTCCGAATCAAAAGGGAGCCGATGAATTTGGAAATCGTATCATATCATCCCCGAAATACTTGACGAAGCCTGATACGATACGAACATTTTTCACACACAGTTTACCAAACATAAAAAGGTGTATTTTCTCAATTCGTATAACGGATATGGTTTTCTTTGCACCACTCTTCAGCTGCTGAACTTAAATGTGCCAACTCATATCTATACCAATCTGTATCAAGGAATTCTTTTTCAATCGCAATTAGGAACTCACGATCCATATCCTTTGCAGATAATTGAGATAAAAATTTAACCGTCTTTCGAGATAAATAAACCTGCGCATATTTCATCTCCAATGCCGGAATATCTACACGAAAGCAAGGAACATAGTGTCCATAGCATTGAGCAATGACGCTCGGCAGCGATTGAACATCGCAGTCAAACACACTCCCCAATTTTTCAGCATCAATCATTTGAGACTTTTTTTTGTCAAACCACCAAAGATCATAGTCTGTTTTGCAATATGGAAACCATCGTCCATAGTGCGCAATTTCCTTTATGCTAACCATTGTTTTTACCTCCAATTTCAATAAGTAATTGTACCACCATAGCAAATATGAAAAGTATGCGTACTACCGATATTCTACCATCAACGTTTCTTCACTGTCAACCATGCCGATAATACTACTTCCAGAAAGCGAAAACGGCGAAAAAAACGTCCCCTTCCGCCATTGGAACGGGACGCTTTCGTTATTTCTGCTTCTTATGATACCCGCAGTCGCAGTACGGTCCGCCGGACGCAAGCGTGTATTCGCGCACGAAGTCCGACGTTTCACCTGCTTCCGCCATCGTGTAATCCAGTCGGCACATGGCAGGCGTGAGGTCATACAGCCCCATTTCCTTCGTCAGCGCGCAGATGCCGCATTTGGTAAACCGCGCCTCGTAGCCGCTGCCATCCGCATAGGGCAGATAGTCCATGTTCCACGAGTAGGGGTTTCGGTCGGCAGCGCGGAGCTTCTCCGCCTGTTTCATCCCCGCAATGTCCTTGTCAGAGAACTTGTTCTTCCCGCTCTTGCGGCAGAACCAGCGCATCGCGGGCGTCATCATGGATTTCGCGTAGTAATCCGTCAGCGTCTGCACAGTCGGGCGCTTGGGCATATGCAGCACATACGCGCAGAGCATCGCGCAGTTGACGAGGTTCATCTGGAAGCGGTCGCCCGGCTCAAAATCCGGCACACGCGCGATAATCCGCCGATACTCCTGCTTCGCTGCCTTCTCCGTTGCCTTGGCGGATTCCGCCGACTGCCCCAGCACCGCCGTCAGCTGATGCGTAAACGAGCGATGGAACAGCATCCACATGCCCATCGGCATTCCTGCATACTTCATGAGCTTGCCTCCCCTTGCTTTCGCGAATGAGTTTGTTATGTCAAACTCATTGTAGCGCATTTAGGGGCGGTTGGCAAGGGGAATTGCAAAATTTTTGTCAGAACAGCGAATTGCCATCGGCACAGTAATGTTCACAAAAGCCGCAGCCGATGACTGCCGCCAGCCCCAGCAGGAAGCGCAAGCCGACGGGTATGGATTTGACAGCATCCACAACGCCTTGCAGCTGCTGCCAAGTGGATTCTTTTATCTCCAATACTTTCGCAAGCATGATGTCGCTCACGAATTTTGTATCCACAGACAATTGAAGCTGCTCCAAAAAGGTTGATTCACCAAACCAGCCGACGACACCCTCCACCATACCTTGAATGCAAAGTGCGCCGCCTACCATGCCCACAAACGAAGCAAGCGCCCCCAAACATGGTTTGTAGCCGCACGGCAAAGTTGTTACAGATGAAGTGGCGATGACTATATTGAATAGCGGGTAAACCAAAATTGCATAAAACGCAATACCAATCGGCAGAAGTAGCAGTGTCCAGAGTTCGTTTGTCGGGAACTTTTTGATGATTAACTCAACAATCAGTCCAACAACCCAAAAAATCGTCACCAGCACCAACGTCAGCAGCGCAGGCATAAATGGAAACCACGCTTTACTCGTCGCGAAGAGCCAATTCACAATCACGCCTACGACAAGTACTGCCGGGAGAATCCACCAAAGCGTCTCATTTTGCAGCAGGGTCATGGTAATAGCCACAGGCGCAAGCAGCCATGTCATGGCATATTGCGCCATGATGAACAGCAGCGCCAGTCCCAGCACAACGCAGCAGAAAACGCCAAACCCCGTTCCACACGCTTCCGGCACCAGTTCAATCAGAATGTACATCCTCTATTTCCTCCCCTATCCGCCTAATAAATTCGCTCCGGGGGCAAAACGTGCTGCCTTGCGCCCGGAGCGTTGTCTTTGGTATGCGGAATTTTATTGCAGGTCGCGATAACGGTAGTACGTCACTTCGTAGCTGTCCTGCTCATAGCTGACCGTTTCGTTCCACCAGTAGTTTTCATAGCGCTGATGTCCATCCGCCGTTCCGTTCTTAGAAAGCGGCTCATAGCTGCTCATGTATTCCCAATTTCCAGTACCCGGCTTATAGTTGGAACCCGTATACTCAGCATAGGAATAGTACCATTTGTTGTAACCTGTGTTATAGTAGTGCCAGCGGGAGTAATGGTACACAGGAATCGAGTACGTTTCCGTCTCCACCTTCGTTTCCACCTGACGGGTAGAACTGCTGCTGACCGGGGTGGTAGACCACTGCGTCCATGCAGACCACTGCGGCGGCGGGGTCGGCGTCGTTGTAATCGTAGGCGTAGGTCCTTTCGTAATCGGCGGCGTCGTCACAGGCGGATTCGTCACCGGCCGCTTCGTAACGGGCGGCTTCGTCGTCGTGGTGCTTGTGTTGTTCGAGGCGGAATTGCTGCTGATGAGCGCCGTTTTCTCATTCGAGGACAGCTGCCGCCCTTCCTTGGTCGTCGCGGCAACATAGTAGGTATAATTGTAGTTCGCGTTTGCCGACGTGTCCTTGTAGGACAGCGCCGAACCGCTGTAAATCAGCTGGAAGTTCTTGTCGTAATTGGTGCGGCGGCGATAGAGGCTGTAATTCGTCGCGCCGCTGACGGTCGTCCACTCCAAGCTAACCGCCTTACCGCTGACGTTGGCATACAGCGTCGGCGGATAGACCGTCACGGTCGTGTTCGCGTTATTCGGCGCAGACGTAGGCGCCGCTGTCGGGGCAGGTGTCGCCGCCGCGGAGGTCTGCCGACTCCACGCCAGCGCATACAGAATGCGGTTCTGCGCGTCCATGAAGTTCAGGCACTGCTGATACTGCTCCGCCGCTTCCGCATAGTTGCCTTCGCTTTCCGCCACACGCCCATTCAGGTACGCCGCCCATTCCGCAACGCTGGGAATGTTGACGCCGTTCGCGCGGAGGTTCGTCAGGCGCTCATCAAAGCTCGTGTTGATGACAAGCGCGTCGATATACATCGGAATCAGCGTGTAGTTATTAGCCGACGCGTCCGCAAGCCCCAGCGTGTAGTAATAGAAGGCGTTGCTGCCCTCGTAATTGCCAAGTTTCTGGAAGTCTTCCGCCAGCGTCGTGATGTTCACCGAATCATCCTGCAGGTTCATCAAGTAACGTTCCAGCCGCGAAAGCGCGTCCTGATACCGCTCCGCAATCGTCCCCTGCGTTTCCGCAAAGACGACGCCCGTCAGCACCAAAGCCAGCGCCACCATAGCCGCTACCAAGCGTGAGAGTCTTTTCATTTTCTTTTCCTCCTTTTTCCTTCCGCTCATTTTGCGATTTTTCTCTGCCGTGCTCTGCTTCCCGCAGACTGCACTCCGGACGCATAGCGGTGCAGGCTGCGTCCGGAGCGTGTCTTTTGTGGGGCGGAAAGCAAACCGCAATAAGTGGAAGGGGGCGGGCTTTCCGCGGCAGGCGTCGCGTAACCGGTGTATTCGATGCCTGTCCCGAATTTCTTCGGCATTTTTAGCATACCACGAAGCGCGGTTGCATGGTAGTCCACTTTTTCGCGATTTTCCGCCACTTTTCCAAAAACGACAAACACCCCCGCACCACGTTCGGCGCGGGAGTGCAAGGAAACATCAGAAATTACGGGACATATCGTACTTGGAATAGAACTCTTTGCGGAAATCAAGGAAGCAGTCGTTGGCAATGGCTTCGCGAATCTGCTCCATCAGGTGAATCAGGAAGCGCAGGTTGTGAATCGACGCAAGCCGTCCGCCGGTGATTTCGCCTGCCTTGAGCAGGTGGCGCACATACGCGCGGGAGAAATGCTGGCAGGCGTAGCAGTCGCATTCGGCGTCAATGGGACCGAAATCGTGCGCGTACTGCGCGTTCTTGACGACGACGCGTCCCTTGCTCGTCAGCACCGTGCCGTTGCGGGCGATTCGCGTCGCCAGCACGCAGTCGAACATATCCACGCCGCGCAGCACGCCCTCCAGCAGGCAGTCCGGCGTACCGACGCCCATCAAGTAGCGCGGCTTGTTGACCGGCATGTACGGCGCGATTTCATCCAGCATCTCGTACATCACGGGCTTGGGTTCACCGACAGACAATCCGCCGATGCCGTAGCCGATGAAGTCCATATCCGCCAGCGTCTTGGCGCTCTCAATGCGCAAATCCTTGTAGAACGCGCCCTGCACGATGCCGAACAGCGCCTGATCTTCCTTCGTGTGATGCTTCTTGCAGCGCTCCGCCCAGCGGTGGGTGCGCTCCATGTTGATTTTCGCGGTGTTGTAATCGCAGGGGTACGGGCTGCACACGTCAAACGCCATGCAAATATCCGACCCCAGCTTCTGCTGGATATCCATCGACTCTTCCGGCCCGATAAAGTGGCGCGAACCGTCCAGATGGCTCTGGAACGTCACGCCCTCCTCCTTAATCGTGCGGATGCCGGCAAGCGAAAATACTTGGAATCCGCCGCTGTCGGTCAGAATCGGCTTGTGCCAGTCCATGAAGTTGTGCAGGCCGCCCGCCTCCTGCACGAGGTCTTCGCCGGGGCGCAGGTGCAGGTGGTAGGTGTTCGACAGCAGAATCTGCGTGCCGATTTCCTCCATCTCGCGGGGCGTCATGGCTTTCACGCACGCTGCCGTGCCGACGGGCATGTAAATCGGCGTTTGAATGTCGCCGTGCGGCGTGTGCAGCACGCCCAGTCGCGCGCCAGACTGCTTGCAAATGTGCTTGAGTTCATAGGAAAAAGGTTGTGTCACGGCTCAATTCCTCCGTTGTCCGGGATGTCGGGGTTCAAAATCGCTTCGGCAGAGTTGTTGAAGCGGATGGCCATATCGGTCAGTTCTTCAGCGTAGCAGTTCCAAATGGAGCCGCACGGGAGATTCTGGAAGGTCATGATTTCCTTGCGCGTCGGATGCTCGAACACCAGCCGGTAGCCCCACAGGGCAATCTGCTGCCCCGCAATGCCGCGCCCGTACTTATTGTCGCCCCACAGCGGCGCGCCCATGTTCGCCATCTGCACGCGGATTTGATGATTCCGCCCCGTTTGCAGGCGGATGGCACACAGCGCCGTGCCGTTCTTGCGCGCAAGGCACTCGCCGGACAGCATCGCCAGCTGCGCGCCCTTCTCGTCCGCGTCGCAGATTTCGACCTTGTTGAGGTACTCGTTCTTTTTCAGGTAGTCGATGCAGGTGAAGCGGTCTTTGACGCGCCCCTCGACGACGCAGAGGTACTCGCGCCCCATCTCGTGCTCACGCATCTGCGCAGACAGCCGGGACGCCGCCTTGCTCGTGCGCGCGAAGACCATCAGCCCGCCAACCGGGCGATCCAGCCGATGCACCAGCCCCAGATACACCGCGCCGGGCTTGTTGTACTTGATTTTGATGTACTCCTTGAGCTGCGTGAGGATGTCGGTGTCGCCCGTTTTGTCCGCCTGCGAGAGCATATTCGGCGGCTTGACAGCGACGATGACGTGGTTATCCTCGTACTGCACGTCGATATTCGCCAGCTGATGCAGCGGGAATTCGTTCATTTGGCCGACCACCTTCCGCTTGCGCCGCAGGGCAGCACGCCGCCCGTCGTCACCGGCAGGCAAAGCTCCTGCGCGTCGATGATGCCCCCATGGCGGCTGCTGACGCACTTCATCAGCATATTGCTGAGGACGCTGGCCTGAAAGCCCGTCGTGTAACTGTTGATGAGGAAAAACAGCGGCTTGTCGGAGAGTACCTTTGCGCTCGTATCGACCAGCCCGAACAGCTCGTTTTCCAGCTTCCAGACCTCGCCGCCGGGGCCGCGGCCGTAGCTCGGCGGGTCCATGATGATGGCGTCATACACCTTGCCGCGGCGGATCTCACGCTCGACAAATTTCGCGCAGTCGTCGATGATCCAGCGCACCGGCGCATCGGAAAGGCCGCTGACACGCGCATTCTCGCGCGCCCAGTTGACCATGCCCTTTGCCGCATCCACGTGGCAGACCTGAGCGCCTGCCGCCGCGCACGCGACCGTCGCGCCGCCGGTGTAGGCGAAGAGGTTCAGCACGCGGATGGGCCGGCCCGCGTTTTTGATCTTCTCGCGCGCAAAATCCCAGTTGACGGCCTGCTCGGGGAACAGGCCCGTGTGCTTAAAATTCATGGGCTTGACCTGGAATTTGAGATCCTTGTAATTTACCGTCCAGCTCTCGGGCAGCTTCTCCTTGTCCCAATGTCCGCCGCCCGAGGACGAGCGGTAATAGCGGCCCTGCGCGTTGCGCCAGCCGCGGTTCGTGCGCGGCGTCTCCCAGATCGCCTGAGGGTCAGGCCGCACCAGAATTTGCTTTCCCCAGCGTTCGAGCTTTTCTCCGCCGCCGCAGTCCAGCAGCTCATAATCTTCCCAACCGTCCGCGATCCACATACATTTTCTCCTTTGCCGCATGGGCATACTTGTTCATAATAATCAATGTATTATACTACGCATTCGATTGAATAGTCAATGTATAAATCGTGAACGATCCTGCGCCATTCGCTTAATTTTCTTTTCCCGTGGACTTTGCCGCGCGCTTGTGGTATGCTGGCAGAAACGACACAAGGAAAGCTGGTCTTTTTTGATGGATAAACTGCTGCTGCACTCCTGCTGCGCCCCCTGCTCGGTCTACTGCGTGGACACGCTGCGCGCCGACGGGATCGAGCCCACGTCACTCTGGTTCAACCCGAACATTCACCCCTGGACGGAGTATGACGCGCGCCGCCGCACGCTGCTCGAATACGGGGAAAAAGAGCATGTAGAAGTGCATATTTTAGAGGATTACGGCCTGCGCGACTTTGTCTGCGCTGTGAGTGCGGATATCGACCACCGCTGCGCGCACTGCTACACCATCCGCCTCGGCACGGCGGCCAAATACGCCGCCGACCACGGCTACGACGCGTTCACATCGTCCCTGCTCATCTCTCCGTATCAGAACCACGAGCTCTTAAAGGCCGTGGGCGAGACGATGGGCAAGAAGTACGGCGTCGAATTCTACTACCGTGACTTCCGCCCCGGTTTTCGCGAGGGGCAGGCCAAGGCGCGCGAGATGGGCCTCTACATGCAGAAATACTGCGGCTGCATCTTCTCTGAAGAGGACCGCTATTCGACCAAGATCGAAAAGGCGAAAAAGCGCTACGCCGAAGAATAAGCAGCTTGCAAAAGGCAAGACCCGTTGGATGCTCCAACGGGTCTTTTTTCATTCTTTCGCGGCGATCAGCGCGTCGTGCACGAGCTGCAAGGCGCGCTCTGCGTCGTCGCGCAGGACGTAAAAGCTCATGAACCGCTCCCCCGCCGCAACGGCGAAGACGGTGATCTCCGCCCGTTCGAGCGCCGTGACGGCTATCTTCTCTTTCTCGATGCTCGGCAGCGCGCCACCGACCGCCGTGATGGCCGCAAGGCGGCTCCGGTCACTCTTTTTCTGCGTCACGCCGACGACGCTTATATCTTCGTCCGTTTCACAAACGACGCTGCCATTGCCGCCTTCCCTGCACGACCGCACGGTGATGGGCACGCCGCCCGCCTGCGCGAGCGCCACGCTGCGGTCGTGAAGCACCTGTGCGCCTTTCTGTGCGAGCAGCAGCATGTCGTCATACGAGATCACCTCGCGCCGCACAGCGTTCTTGCAGATGCGCGGGTCAGATGAAAAAATACCGTCCACATCGGTATAAATGATGAGCTCGTCGGCCTTCAGCGCCGCGGCGAGCGCCACTGCACTCGTGTCCGAGCCGCCGCGTCCGAGCGTCGTGACGTCGCCCCGCTCGTCGACGCCCTGAAAGCCCGCCGCGACCACAACGTGGCCCTCGGCCAGCTCCTTCCGGATACGCGTGGTGTCGATCAGTTCGATCTCTGCGTTCCCATGTGTACCGTCCGTTTCGATGGGGATCTGCCATGCGCAGAGGGATACCGCCTCCACGCCGATGGACCGCAGCGTCATCGCGCCGAGCGCGGCGCTCATCTGCTCGCCCGCGGAGAGCAGCATGTCGAGCTCGCGCGGCGAAGGCTGCTCGCTGATCTCCTTTGCCTTTTGCAGCAGGCCGTCCGTCGTGTCGCCCTGCGCGGAGAGAACGACGACCACGTCGTCGCCTTCGTCCACCCGCGATTTGACGATGCGCGCCATGCGCAGAAGATGCGCATAGTCGCACACGGAGCTGCCGCCGAATTTCTGTACAATCAGGCTCATAAGAACCACTTCCAACAAAAAATGGATTGACAGCGCTCATCTCAGCCGCTGCCAATCCATCGTATGAACTTGTACAAGCCCGCGTGACTCAGGCCGCGAGAATATCGAAGCGCACCACGCCATCGAGCGCAAGCGCCCGCGCCATCATCTCCTCGATCGACTCCTGCATCTCGGACGTCTCGGCCGAGATCGTCACCGCGGCACAGCCGTTGGTGGGAATGCTCTGGTTGATGGTCAGAATATTCGCGCCCGAACCGGCAAAAATAGAAAGGACGTCGGACAATACGCCGGGGTTGTTCTTGAGCATCGTGTAGAACGTGATGATGCGGCCGGTCTTCATGTCGTTGAAGGGGCGCACCGCATCGCGGTACTTATAAAATGCGCTGCGGCTGATGCCGACGGCGCGGGCGGCGTCACCCGCGGTGCGCACCTCGCCGGACTGGAGCATGCGCTTCGCCTCCGCCACCTTGATAAAAATTTCCGGAAGGGCCTCTGCCGAGACCAAATAAAATTTCGTTGCAGGCGCCATAATGTTTCTCCTCCGCGGTCATCTGTCTTTATATGGCAGGATTTTAGCATATCTTAACGCATATTGCAACACTTTTTTCGATGGGAGGTCTGCATAATTTGAATGAAGAACGGCTGAGACGCTTCCTCACTTTATCGCTCGCGCTTTTCATGGGTGCATCTCTCTTTTATGTCTGCTTTCGCTATGTGCTGCCGTGGTGTTTGCCGTTTCTGCTCGCGCTGCTCATCGCGACGCTGCTGGAACCGGTCGTTTTGTATCTGCGGCGGAAATTTCACTTTCAACGAGGTTTTTCCGCGCTGATCCTGACGCTGACGCTGCTGTTTCTGCTCGGCGGGCTGCTGTCGCTCCTGTGGTCTACGCTGCTTTCTCAGACGAACGCGCTGCTCGCCGCCGCGCCCGCGTTTTTCGACGCGATCCCCGCCGCAGCGGACGATCTGCTCTCCCGATTGGAGCAGTTCAGCGCGTCGAGTCCCGAATGGCTCAGCGGCTATCTGCACGAGCAGCTTTTCAGGGCCGTCACGGACGCGGACAGCCTGCTGCGCTCGCTGTCTTCGCGCGCGATGGCGTGGCTCGGCTCTGCCGCCGCGGCGCTGCCGGGCGGCGTGCTCGCCATCGCGACGGGCGTGCTTGCGATCTTCTTCACCTCCGCGTCGTACCCCGAGCTCTGCGCGGCACTCGAACACGCCGTGCCGGAAGAAGCGATGGCAAAGCTGCGGCTCTTTCGCGGCGGCGTAATGCGCTCGCTTGCGCGGTGGCTGCGCGCGCAGGCAACGCTGTCGCTCATCACGTTTTCAGAGCTTCTTATCGGCTTTCTCCTCATGCGCCAGAGCTATTCCCTGCTGCTCGCCTTTCTCATCACACTGCTCGACGCGCTGCCGGTCTTCGGCACGGGCACGGCGCTCGTGCCGTGGGCGGTCTTCACGCTGCTGTTCGGCTTCCCGCCCAAGGCCATCGTGCTCCTCGCGCTCTACCTCTGCACGCTCATCACGCGCAACACGCTCGAGCCCAAGCTTCTCTCCGCGCAGGCGGGGCTGCCGCCGGTCGCGTCGCTTTTTGCGATGTACCTCGGCTACTGCACGTTCGGCGTGGCAGGGATGGTGCTCTTCCCCTTCCTCCTGCTGCTGTACGCGCAGATTCGAAACGCAAAAGCGGAAGCTGCCGCATAAAAAAGAGAACGGTTCTCACCGTTCTCTTTTTATTTTCTTTTACCGGCCTGTGCCGCCGTTGTTCAGCAGCCAGTTGAGGAACTGGCCGTTGTCTCCGACATCGCCGGATGCGCTGTCTCCCGCCGTGCCGGTGTTGTCAGACGGCGTCTGTGTGCCGCTGTCGCCGCCAGTGGTGGCATCACCGCCCGGCGTCGTGCCGCTGCCGTCATCCGGTGCATCCGGGTCCGGCGTGGGCTCCAGCGGCGTTGTGTGCGTCGTGCACATGCCGCTGTACATCAGATCGCTGTATAGCTGCACTGTGCCGCTGTTCGTGCGCACCGGTTCGCCTGCAGGGATAGACGAAATGAGCCCTTCTTCGAGCTGTGCCTGATACGTTGCCTGAAGCGCGGCGCTCAGCGGCGTCGTGAGAAGCTCGCGCTTGTAGCCCCAACCGCTGCTGACGTTCGGCTGGCTCAGATCGAGCACATAGGCCGTCGTAACATTCGGGCAGTAGTCGGAGGCGAGCATGCCGGAATCGGCGCAGACGGTTACGCTGATGTGTCCGTCGCAGCTCAGCGAGGGCGCATAGTCCTTTGCGACCTTGACAGTCTGCGAGGGACAGCCGGCCGAGGCCAGAAGTCCCGTCTGCGTGCAGACGGTCACGCTGACCATGTCGGCGCTGCTGACTTCAAAGTCCTTGTTCGGAAGGCCCGCGTGAACCTTGCTCATAAACGTCTTCCACAGCGTGGCCGCGGGGTTGCCGCTCGCCACGATGCGCGTCGGCGTGTCGTAGCCGACCCAGACCGCTGCCGTGTAATACGGCGTGTAACCGACAAAGTAACGGTCATTGTTGCTGTTGGTCGAACCGGTCTTACCGGCGATGGTCATGCCGGAGAAGTTCGCGCCCGTACCCGTACCGTTGCGCACGACATTTTTCAGGAGCTCGTTCATCGCGTAGGCGGTGCTCTCATTCATCGCGACGTGGGACTCGGTCTTATTTTCAAGGATGACGTTGCCGTTGTGGTCAAGCACCTCGGTATACGTTCTCGGCGTGGTGTAAACGCCGCCGCGGGCAAATGTTGCGTAGGCCGCGGCCATCTCGCGCGTCGTCACCCCCTTGGAAAGGCCGCCGAGCGCGAGCGCGCCCGCCGCACCGAAGAGATCGCCGCGCTGCAAGAGCAGCAGCGTCTCGCTTTTAAAAATCTGGCTAACGACATTCTGGAGGAGAAGAGCCGGCAGTTCAAGCAGAGTAACCGGGAATCGCTGGAGTCGTTGCTGAAGCCGTTCCGGGAAAATATCTGTCTCTTATACACATCTCCGAGCCCACGAGACAAGAGGCAATCTCG
>ENA-OZAL01000092-OZAL01000092.1-human-gut-metagenome-genome-assembly--contig:-NODE-92-length-18615-cov-5.983351_pt1 | contig 18615 bp, 13 predicted proteins | sample MGYA00244206_ERZ653496 | MGnify/ENA primary metagenome ERZ653496 (study PRJEB26926, sample SAMN06165085) | human gut metagenome | biome: ENVO:00009003; feature: ENVO:2100002; material: ENVO:00002003...
CCCTTGACCCCTTCGCGCGATTGAGTTGGTCTCACTCCCATGCTTTGCCCGCGTGTTTATCCTCTTTTTCCCTTCCCTTAATCGTAATCGGGGAGCGGGGGGAAATCCCGCCCAGACAGCTGCATCAATTCACCCACCGTCACCGGGCGCAATCCCTTCACATTGATCCAATTATCCAGCGCCTTATCCAGCACCTCCGCTGTATGATACCCATTGATATGGAACTGCACCACGCACCCGCTCGTCACCCGGTCGCTCGTCACGCGGTACACCATCTGATACACCTTATCCTTATATGCGTCCGACCAGTCGCACGCGTCGATTGCGAACAGGCAGTCCTCTACGCCTTCCGCGCGGGCAATGGCGGTGACGATGCTGTTCGTCGCGCCCAAATGCGCACAGAACAACCGCGGCCGTACGCCGAAAGTCTCTTCGCACAGGTCGTTCAGCTCGCGGATGTTCTCCTGCACACGCGCGTAGGAGACTTCAGTCATGTTGATGAGGTTGTTGCCGTGGCTGCCAAGCTCGTGGCCCGCATCAATGATGCGCTGGATGCGCTCCGGGTTGCGGCGCACGAAATCGCCCGTGACGTAGAATGTCCCCTTCACGCCGTATTTGTCCAGCGTGTTCAGCATGTCAGTCAGCTGCTTTTCTGATGCGCCGCTGCACACAATCATCACGCCGACAGCGGGTTCAGAGGGGGTCAAACGGGTGACACGCGGAAGGCTGATGTCCGAAAACGCGGCGAAGGAATCCGTTTCGTTCACTTTCTCGCCGTCCAGCCAGACAGACAGCTTGTTGCCGCCCAGCATGTCCTCCGTCACATAGACCGAGAAGGTCAGGTCGTAGCGCGGATTGCGCCAGAACGCGCGCTCCAGCACTTCGCCGCGGTGATTGCGCAGCTCCAGATACTTCTCCGGCACAGTTGCGCTGCTTTTGTTCTTGCACGATACGGTGATTTTGATTTCGCGGTCGAGATACCCGACGTAGAATCCGCTCTTGAACGTGACAATCGGCGTAACGACGGGGGTCGTGTCCTCTTCGTTCTCCTCTGCGAAGGCAGCGCCGCCCAGCAGCATCAGCACCATCAGCAGCAAACTCAGCAGTTTCTTCATTTTGTTACTCCTTTTTATCCAACTTTCGTCCGTGGAAACTATGTTTGCAAATGGAAAGTTACCTTAAACCTGCGGGCGCACAACCACCTGAGCGCCTTCCGGCACCAGCGTCGGTTCAACCACAAACCCCGCCGGGACGGACAAAATCCGCAGACTGTCCATGTCCTCCAGAATTCGCTGATTGAACTTCGTCACGCGGCAGCCCTCGATGAACGCGGGGATGATGAGTTCCGTATCCGAACCGATGTACTCAATGACCGAGTAGGTGCTGCCCTTCTCTGCCTGTCCCAGATACGAGCCGACGATGAGCGTATCGCCCTCTGTCATCAGCCCCAGCCCGACGCGCAGGTCACGCGCATAGGCGCTGAAGGGGGCGGGGAGGGTCAGCGCGTTCAGCCGGGAACAGCCCGTCAGCGCGTCATGCCCGATTTCGCGCACGGATGCGGGAATGGCGAGTGCCATCAGGTGTGTGCAGCCGCGCAGGGCTTCGTGGTCGATGCGGGTCAGGGTGTCCGGGAGATTCAAGAATTCCAGCGACGTGCAGTTCATCAGCGCCTGCATGGGCAGGACGGTCAGTGCGTTCGGCAGGTGGACGCTATTCAGCGCGGTGCAGCCCGAAAGGACAGCGCCGCCGACGGCTGTCACAGAATCGGGGAACACGACTTCGCGCAGCGCGGTGCAGGACGCGAACGCGCGGTACTCGATGGTTTCCAGCCCGTCATTCAGCGTGATGCTTGTCAGCGCCGAGCAGCCCTCGAAGGCACTGCCGCCGATGTGGCGGAGCGTTTTAGGGAGCGTGACGGCGGTCAGGTCGGTGCGCATGATGAACGCGCACAGCCCGACGCTCACAACGGGGAGGCTGTCGAGCGTTTCCGGGAGGTTGATTTCGCCGCCTTGCCCGTAGTATTCCATGATTTCCGCGCCGGTGTCGATGGCGCGGTAGGTGTAGTCACCGCATTGCATGGTGTGTACTTCCTTCATTATAATAATATAATTGTGGAGCGTGGCTGCCGGAGTTGGCTGCTTTTCCAATATAGGTCTTTTATGCAGCAACCAGAGGGCAATGAAAACAGACGAAGTCTGCGGTCGCCCTCTGGACTCCTTCGGATGCACTCCCATGTTTCTTGACTTTTATCGAAACATTTTTAGTTACTGCGCAGGGACGCTTCGCTGCCTGCGACCAAGGTGTCGGGCTTGACTTTTCCTTTGGAATGGTCACACGCCCAACAGTTGGGGCGTTGCCCCAAGCCCCACCAGAGGCGCTGCCTCTGGACTCCGCAAGGGACATTGTCCCTTGACCCTTTTTTTGCGCCCCGGCTTGAGCGCGTTTCCTTTATGGTTAATTTTCGCGGCTGAGTGCCGCCAGAACCGCGTTGCGCATCTGTCGAACCACCCGTGTCGTACCGGAATCAACCGTGTTCTGCATCGACAGAATCGTCATCTGCTGTCCGGGGAAGTTGGCAAAGTATGTTCCCAGCCAGCCATCCCAGCCGTATTCGCCCGCGCAAGCCAATCCGGCAATGCGCCCCGGTTCAGCGCAAATGCGCATCAAGTGCCCGTAGCTGTACCCGTCCAGCGAATCCCACATATCGCGGCGAACAGCGTCTTTCAGCTGCGGCTGCGTCATGCAGGCGACTGTCGCGGGCGAGAGAATCCGCCGCCCCTCGTAAGTGCCGCCCGCCAGCAGCATGTCGGCAAAGTGGCTGTAATCCTCCAGCGTCGAAACAAGCCCCGCGCCGCCGGATTCAAAGGCGGGTTCGCGGTCGTAAACACCGACGGCAAGGTGGGTGCTTGTCCACGGCACAAGTCCGTTTTCCGTGCGCTTGTAGGCGGTCACAAGGCGATTTCGCTTGCTTTCGGGAACGTAGAAGCCGGTGTCCACCATGTCCAGCGGCTCAAAAAACTCCTTGCGGAGGAACTCGCCGAAGCGCATTCCGCTGACGACCTCCACCACCGCGCCGAGGATGTCCGCGCAGGTGGAGTAGCGCCAGTGCGTGCCCGGCTGGAAGGACAGCGGCTGCTGCCCCAAGCGGTTGCAGAACTCCACCGTCGGCACACCGCCGCCCGCAAGGATTTCCTGCGTTGCTTCGTCAAATACCTTTGCGGCATACTGCCCCGCCGGGTCGCTGTCGGGGTAGCAGACGCCCGCCGTCATGCCGAGCAGCTCCATCAGCCACGGCGCACGGGTCGCGGGGCGAATCGTGCCCTGCTTATCGACGACGCGCGCATTTCGGAAGCCCGGCAGATAGCGGTCTACGCCGTCCATCAGGTCAATCTGCCCACGCTCCGCCAGCAGCATCACGGCGGCGGCCGTAATCGGCTTGGACTGGCTGTACAGGCGGAAGATGCTGTCGCGGTGGATCAGCCGCCCCGACGCAATGTCGGACATGCCCGCCTGCGTATAGAGCATTTCCTCTCCGCAGCGCCGCACCAGTACGCTGATGCCTGCGCATTCCTGCGCTTCGACAGCGGAGGCGAGAATATCGGTGACTTGTTCGTGAAGGGTCATGAGAATAACCTCCTTGCATGTTTTTCAGCAATCATTCGTCGCTTTCGATGAAATCCGGCAGCTGATGCAGCGTCACAAAGCTGCTATCCCGATAAATCACCCGCAGCGACTCCGGCGTGTTCCCCTTGCTGCTGTCCGTCAGCCAGCTGGTGTGCCACACCATGAAGTACGCCCACGGGGCATTCGCCGCGTCCATTTCCGCGCGAGTCGGAATCTGTCCGCACTCGTGGAACACAATCGGCATCCCTGCCGGGGCAAGCGCGGCACATCGTCGGTATAAATCCCCCTGCGCGCCGCCCTTGTAGCTGTCGCCGCCGAGAATGTCCACCGCGTCGTCCCCCGGATACCACGGGCGCAAATCCTCCGCCGCGTCAGAGAAGCCCAGCACCCAAATTAGATTCCGCAAACCGTGAACATGCGTGTAGCGGTCGTACATCAGCCGCCACAGGCGCACGAAATTCTCCGCGCTGCCGCGGCCCCACCAGAACCAGCCGCCGTCCATCTCGTGGAAAGGCCGCCAAAGAACGGGAACGCCATCTGACTGCAAGCGCTTGAGGTAGGGGACGGCGTGGTCAAGCCCATCCAGCAGACGGCGGTTCGCTTCCGTGCCGTCCACAAAAGCGAAAGCCCAGTCCAGCTCGCTTTCGCGGCATTCGGGGTAACCGGAGAAGAAATCCGCGCCCGTGTGCCAGCAGATGGTGGGAATGCCGCCGCGCGCCCACCAGTCCTTTGCGCGCTGCGTCACGCCCAGATAGTCGTTATCCATGAAATCCAGCCCTCGAATGGCAGGCTGACGACCGGTGACATCGGTCAGATAGCTGATTTCATGCTCAGTCGAGCGGCACCATTGGCTTTCCATCTGCCCGGTCAGGCACTTGCCGGAAAGCGATTGCAGGTATTCATAGACGCGCCGAGCGGCGGGCAGCGGATTTTCCGCGCAGAGGGGACGGAACATAATGCTTCTCCTTTGCTTTGCAGGAATCTGCTTGCAGTATAGCAGGAAATGCCCGCCTTTGCAACGGGTAGAAGGGAAAAAGGGAGGGGAAAAAGCATGGAAAATCAGGCGGCGGCAGTTGTCCAAGAAGAGGGTTTGTGCTATACTTATTATGGGTGTTTATTGGAATGCCCATGAACCAGCGGGCATCCCCGCTATGGGAGTTAATAAATGAAGCTGAAAAAATTGGAGCTGTATGGCTTCAAATCCTTTGCCCAGCGGACGGAAATCGTCTTTGATGAGGGCATAACGGGCATCGTCGGGCCGAATGGGTCGGGCAAGAGCAACATCGGCGACGCGGTGCGCTGGGTGCTGGGCGAGCAGAGCGCGAAAACCCTGCGCGGCGCGAGTATGTCCGACGTGATTTTCAACGGTACGCAGAAGCGCAAGCCGCTGTCCTACTGCGAAGTATCGCTGGTGTTTGACAATGATGACCATGCGCTGGCGATGGAAGCTGCCGAGGTTATGGTCACGCGCCGCGTCTACCGCAATGGCGAATCCGAATACTACTTAAACCGCACCGCCTGCCGCTTGAAGGACGTGGTCGACCTCTTCCGCGATACGGGCATCGGCAAAGAGGGATACTCCATCATCGGACAGGGGCGCATTGACGAAATTCTCTCCCGCAAGAGCGAGGATCGCCGGCAGGTGTTCGAGGAAGCAGCGGGCATCGTTAAGTTCAAGGCGCGCAAGGAAGAAGCGGACAAGAAATTGCAGCGGACGCTGGAAAATCTGGAGCGCGTCGATGATATTCTGGATGAGCTGACGAAGCGCCTGAAGCCGCTGGAAGAGCAGAGCCGCAACGCCCGCGTGTATCTGGAACTGTCCACCGAACTGAAGGATTTGGACTTGAACCTCTTCCTGATTCGCTCCGACCGGGCGCGGGCGCGCTTGTCCGAACTGGAAAGCGAACTGCTGACCGTCCAGACGATTTTGGCGGACACGGAAAGCAACCTGACCGACAAGACCACCCGCCGCGACGAAACGCAGAACCGCATCGATCAGCTGGAAGAAGCCATCACGAGGGCGCGCACCGAACTGATGGAATGCGCCGAGCATGTGCACGAATCGCAGAAGAAACTCTCCGCCCTGCAAAGCCGCCGCGAGACGCGCAGCGAGAACCGCCAGCGCATCGTCCGCGAGCAGGAGGAAGCCCAGGAGCGGCTGGCGGAAATCGAGAAGGATCATGCACGGATTCAGGCGGACGTGGAGAAGCAGCACAGCCTGATTGCCGACGCGGAGCAAATCCTCCGGGCGACGCAGGAAGCCGCCGAAAAGGCGCAGGCGAAGGAAAAGGAAGCGGACGCAGCGCTGGAAGCGCAGAAAGCCGCTGTCATTGACCAAATGAACCGCCTGTCCGATGTGCGCAACGACAAGACGCGCCTGAACACGATGCAGGCGCAGATGGAAACGCGCTTGACGGAGATTGAAGAATCCAGCGGGGCACTGCAGGAGCAGGAAGCTGCCCTGCGGGAAGCGTTGACTGCCGTCGAAAAGCAGCTGGAAACAGAAAATCAGCATCAGCAGCAGTGTCAGGAGAAGCTGGCGCAGGCGCGGCAAGCGTCGGATGAGGCGGATGCCGCGTATGCCAATTTGCGCGCGGATGTCGAAAAGCAATCCGCCGATATGCAGGCGGCGGCAAGCCGTCATAACGTCCTGACCGAAATGACGCGCGACATGGAAGGCTACAACATGGCGGTTCGCCGCGCGATGACCTATGCCAAGCAGCACGGCTTGACGGGCGTCAAGGGCGTGCTGGCGCAGCTGATGACCGTTCCGCAGGCGTACGAAACGGCGATTGATATGGCGCTTGGCGCGGCGCAGCAGAACATCGTCACCGACACCGAAGAGACGGCGAAGGAACTGATTAACTACCTGCGCCAGAATCGGCTGGGGCGCGCGACGTTCCTGCCGATGAGCGCCATCCGCGGCAAAACGCTCTATGGCAATGAGCGCAATGCGTTGAAGCTGCCGGGCTGCCTCGGCGTGGCGAGCGAACTGGTGCAGTGCGCGCCGGAATATCGCGGCATTGTGGAAAATCTGCTGGGGCGCACGGTGATTGCCGACAACCTCGACCACGGCATCCCGATTATGCGCGCGGGCAATCACGCGTTCCGCTTGGTGACGCTGGAGGGCGACGTGATGCACTCCGGCGGCTCGATGACGGGCGGTTCGGCGCAGTCGAAGGTGTCCAACCTGCTCAGCCGCGAGCGTGAACTGAAGGAATTGACCGCGAAGCTGCAAACCGGGCGCGCGGAACTGGACAAGTGCCGTCAGGAACTGACGCAGCGTCAGCAGATGGCGCAGGAGAAGCGGCAGAAGGTCAGCGACGCGGTGAACGCATTGCATCAGCAGGAGATTGCCGTCGCCCGCGAACAGGCGCGCCGCGAAAGCGTATCCGCCGACCTGAACACCCATTTACAGCGGATGCAGGAGACTGAGCAGGCGCGCGTGCAGCTGCATCAGTCGCTGGAGGACATTCGCCAGCAGCTGGAGACCATTGAACATCAGCGCACGGGCGCGCAGGGCGACCAGAGCGCAATGGAGCAAAAGACCATTGAAATGCAGAATACGCTGGTCAAGGCGCGCGCGGAAGCCAGCGCGGAAAACGACCGCCTGATGGTGCGCACGCTGCAATTGTCCGACCTGCGCCACGGTTTAAGCGACTTGGAGCGCGACGAAGCCCACGCGCAGCAGGATCAGGCGCAAATCCTCCGCGAACAGGAGCGCCGCGAACAGCTGCTGCACGAGATGGACGAACTGGACGCCATTGACGAGAACGACATGAAGCGCGAGGAAGCCGAATCCGCCCGCCGCCAGAAGGAACAGCTGCGGCAGGAGAGCGCCGCGCAGGCCATCGAGCAGCGCCGCGCACAGGCGCAAAGTGACCTGCGTGACATCCTCAGCGACATGGAGAACCTGCACGAAGCCTACAACCGTGACAGCGAGAAGCTGCACAAGACCGAGCTGGCGAAGGCGCGCATCGAGGGCGACCAGAAGAATCTGCAAAACCGCATCTGGGACACCTACAAGCTGACCTACGCCGGGGCAGAGGAGTTCCGCCGCACGCCCTTCGACGAGAAGGAAAGCGACTGCCGCGCCGCCGAGCTGCAAGGGCAGATTCGCGCGCTGGGGACGGTCAACGTTGGGGCGGTGGAGGAATACGCCGAAACCAAGGCGCGTGTGGACGACCTGACCGCTCAGCAGCAGGACTTGAAGCGCGCGGAAATGGACTTGCGCGAACTCATCGAGCGGCTGCTGATTCAGATGCGGTCTACATTCGTCGAGAACTTCTCGAAGATGCAGGGGTACTTCGCCGAGACGTTCACGCGGCTGTTCGGCGGCGGCCATGCGGAACTGAAGTTGATGGATCCGGACGACCCGCTGAACTGCGGCATCGAGGTCAACGCCCAGCCGCCGGGAAAGAAATTGCAGCTCCTGTCGCTGCTCTCCGGCGGGGAACGCGCGCTGACGGCGATTGCGATTCTGTTCGCGATGCTGAAATTGAAGCCCACGCCGTTCTGCATTCTGGACGAGATTGAAGCTGCGCTGGATGACGCGAATATCGGGTATTACGCGGATTATTTGAAGGAATACTCGAAGGGAACGCAGTTTATCGTCGTGACGCACCGCAAGGGGACGATGGAGCGCTGCAACAGCCTGTTCGGGGTGGCGATGGAGGAACAGGGCGTGAGCCGGATGGTGTCGGTGTCGCTGCAGGACTATCAGGAGTAAGGGAAAACTGAAAGGGGTATCACGGCGGACAAATCCGCCTGATGGAAAAGGAGGCTTTTCGCATGAGTGAGAACGAAAACAATCAGTATCGACTGCTGTCGCCGTGGGCGTATGTGGGCTATGGCATCCTGTTCACGCTTCCGGTCATTGGCTGGATTCTTGCCATCGTCTTTGCGCTGAATGACGACAACCTGAATCGCCGCAACTTTGCGCGCGGTTACTGGTGCGGCGTGCTGGTGGCGGTCATCGTGGCGGTTATCCTGTCGATTGTCGGGATGGTGATGGGCGTGTCGATCATGGATGGGCTCAGCAGCTATCAGTATAACTACCGATATTGATGAAGGGCTTACCAGAAGCGAGGCTGCCTGCCGGGTGCGGGCAGTCTTTTTTGCTGCCCGGATGGCGCAAGCAGCGGAATCCTCTTGTGAGGTTCCACAACAAATTGGGATGCTTTTGTTAGGAATGCCAAAATTATATTATTCAAAAAGAGAACGCTTGAGTTTTTTTGAGGGAAGGGTAGAATGAAAGTAAGGAATTACAAGGGAAGGAAATGACGTGAAAATTCAAAGAAAAGGGCTGAATCGGGCATTTATCGTGCTGGCGGTGGTGCTTCGGCTGCTGGGCTTGATTCACGGGTTCTTCGGTGTTGACCGCTTCTACCTCGCCTACACGGCATTGGGCGTGTTGAAGCTGCTCACCGCGGGCGGCCTTGGCATTTGGGCGCTGATTGACTTCATCCGAATCGGCGTTGATTCGCTCCGCCCGGCGGATGGTTCGCCGTGGGTGGAGGAAACGCGCGACGAGAACATCCGCAGCATCGCCGTCAACATGCAGACCATCGCCGAGAAGCTGGAGAAGCTGCAAGCGCAGAATGTTCCGGCAGAGGCACCCAAGCCGGAAGCGGACGGCGAAAATCAGGAGACACACAAGGTGTCGCTGAAAAAATAACTTTCTAATGGCAATAACCGCAGGGCTGTCAGGCGCAGGACGCTTGGCAGCCTTTCGCGTGGGGAAAAATCCGCTTGCAAACTGCGCGAAAAACCAGTACAATAGAATCGTATCCCTGAATATCAGCATGAACGAGGTGCTTTTGATGCCTTTGTGGAAACGAACGCTGGCGGCGCTCCTGCTGGCGGTGATGATGATACTGCCCTTCGCATCGGCGGAGGATGCGGGGGAGGCCGTTCCGGATGACAACGTGGAGTGGACGGAGGGCGCGGCGAACATCACGCGCGATTTGACCCTGAATGATGAGGGCGACGACGTGTCCGCCCTGCAAACCGCGCTGACGGATTTGTGCTATTACAGCGGCGACGTAACCGGGCGCTATGGCGAGGCAACCAAAACCGCGGTGGAGGATTTCCAGCGAGATTTTGCCCTTGCGGTGACGGGCATGGCGGACAAAGCGACGCAGGAAGCCATCTATGCGGCGGATTATCGCCCGCTGCGGCTGGGATGCGTGGGCGAGGACGTGCGGCAGGCGCAGATTCGCCTGATGGCGCTGGGCTACTACACGGGCAAGATTTCCGGGCGCTATCTGCCCGCGACGCAGGAAGCCATCCGCCTGTTCCAGACGGCGAACGCCCTGCCGATTACGGGCGAAGCGGATGTGCAGACGCTGGAACGCCTGTTCAGCGGCGATGCCATCAGCCGGGATTCTTCCGCCGCGGCGACGCCCACCCCGTCGCCCACGCCCGGAATGCACCTCTCAGATGAAACCACCACCCCGACGCCCGCGCCGACGGTGGCGTTCGTCAAGAAACTGCAATACAACAAGTCCAAGGGCGAAGAAGTCAAGCTCGTGCAGACCCGCCTGACGGAACTGGGGTACTATTCCGGCAACATCAGCGGCAATTTTCTGGGGCACACGCGCAACGCGGTGAAGGCATTCCAGCAGCAGAACGCGCTGAGCGTGGATGGCATCGTGGGCGAAAACACATGGAACGCGCTGTTCAACGACCCGGATGTGCGTGCCGCGGCTGATGATCCGAAGCCTACGCCCGAACCGACGCCTGTGCCGTTTGCCATCACGGTGGACGTCAACAATCAGGTGACGACCGTCTACGGGCGCGACGAAAACGGCGATTACACCGTTGTTGTGCGGCAGATGCTCTGCTCCACCGGCACGCGCAAGAATCCGTCGGATATCGGCACATTCACACTCAACGGGCGTACGGCGCGCTGGTGCTACTTCCCGGAGTGGGGCAGCCACGCGCAGTACTGGACGCGCATCAACTCGTCCATTGCGTTCCATTCCGTCATTTACAACACGGTCAATACCATGGATTTATCGGTCAAGTCCTACAAGAACCTCGGCAAGCGCGCGTCGCACGGGTGCATTCGCCTGACCGTTGCGGATGCGAAGTGGATTTACAACAACTGCGGCGCAGGGACGGTCGTCACGATTCGCGCCGATATGCCCGCTGACCCGGAACTCCGCGCCGCGCTGAAGCTGCCCTCGCTGAACACGAAGAACATGCTGCCCTACGTCACGCCGCAGCCGACCGCCGAGCCGGATTATCGCGCCGGGACGATGCCGCCGCAGCCCTTCCGGACGCTGAAAGTGAACAGCTCCGGCGAGGATGTGTACTGGATGCAGCGGAAGCTGACGGATTTGGGGTACTATTCGGGCAAGTGCTCCGGCACGTTTCTGGCAGGCACGCAGAACGCGGTGAAGGCGTTCCAGAAGGCGAACAGTTTGTCTGCAACGGGGACGGCGGATGTCAAGACGCTGAATCTGCTGTATGCAGAGGAACTGTCAGCGACGCCCACGCCGGAGGTCGCGGCGGATGACCGCACGCCGGAGCCGCTGCCGACGCCGGCGGCAGGGCAGTGAGATTCCCTGCGGGCGTGATACGATTTCCAGATTCACCTGCGCCATCTGCTTGCGCCTTTTCCCTTCTGGCGTCCGCTCATTCCACTTAGCGTAGCGCTGCTACGCTGCGTTTCATTCACGTTAGCCAGAATGAAAAATTCGCGGCGCATCTTGGCGCATTCTTATCTGGAAATAGTATGAAATCCTGCGCGGCGAATTTGAAAATAGTATTAGAACGCGCTCGTCAGCGGAAAGGCTGGCGGGCGCGTTTGCATTTGCGCACAATTGACAATGCTTGAAAATTGTGCTATAATCCCCGGCTTGGCGCAGAAATCGGCCGTTTTCTTGCTGTCATGAACGCCGGGGGCTGGCTGTCATTTTGCGTACGGCTGACCGCAGTATGTGCAGCGCGGCGCGCTGCCGCGTCGGCCGCTGTTCTTCGCGCCGCAGCCGGGGCAGATCCACTGGACGAATGTGCCCTCCGGCGTGTACAGCGCAACCGTGCGCGTCACCGCGTTAATCTGCAGGTTTTGCAGGTATCCCGTGCCGATGAGCGATCTGAGCTGCTCAAGGGCTTTGCTGGAGGAGAGAACCGTGCCCAGCTGGTCAAAGGTCAGGCTTTCTTCGGTCAGCGGGAGCAGCGCGCCTGCGATACGGCGCGCGCAGGCTCTGCGGTATGCATGGCGAAGAATGCGAAAGACAGGCGTTATGAGCGCAGCGAATAGGAAAATACCCATCACGCCGGACAGCGTTTTCCCCTGCGAAAACATCTTTATCGTCGCGGAGACAGTCGCCGCCGCAAAAATGGCACAGACCAGCACAACGGGAATATCCGTTTTTTTCTTGATGAAGGCCTTTGCGCTCAAGTATGGATTTGTCATGTTTGTCATTGCGCGTCTACCGCCGCCTGACAGGCTTCAAATGCTTCGTAGGGATCGCCGCCGCTTAGTACCGCCACGATGCCGTCGCCGTAGTCTTCCATATAGCTGTGCGGCATGGCGAACAGGTAGAACAGCTCGTTCTCGCCGGGGAGAACGTCCTCCACCAGGTTGCAGGAGCGGCAGGAGATATAGAATTCGTCTCCATCCAGATCGAGGCGGAACTGTGCATAGTAGATCTCGTTGTTGACCAGCGTGGTGAACACGGCCATCTTTTCAAAGACCTCCCGGGTTCCGTGAATCGGCGCGTCCACGGACACGGACAGCATATCATCGTAGATATAAACGGTTATAAAGGCGTATTCCATCGAGTTATCGACGGAAAAGGGCACGGTGAAGATATAGTCGTCATATTCATAGGGGAATTCATTTTCTTCCAGAAAATTCTTCACCAGATTGGCCATTTGATCCTCTTTGCTCATCGGAACAGAATCGGCGAAGGCCACGGAAAACATCAGCAGTGCGGTCAACAGGAAAACGATTATTTTCTTCATGGGGGAAAATCCTCCTCTTTTTGTTTGATCAATGAAAAAGGAATGACGGTCGCTCGTTCCGCGTAGCACAGCGCAGTGCTTCATTCAGAAACGGCATTATTTTGCGGATTCTTCCGGCGCAAAATGGATCAGCATAGAGCCGAAATAGTCCATATCGCAGCCTTTTTCCGTGGGCACGATGTACAGCGCCTGTGTGTAATAGTTGATGACAATGCCGTCGACCTCGCCCGCTTCCGTGGGCGCTTTGCCAAAGACCCATGTGAGACCGGGAATATCCGCGCCTGCTATGACCAATTTGACGGTGCCGTCCTCATGGAAGAGAAGGGAATACTCATAATTGCCCAGCTGCGCGGCGGTCATGTTGTAGCCGCTTACATCCGCGTCGGTCATGACGTACTTCTTTTCCAGCATAATCTCGGCGCCGGCGGCGGGTTCGGGCGTGACGGCGGGATTGAATTCCGCAGTTGGTTCGGCGGCCGCTTCGGGGGCATCGCCGGTACGCTCGTACCACAGCGTGAGGTCGCTCATTTCAAGGCTGAGCGTTCCATCCTCGCGCAGCGTGACGACAGTCTCGCCGTTCAGGATGGAGATGAGCAGCGTGAAATTGTCCATGCGGCAGGAAAGACCGTCCAGCGTCGTACCATGCAGGGTCAGGTCGCAGGTAGTGCCGTAAATAACCAGCGTATCCCCCGCCATTTCAGCGGCTTCAGCGGGCAGCGTGATGCCGTCCGCTGTGACGCGCGCAAGCGTCCAGAAGCCCCTGAAATCGTCGATAATGGCGCTTTCGTTGATGCTCGGGACGGCCGCGCTTGAGGCTTCCGGCTTCTCGCGGCTGAACGTCATGGTCACGTCGTCCATGGAGACAGTGAGGAGCGCGTCCTGCAGCGTGAACGATATGCCGTCCGCCATGAGCACGCCGTCCTGCATGGCGCAATGGATGCTGTCCACGTCGCCGTTCGTGTTCATTTCAGCCGCGCCGTCCGCGCCGATGGTGAAGGTCACATCCAGCCCCATGTCAGCCAGCGGATAGGGTGTGCCCCCTATCTCCATGCGCACGCCGTACCACACGCCCAGATATTCATCGGGAATGCCAGCGTTCTGCGCGACAGGTTCGGGAATGGGGGTGGGTTCAGGCGCAACTTCGGGTTCAGCCGCGACGAACGTGCCGGGCTGCGCGGGCGCGGCGTTTTCCACGCTCGCATCCAGCTTCAGGGTGGGGAGCAGCGCGGGCAAATCGGGCAGCGCGGGCTGCGTGTGGGTGCATGGCTCGGTGATTACGGTAACCTCGCTTCGGTTTTCGCTCCAGCTCTGGCAATTCTGAGCGTGCCTGAGGTTTTCTTCGCTCATGCCTTCGGGCACGCGCACGGTCAGCTTGGGCGCGACGTTCATCATCAGTCCCATGGGGGACGCGGTCAAATCGCAGCCGTCGAAGCAGATTTCGGCAAGGTTCGGGCAGTTGACGATGCAGTTTTCGCCGAAGTCCTTCATCTTGCTGGTGAAGTGCAGGCTGGTCAGGTTCTTGCATTCAGTAAACGCGCCGTATTCCACACGCTCCGCGTCGGCGACGAAGGAACTGAGACCGGCAAAATTGAACGCCTGCTGGCCGATCCTTATGAGATGCTCGCCAAAGTACAGGTTGCCCAGCGGTCCCGCGCTGTCGAAGGCGTAATTGTCGATTTCGCGCACGCCGTTGACGAAGATTACGTTGTTCAGGCTACGGCAGAGCATAAACTGATTGCCGCCGGTGCTCTCCAGGGGCGCGTAGCAGACGAAGGTCTCCAGCTGCTGGCAGTAGGCGAGCATCATGTCCGGCAGCTCTTTGATTGTTTCGGGCAGCACCAGCGTGCGCAGGCGCACCCACTCGGTACGGTCACTCGTCACAGAGGAATCTGTATAGTCATGGCACGCGTCAAAGGCGTTGTAGTTTTTGAAGCCTACCACGGTTACGCCGTTGATTTCGCGCGGCACGACCACATCCACGTCGGTTCCGATGTAGGCAGAGATCAGACCGGTATCCGGATCAAACTCAAAGTTCTCGGCGGGAGTTGGCTCGAAGGGCATCTTTACGAATTTGCTTACTTCGCCCTCGCGCAGCATGGGGTCGTACCATGGGCGCTGGAGCGTCTCGTTCCATGCGGCAAGCTGCTCATCGGTCGCGTCGGCGGGCAGACGCAGATCGGCGCTCGTGCCCTCGACGGCGGAAAGCGGGAAACTGCCGGCGGTGGGGATGACCATCTTCGTCAGCTTTGTGTTCGCGAAGGCTCTCTCGCCTACGGAAGCGGCCGTGTTCAGCTGTACACGCTCCAGCGCGGAGCCTTCAAACGCACCCGCGCCAATGGCGGTCACGTTCTGTATTTCGGCACTTGTCAGCGCGGTGTTGGCAAACGCGCCCGCGCCAATGGCGGTCACGTTCTGCATTTCGGCACTTGTCAGCGCGGTATTGGCAAACGCGCTGTCGCCGATTTCGGTCACGCCCGCGCCCAGCGTGAGCACGGTCACGCCGCTGCCCTCAAACATATGCGCCGGGATTGCGCCGAATTCGACGGTCACGTCGCTCAAAGCGGGCAGATTTGCAAACACGCCTGCGGGGATGATTGCCGGATCGCACTGAATCACCAGCTTTTTCAGCCCTGTCAGGCCGTCGAGCGCGCCTTCGCCGATGGTGGTCAGCGAGTCGGGCAGGGTCAGGGCTTCCAGCTGCGTGCAGCCCGCGAACGCCCGCGCACCGATGGTGGTCACGGAGTCGAACAGATCCACGTTCCGGAGGGAACTGTTCATGAAGGCTTCCGCGCCGATGGTGGTGAATTCGTCGTTGTGGGCGACGGAGAAGTATTCAATGGTCTGGCTGCCCTTGAACACACCGTCGCCCAGACCGACCACCGCCTCCTTTGAAACGGTGAGATGGGGGTGAATGCGCGTCCTTGTGCCGGTGTATTCGGTCAACACGCGGTTTTCGTACCGATACGCGCCCTTCTCAGGCGATTGGGCAGTCGGGTCCTGCGCGCGCCACACGCGGCAGGGAAGCCCCAGCGCGTCCACATACGCCTGCCACTGCTGCATCTCCTGACGCGTGCCGTGCGCGTTCAGGTCGATGTCGTACAGATAATCGCAGCCCGCGAAGACGTCCTCGCCCAGCGTGGGCGCGGTCAGGCTTTCCAGAACGATGTACTGAATGTTGTAGTCGCCCTTGAAGGCGCGGGAGCCAATTGACTCAAGCGTCGAAGGCAGATAGAGATTGCCACCCATGTTGCTGCAGGCTTCAAACGCGCTTTCACCGATGGTTTTAAGCCCCTCGGGCAGCGTCAGAAAGCCTTTGATGCCGGCAAAATAGAAGGCGTATGCGCCGATATGTTCCAGCCCCTCAGGCAGCTCCAGAATGCTGCTCTTGTAGGCGTTGTAAAACGCGCTGTCGCCGATGAACTTCAGCGTGGAGGGGAAGTGAACGCGGGCCAGCGTTTCGCAGTTATAAAACGCGCGATCGCCGATGGTTTCCAGTCCTTCAGGCAGTTCCAGCAGCGCCAGATAGGTGTGGTGCGCGAACGCCTCGGGACCGATGGCCTTTACCGGCGCGCCGCCGATGGTTTCGGGGATGGCCAGATAAGTGGCGTAGCCGTTGTAGAAGGTAATCGTGCCGGTGGAAGCGTCGAAATCGAACTCCGATTCCACATAGCCGTTGTTTTCCACAATCACGGCGTTTTTGCCGCTGGGCTGGACGCTTACTTCACTGCCGGCATTTTCAAACGCCGCTATATAGGCATCCAGCTGGTCGTCCGGGACGTAAGCCGTCGCGCCCTCGGGCAGAAGGCTGAAGCAGTCAATGTCGATTGCAGGGCATACACCCTCAAAGGTAATCTTGCGCAGCGATTCGCAGTATCTGAATGAAGCGTCGCCGATATAGCGCACGCCTGCGGGAATGGTAACTTCCGTCAGCGCATTGCAGCTGAAGAAGTTCATGCGGTTGATGACCACAAGGCTCTGGGGCAGGGAAACGCGGGTCAGGTTGTCGCATGTGCTGATGGCGTTGCTTCGAAGCTCCAGCACGGTTTCGGGCAATGTCAGCGAGGTGATGGTTTCCCCGCGGAACACGCTGACGCCGATCACATCCACCGTGAAACCGTCCAATTCGCTGGGCACAACCACGTCGCCGCCCGCGCCGTTATAGCCGCGGAGTATGCCGTAGTTCGCGTCATAATTCCAGTCGGCAGCTTCGCCCGACGCTGTGACGCAGGTCACCAGCATCAGCAGGAAAAGAACCAGGCATAGCCTTCTTTTCATGAATTGATTCCTCCATTTCTTCATCAATCATAATATTAGAGGACAAACGTGTTAAATCCGTATTCCTCCATCAGTTGCGCAAAAAATGTTTGATTGCCGAAGCCTTTTCGCAGCACCCCTTGGGATCGTCTTTTCATGGCGGTCGCTCCTTTCTCACAGCGCATCCAGCGCGGCAGTCAGATAGGCGTGGGTAACGGAAGCATAGAGGAAAGCATCGATCAATCGATCCTGCCGGACAATCATCACCCGGTGCGCTAATTCCGGATCGACGTTTTCATCACACAGCAGCACGAATTTGCAGTTCGGCATCACCTTGCGTACGCACGCGATCAGATTCAGTCGATTTTCCAGTGTGTAGGCGGGAAGACGGCTGACCTCCATCAGCAGAATATCCGCCTGCATGGCCCGGCAGAGTGAGAAGGTATCGCTGGTTTTTCCGGGCAGAACCTGCTCCACGCGGAACTCTCCTGTTTCCGCAAGCGTCCGTGCGACGGCCTCTGATAAAAGCATGTTTTGCATACTGACAACGATGCTTCTCATAGAACTCCCCCCTTATACGTTAAGAATAGCAGAAATGAAAGTGCTGCACATCAACCAAATGGCTATTTTTCGCACCGCAAAACAAAAAAGCCGCCCGCAGGCAGCTCTTTTACCATGTTATTCAGTTTTTTCGGTTCAGGATCACCAGTCCGATTTCCCGCGCCCGCACGGCCAGCTCGGTACGATTTCTGAAGCCGGTCTTTTCCAGCATGTTGAGGATGTGCGTCTTGACGGTTGCCACGGACATGTGCAGTCGCTCGGCAATCTCCTGATTGGTGTCGCCGCCGGTCATCTCGCGCAGCACCTCCAGCTCGCGGCTGGTGAATTGATAGCTGCTGGCAAGCCCTAATTGCAGCTCCGGCGTTGCGTCCGGATAGACGGATTCGCCCGCCATCGTGCGCGTCATCACGTCCAGCAGGCTTTCGCGCTGCTCCTCCTTGTACCAGAAACTCTCCACGCCAATCTCCCGCGCGCGGCTCAGGTAGGAGCATTCCGGCATGGAGGTCACGATGATGATTTTCATCTGCGGGAAGGTACGCTTGATTCGCTCCGCTGCGTCCAGCCCACTCTCGCCGCCGCGCGTGACCACGTCCATGAGAATCAGATCCACGGGAAAGCGCAGGCAGTATACGTCCGCCAGCGCGGCATTGTCGATGGACAGCGCCACCTCAAAGCGCTCCGAAGCCTGAATCCGCAGTTCAAACAGCTCGCGGGGCATGGTCTGATCCTCGACAATCATGACTTTGTATTTCATGGAATCCCCTGCCTCCCCTCGAAAAATGTCAGCGTCAGTTCAAAACGCGGGGCGTGAGCAATCTCCATTGCGCCGCCAGCGGCTTCCACCCGTGCGCGCAGCGCGGTCAGACCGCTGCCTTCAACGATGGGGCCTGCCGGCGTGCTGCCGTCGTTGAGATAACGAACGCGCCAGCCGGATGCGGTTTTCTCGCCGATGATTTCCAACTGCGTGCCGCCCGCGTGGCGCACCAGATTCGTCAAACATTCATGGGCGGCGGCTTCCACCAGCTGCGCGCTCTCCGTCCCCTCCTGAGGAAATGCGCCGCTGCGCGCAATGGTCACGCCGATGGCCTGCGCGGCACGGGCAAGCTGCTCAAAAGCGTCCGTGCGCTGTTCATCGGCATATTTTGCCAGCAAAAGCTGCGTATTCCTGTCTCTTATACACATCTGACGCTGCCGACGATC